>ENA-UPTF01000676-UPTF01000676.1-marine-metagenome-genome-assembly--contig:-NODE-676-length-23171-cov-6.796830_pt1 | contig 23171 bp, 22 predicted proteins | sample MGYA00238166_ERZ767019 | MGnify/ENA primary metagenome ERZ767019 (study PRJEB28930, sample SAMN06266391) | marine metagenome | isolation source: Sea water from 250 m depth | place: Atlantic Ocean | study... | reverse complement strand
CGCTTTGGAGCAGCCTTCTTCTTTGGAGCTGCTTTACGCTTTGGAGCAGCCTTCTTCTTTGGAGCTGCTTTACGCTTTGGAGCAGCCTTCTTCTTTGGAGCTGCTTTACGCTTTGGAGCAGCCTTCTTCTTTGGAGCTGCTTTACGCTTAGCTGTTTTCTTTACAACTTTCTTTTTAACCATATTATTTCACTATAATCATTACTTTTCCATCTTATAACATTGACGTATTATTATTGTAGATGGACCGAAAGGGAATTGAACCCTTGACCTTCCGAGTTCTTGGATTTTTTCTTGCAAGTCGGATATTCTACCGCTGAACTACCGGCCCTATATTATATTCAAATCTACTGGTTCTATAAAATATATCTAGTCTATTTCAATGTATATTTCTTCATTTTGTATTTTAACGTTATATATGGTTAATTCCTCCATTGCAGGAGGATTCAATGCTTTGCCTGTCTTTAAATTAAATTTTGACAAGTGTAATGGACATGTTATATCTTCACCTATGAGAAACCCATTTTCCAAATCTACTTTTTCATGCGTACATTGACCACTAGTTGCAAATATAGTGTTGTCGATATTTGCTAATAATACGTTCTTATCTTTTACTAGCATGTTCTTAATCTGCCCATTTTGTATTTCTGAAGATTTACAAACCTTTTTGAATTGCAATTTCATCACACGACAGTATTACTATTGAGTTGGCGCTACGACCATTTCCTTAAACTTGAATTCTACCATTTCTTCAATTTGTTCTCTAATTGTTTCTACTTCGATTCTTTTTAATATTGATTCTAGAAATCCAGTAACAATTATCTTCACAGCAGTATTCTTATCTAATGCTCGAGATTGCAAATAAAATAATAAATTTTCATCTATTGGGGCTACAGCAGCTGAATGTTTTGCCTGTACGTTTCTATTATCAATTTCTAATCCTGGAATTATGTTTGCTCGTGCATGCTTTCCCAGTAAAATCGCATGTCCACCTAAAAATGTATCTGCATTAAAAGCCTGATTTTCGATTTTATTCATGCCCTTTAGCGTCATGTATGATTTTCCCGTTAAAACTCCTTTGACATCTACGCTACCTTTCGTGTTTTTTCCTGAATGCTTTATACTCGTAACCAAATCATGTTTTTCTTCTTTAGTTCCAACTACCAGATGTAAATCCTGTATTTTTGAACCATCCCCACTTAGGTTTGAATAACTTCTTGATCTTGATACCTTTCCTCCCAGATATCCCACCGCTAATTTGACGTTACTTTGTTTTCCAATCTCTGATCGTTTATTCATAAATGAAATTATATTATCATTGAATAATTCCATTTCAGTTATTGTTAATTCTGAATTATCTGAAACAAAAATATCTTTTGAATACCCAAATATTGAATCACTCACATCTGGTTTGGCCGATGAATAATGCTCAATAAATAGATTACATACTGAATTATCATCCAATACAATCAAATTTTTATTAAATACTGCACTACTTGAATTTTCTTGCCTATTGATATATCGTATTGTGTCTAAAATTTGTGTGTCTTTTGGAATATGTATGAATAATCCTGTTTGAAATAATGCATCAGAAAGATATTCAAATTTATCCCGTATGGGATTCTTTTTAATATACGATTGAACAACGTCTGGATACTTCTTTATTGCTTCATTAATATCAATTAATACGGCCTTACTATTGTCGTCGTCAATATTTCTTTCAACCATCTCACCATTTATCTGCAAAAAGTTTATGTGCCTTCCTCTATGCTCAGTTTGCTGTTCCTGATTATTGACTTCAAAACCAATATTGTCTATGTCCAAATTTGTTAAAAATTCATTATATTTATTAAATAAATTCGATTGTTCAAAAGACGATTCATGAAATTTCTTTAAACAATCTAATCTATAGTCCAACATCCAAGTTGGTTCATTGTTGTTCTTTGAAATTGCTTTTACTACATCTATAGATATACGATTAAAACTATTTTTCTGCATATTGCAATCTCTTCATTTTTAACCTATTGAACCTTCCATTTCTAAGGCCATTAATCTGTTTAATTCTACTGCATATTCCATAGGTAGTTCTTTGAGAAAAGGCTCAAAAAATCCTAATACAATGATTCTTGTCGCTTCATCTTCAGTTAGTCCCCTAGACATCAGATAAAACAATTGATCTTCACCAATTTTACCAACAGTTGCTTCGTGTGTAAGTGTGGCATCTTCTTCCATTATCTCATTATATGGGTAAGTATCCGAAATCGAATCGTCATCCAATATTAATGCATCACATCTGACAGTTGATTTTACATTTGATGCTCCTTTTGCAATATGTAGCAAACCTCTATAACTGGATCTTCCACCATCTTTTGATATTGATTTAGCAATAATTTTTGACGACGTATCTGGAGCCAAGTGTATTACTTTTCCACCAGAGTCTTGATGTTGATCTTTTCCTGCATATGCACATGATACTATCTCTGCTTTCGCACCCTTTCCTAATAGATACACTCCTGGATACTTCATAGTAATTTTACTACCTATGTTTCCATCTATCCATTCAACAGTTGCATTTTCATGTGCATGCGCACGTTTAGTAACTAAATTATACACATCACTCGACCAATTCTGTATTGTTGTATAACGAATTTTTGCACCTTTCTTAGCAATTAATTCTACTACTGCTGAATGCAATGATTCAGAAGAATAAACTGGAGCAGTACATCCTTCGATATAATGTATGGAACTTCCTTCATCTGCTATAATTAACGTTCTCTCAAACTGACCTATGTTTTCAGCATTAATTCTAAAATAAGCTTGTAAAGGCATGTCCACATGAACTCCTTTTGGTATGTATACAAATGAACCTCCACTCCATACTGCACTATTCAATGCTGCAAACTTATTATCTTCTGGTGGAATTATTTTACCAAAGTATTCCTTAACAATATCTTCGTGTTTCTTCAAACCTTCATCCATTCCGTAAAAGATAACACCTTGTTTTTCCAAATCTTCTCTTAAATTGTGATATACTACATCAGATTCATACTGCGCTCCAACACCTGCTAGGAACTTTCTTTCTGCTTCAGGTATTCCTAATTTGTCGAAGGTATTTTTGATATCTTCTGGAACATCATCCCAGTTATTTGCCTGTTTATCCGTTGGTTTAGCGTAATAGTAGATGTTGTCAAACATGATCTGAGATAAATCAGCACCCCATTTTGGCATTGGTTTAGAATTAAATATTTCAAACGATCTTAATCTAAATTCTCTCATCCACTCAGGTTCATTTTTCTTGTCAGAAATCATCTTAATTATGTCTTCAGATATGCCTTTCTCTCCTTTGAAGACATAATTCTTAGTAGAATCTTTAAAATCGTATTTTTCATAATCAAATGAAACATTTTCTGTCATAACTGCTCAAATCCTTCCTGATTTTATATCCTATTTGCACATTAATAGATATTACTATTGTTATACATTTTAACTAAAATTTGGATAAAAATATAACTTAAATAAATGGTTGTCAAATACAACCCAGTAGGGCCATTAGCTCAGCTTGGTTAGCGTATAACACGGCAAAAGCGTTCGACTGATAATGATTCAGACATCGAAAGGTCGAGAGTTCAAATCTCCCATGGCCCACTATATTATTAATCTCGATATAATAGAAGTATGTGATGTTTGATGGCTGGAAAAAACAACGAAAATCTCGAACTTTTGAATAAAGCAATAGCAATTCTTTCATCTATTTCTGACAATCCTAGTACGCCTAGAAACATAAGAAAATTAATCAAAGATTCTATCGATATCCTTAACGACGAGTCTCTTAGTGTAGGAGTTCGTGCCGCTAATGCTATTAGTATGCTGGAAGACGTATCTCAAGATCCAAATATCCCTTCATTTTCCAGAGTGACCATTTGGAGTGCGGTTAGCAGTTTAGAGAGCATTCGCGACTGATAAAACTCATAATAGTTTATTAGTGTGAACTTTTCAAATATTAGTAATGAGTCAAATAACTACGTTAAATCTTGATGACTATATTCAAGATCAACATAAAAACAATACTGACATGGTAGTTCGTCTTAATGACGGATCTATTATCTTTGTCGACGAACAAGCCCTTGACAAAAACAAAATGAGCGCCGAGGGAAATCCCGTTAAAAACTTTGGAGTAAGATATCGTGTTATGAGTGATGATATGAAAAGTGTTACCGCCCAATACCTAATTCCTAATGAAGTTCTTAACCTTGCTAAAACAAGAGGAAAAGAGTTTGCTGGTATAAAACTTCCGGTTGGTACTCTTTGGAACGATCAAACTCCTAAATTTGGCGTTTGGTTAAAAATTTATCCAAACTTCCAACAAATTGGAACAAACGATCGTGGAGAAATTGTATTACGTGATCGAAAAGATTTTCAACCAATGACTGGTGCAGTAATTAATTCAAATAATACAATCATCATGGGTAGAGCAGAACGTTTAGTTACACGTCTATCTAAAAATGATGCGGATATAGATTGTGCTGAAGCTGATGCTTGGTTAAAGGCATTTGAAATTCTTGACGATACCGCTACCTTAACTCGCGACTATCTATGTGCAGGTGTTCAATATCGACATGAAGGAAATGCCCCATATCTCAATCTAACCACTGATGTTAACTTCTTTGATCTAGATGACAAAGAAATGCTTGACCTAAGAAAGATTATCCAATCTCGATTTGATAAAATCGGTCGTAGTATCCCTAATGTTAAGATTAGATCAGTAATCAATCTTCCAAAAACTGAAGAGGAGTTCAATTCAATCCTTTCTAAATTAAAAGAAAAGGGTTCTTCCGCAAAAGAATTAGGATTACCTGAATCTTATTCTGATTCACGCTTCTATAATCCAGATAAAAATACAATTTCATCATCAAACTTTGTACTATTCGTACCATTAGCTGAATTACCTGATGAAATCACTATTACAACAATCAACACTGATTATCATGGCGAAGTAAAGTCTCGTGGTGTATTGTCCCCATTAATGGCAATATTATCTCTTGTCGACGTTATTTCTGCACATGCAGGATCAGGTATTCTAAACCAAAGAGGAACTGCTACTACATTTACAGGTCCTACAGGAACTGGTAAGACTACTGCAACATCATTCTTTGCTGAAAAGAATGAAAAGTTTAGAAGACAAGAATTACGTCGTAGATACGAGATAATTCTTAAGAAACAACATCCAGACCTCTCTGAAAGCGACTTCCAAGCAAAAGTTGACGAAGTAGTTGCTGGCGTTGGTATTATGTGCCAAGAAGACTGGATTGAAATCTCAGAAAATGATGATGGTACATGGTCATTTTGGCCAACTGAAAAATCGCTTTATGCAAGAACTGGCGGTTTCCCTGGATTGGACTTTATTCTCATTGAGAATGAACCTATGCTCGAAAACGCATTAGCAGACTTTGGCGCATCAGGATGCAAGAAATACCTTGGTAAAGTAACACATGAATTCTTCCCTGAAAGAATTTTCTACGAACCAAAATGGGGTCATTTATTGTATGATAGATCCGCAACACCATGTTCTGCCCATGTATTTCTTGAAAGAAATGCTGAATTAGATTTCTTTGCCAAACGAGTTAGTGCAAAAGAAGCAGTTGAATATTTGCTAGTCGGAAGAACTCCATCTGGTAAACACGAACCTATGTACAATGCATATCCTGATTTCAGTGGTTTCTTAATGGAATTCGGAATCATTGGAGACAAACTTGTTGATGCATATGCCAAAGCAAAAGCAGGAGATTATTCTCTTATTGGCAATGGAAATGCAGATACTGGTAAAGCAGTATTTGAAAAGCTAGACAAACAATTACAACTCTGGGAAAAGAGCTGTGAAGTCACACCTCCATTTATCGTTAATGGAGCACCTGGACTCTTTATCACACAGGATGTGAATTGGCTACTCTCTGAAATGCCAGACATATTCGACAATTGGAAACACGTTACCTTGGATGACTACAAAACCTTCATGGAAAAGGAATTCGGCGTAACTTATGGTCCAAAAGGCGAATGGACACATATTGAATATTAGGAAAGAACTATTTCTTTCCTAAAGCATTCAATCTCTTCGTGATATTTGGATGCGTACTCAAAAGTTCAAGGAGATGCTCCTTGAACGAAATTTCTTTTTTAGCATATCTCTCCACCAGTTCTCTATCTGATAATTTAATTTTAGATTTTTGAAGAGATACGATATCTTTATGCGAAGAATCTGGATTACTTATCATTAATGTACTAAATCCAGAAATTTTCATATCTTTATGTTTTTTTAACCTTAATTGTTCATGATTTTCAACAATTTTTACTAAACCTTCTTGTAATTTCCTTCCGCCTTCCTTTACATGCTGTCTTGCAAACATATCTGCATACTCTTCTCTTCTACGACCTAAAGACTTGCACACTAAACCTAAAATAAACGATCCAATAATTGCCGCAAATGCTATTGCAAGCGTTCCTCCACTGTTTCTTCTGTTGAACATTGAACTCCAAATTAAGCTATGCCCAAGAGTTGAAAGTATAGATGGTAAAAATGACGCTACCATCATAACTTCAACGTCTTTATGTTTTATATGACCTAATTCATGACCTATTATCGCTTCTATTTCTTCAAGTTCAACGCTTGGATCAACCATGTTTGTTAATCCTTGTGTTATAGCTATTCTTTTTCCATATTTTGGCGAACCATATGCAAATGCATTTGGTACTTTAACATCTGAATACATAATTTTTGGAACTTGCATATTTGCACTCTTGCAAATTCTCTCTACTGTATCGTAAACCCATTGTCCACTAATACTTTTTATTTTAGGATTGGCACAGGGTATGTTGTCTGTTTTTTTTAATTCTTTAACTTTATACATCTTTTCTACCATTTTTGGTCCATAGATCCACTGAATAAAATGAAAAATACCCACCAAAACAATTATGAACCCTATATTATACGTTCCTCCTAACATCAATAGAATTATTGAAAAAATTAATGTTGATAACCCAATTAATAATCCCATCGTACCTAAAATCGTTAATTGTAATTTCAGCAATCTCATATTAATTACTCATATTATTCTGAATTATATCTATTCCTTGAATCCGTAATACCTTGCTACAAATGAACCTATTATCATTAATGATGCAGAGAAAGCAAAAAGAACTTGAAAATCAAAAATTACATTACTGGTAATTTCTCCAGTAATAAATAAAGTTCTAGTTAGATCTGCCGAATACGTTATCGGGTTAATTCTAGCAACTATTTGAAGCCAATCAGGCATGAATTCAATTGGGAACAATGCTCCACTTGCAAATAATAATGGAAGATTAACTAGATTTGCGACTGCAATTAATGTCTCCCATTTTCTCATTCTCAAAGCTATTGCCGTGAATAAACATGCAAATCCTGTCGCCAACATGAATAACGAAATAAACATAAGTAAAATTATAGAAACACTAAGTTTGGCCACTATTAATCCACCTGGAATCAACAACGCTATGATGAATACGAGTGAAGATTGAATCAATGCTTTAGTAACTGTTGAAAAAACCTTTGAATAATATATTGAACTCCTTGGTATTGGCGCTACTAACAATTTATCTAGAAAACCAAATCTTCTGTCCCATATTACTGAAGTGCCACTAAATGCCGAAGAGAATAAAATTAATGTCGATAGAACTCCTCCTGTTAGATACGTTAAGTAATTTGGCGCACCCTGAAATGTTTGTTCTAGAATTAAATTACTTGAATTGGCAAAGAATTCAAGTATCGCTGCACTAACTTCCGGTGGCATATTTTCTGAAAATGTTAGATTTTCAAATGACATTAATCTGGTTGGATTGAACGAATTCCCAAACAATGTTATCCATACTATTGGTTGGATTAACGCTGAAAAGATTAATGCAGGTACTTTGTACCATTTTTCTAATTCTCGTTTTACTAGTACATATGTTTCCGTAATCATCTATCTCGACTTCCATAATCTCTGCATTGCTGAATTGTCACTAAAACCTGTTCCCGTATCTCGCATTGATTTTCCTGTGTATTCTAAAAATACTTCATCTAAAGATGGTCTAGAGAGGGATACTGTTTTTACTTTGATACTGTTTACTTTACAAAGTTCTAATAATAATGGAAGTGCCTCATCTCCTTTTTCAGCCTTAATTCGAAGTTTTTCTCCAATTACGTCGATTTTTTCCACATAATCTAGTTCCGATATCAATTCTTTTGCTTTTACATGGCTGTCTACCGATATTTCTATTATATCTCCACCTAATTTCTGTTTTAGATTTGATGGCGTATCTTCTATTAGTACCTTACCCTGATCTATAATCGCAATTCTATCACATAACAAATCTGCTTCTTCTAAATAATGGGTTGTAATAAAAATTGTTAATCCATTCTCCTTATTCAATTTCTTAAGGTAGTTCCAAATTACAGAACGTGTTTGAATATCTAAACCCAAAGTTGGTTCATCTAAAAATAACACTTTCGGATTATGTATTAATCCAATAATTAATTCTAATCTCTTTCTCATTCCCCCTGAATAAGTTGATACATCTCGCCCTGCCGCGTCTTTCAATCCTACTAATTCTAATAATTCATTGGCACGTTCTTTCGCAATTTTATCAGGAACATGATACAACTTTGCAGATAATAATAAATTTGTCATTCCTTTCAGATCATCATCTAACGTCAATGCTTGTGGAACAATTCCTATTGAACTTCTTACTCCATCAGGATTTTTTACAACATCAAACGAAGCTATGTTTACTTGACCTTTGGTAGGTTGCAATAAAGTTGTCAAAATCTTGATTGTTGTAGTCTTTCCCGCTCCATTTGGTCCTAAAAAACCAAAAATTTCTCCTTTTTTCACTTGAAATGATACATTATCGACCGCTACTATTTCTTTATCGAAAATTTTACTCAGATTTTTAACATTAACTATTTCCATCTCATATCATTGATGTTAGATTAATAAATAATCTTTCTGTCGAATAATATACTGATGCATAGTGAATACATAATTCTTGGAGCTGGAATCTCTGGTCTAAGTACTTCCTACTTTCTTGAAAAACTCGGTATCAGCTCTATTGTTCTAGATGTTGATAATCCATTATCTGGTTCTGGCTCAACAATGAAATCTGCAGGTATAATCTCTCATTTCTTTCCTTTTAACGAGGAAATAAACCTAGTTTCTACCAGTTTACAATTCTATGAAGAAATAATTGACAATTCACCTTCCAAGATATCCTATAATAACTCAGGTCTCCTGGCATTCTATGAACACTCTGATCATGAACCTCTTTCCCATTTCTTAGATGCTATGAAATCTTCTAATGTCGATTATTCACTAATAGACTCAACAGAACTTCATGATAGATATCCTATGCTTTCTATAACTCCTGACGAAACTGCTATCTTATCTAATGGAAGTGGATATTACGATATTGAATTACTGTTTCCACTCATTTTAAAACAAATTAAATTTTTTTACAATATCCAAATTATAAATATAGAACATCAAGAATTATTCAAATTTCACACTAACCAAGGTACATTCACATCTAAAAACGTAATAATTGCCGGTGGTGCATGGTCTAGTCAGATTGCAAATATGTTTAATTGTAAACTAAATTTCGATACATATTCAACACAAGCCGCGATTCTGTCTTCTTCAAATTCATCTGCTTCTTTCTCATCATTACCGATTATATATAAAACAAAATCAGGTGTCTATGGTAGACCTATTTCTTCATCATCATTCTTATTTGGCGATGGATCTAAAAAATATTACAATAACCCCAGTAATTTCAAATCTCACGCTGACAAAAAATTCCTTGACAATATTTCTCAACAAGCAAATGAATTTCTTCCCAATCAAAGTTTAATATATACGCAAAAAAATTGGTCTGGGTTATATACATCCAGTCAAGATTCTAGACCCGTTCTTGGTAAATTAGATGAGAATATTTTCTTTTTAGGATGTTATAACGGGCTAGGAATAATGCTTGCTCCTGGTTGCTCAAAATTATTGGTTGATTATATTGTTAACAATGATATTCATGATAACTTCTCTTCTTTCGATATTCAACGTTTTAACAAAAATAATATATGAGCAATACGTAAACATATTGTTATGACTAAAATTGTACAAGATCTATACGTTACCGAATTAACAATATCAAATGTTTCTAATGCTCCATTTATAATCGACGCTGTCGGCAGTTATCCGAATAAATTAATTGTAACTGACGAAATTCTCCAATCCTGGGGAATTGAACCTGATCGCACGCTCATCGGGAAAAACCTCATTCTCACATTGGAATCCTCAGAAGAGTCTGACGATGACGTAAATTCTGTTCAAATAAATCATCTTGAAAAAGTTAATCGTAGACGTTATAGATATTTAGCTGAACCATCGTTTCTTGAGGAACTAGAGTTTATCTTATCTTGCAATACCCCCCGAGTCAGTTCTGAACCAAATCCCTGCCCAAATTATCAAATTAAATTATCAATAAAAGAATCTGACTATGACAGTCTATATAATTTGTCTGCAAATACTCTTCTGAAACTCAGTTGCCAACTTAAGTAATATATCCACTTACTTTCTTTTCCGAATCGTCAATTATCTTTGATTCCAAATTAGATTTTAGTTGTTTTAATCTCCTTTCTTCTTTTATTAATGCTCGTAAATTAGGTTTTACTCCAGTTATCAACGTTAAAACTTTGATTAATTCCTTTGCAGCATTTATGTCTGGAAATTCTCCTCTTGTTTCACCGTATATGCCAAAACCTTTCATTCCATTATTCTTTGCTAACGAGACTAATATTCCATTCATGCCAATTATGTTGCTCTCTTCCATACTCTCAATTCCTAATTCTTGCAAATCCTTTAGTAACGCTTCAGAAATAGCAGCGCCATAAATTTTCGGCGGATTCGACAAATTGTCTGTAATCAAACCACCAACTGCATATATCGTTTTACAACCTAGATTCTTTACAAACTTTAATACATCTCTAGATACGTTGAATTGACCTTCAGGGGTTTCGGACTGCACATCTCCTGTAAAAATTAACAAATCATTTTTACCCTTTTTATAATAAAATTCAAATTTTAATGGTTCAATTGTACCATTTTCATTTACAATTGTTTGTGCAGGAAGATGTGAAGAATATACATCTGCAAATTTTTCTGCTCCTATTCCTTTAGCGAAATGATAACTGGCAATCTTGCCTACAAAACCTGAATCGGGCAATCCACAAATCAATATTGGATTCTTTAATTTCTTCTTCGTTTTCGTTATTATTTCGACATCCTTCATATTATATTCTATAACCTTGAACCAAAAAAACTTGTCTCATGAGCTTCAAATGTCGATATTTACTTATCTATTACTGTATTCTCATATTAGTAATGGTAAACTCTTATGGCGATTTATCAGTAAAAGATGTAAAAAAAGCAAAGGACGCACTTTCCACTGTAATAAAGGAAACTCCATTGGACTATTCTAATACACTTTCTCAAATGACTGATTCACAAGTCTATCTTAAACTCGAAAATCTTCAAAAGACTGGTTCATTTAAAGTTCGTGGCGCATATTGGAAAATGCTTAATGTGGATCGTTCTATTGCAAAAAGTGTTGTAGCAGCCTCTGCCGGCAATCATGCTCAAGGAACTGCCTATGCTGCTTCTCATCTTAATATACCTTGTACCATTGTTATGCCAGAAAATGCATCCACTACTAAAGTTGCCGCTACATCTGGCTATGGAGCTTCTATCCTTTTATCGGGTTCAAATTATGACGAATCTTATGCTGCCGCAGAAGATTTCGCAAAAAAACATTCTGCTACCATGATTCATCCTTTTGACGATCCCTTTGTTATTGCAGGTCAAGGGACTGTCGGCCTCGAAATTGTTGAATCATTCAAAGACGTAGATATGATTGTTGCAGCTGTTGGAGGGGGAGGTTTAATCAGTGGTCTCTGCGTTGCACTAAAAGAGAAATATCCCCAAATAAAAATTGTAGGTGTACAAGCTTCTAATTCAGCTTCTATGGTAGAGTCTAAAAAAAATCGTAAACTTACTACTATTCCTTCTCGTTTTACTATTGCGGATGGAATTGATGTAAAAACCCCTGGCAAACTTACATTTGATATTGTTAAAAAACACGTTGATAAACTGATTACTGTTAGTGACGTAGAAATTGCCGAAGCAATGTTTCTGTTACTTGAACGCGGTCGAATTGTTTCAGAACCTGCTGGAGCTGCTCCTGTTGCAGGCTTACTTTCGGGGAAATTATCTGTAAAAGGAAAGAATGTCGTTCCAATTATTTGTGGAGGTAATGTAGATATGCCTCTAATGAACAAACTTGTCACACGAGGTTTAATCAGTGCTGGTAGAATTGTTCGAATGGTGGTCGGCCTAACTGATAAACCAGGCGCACTCAAAGACGTCCTTGACGTTATCGGTTCCAGAAATGCGAATATCTTGGACGTTCAAGTTGATCGATTTTATAAAAAAATTGGTTTAGGACCTGTTGAAGTTCTAATTAGTATGGAAACTAAAAGTAAAGAACATACCAAAGAGATGCTCAAAACTCTCAAGCAACAAGGATTTACATATCGCCTAATCGAATGATTATATCTCGATTAATTCGCGTGAAACATTTGTTAATATTTCTGGTCTATTCTGGCGTACAATAACATCATCTTCTATTCTTACCCCGCCGATTGTTGGTAAATATATTCCAGGTTCTATTGTAAATGCCATACCCTCTTCTAGAATAACATTTGATTTCTTACTAATGGAAGCTCCATCATGAACGTTTAAACCAATACTGTGACCTGTTGAATGAATGAACCTTCCTTTGTATTTTGTGGAATCTATGTAATCTTCTACTGCATTATGTACATCGCTGGCTTTCGCACCTACTCTTACTCTTTTTAATCCTATTTCACTTGCTTTGCGTACCGTTTCATAAATATCCTTAATCTTATTATCTGCCTTTCCAAATACTACAGTCCTAGTAATATCCGAACAATATCTGTTGTATCGTGCACCGTAATCACAAAGCACTAATTTATTTTTCTTTAATCTTGCATTCTGTGGCGCATAATGAGGTTCAGCACTATGTTTACCAAAAGCCACAATAGTCTGAAACGATGGACCTGATGCACCTTGTTTCTCTAAATCATGATTGATTATCGACGCTAATTGATTCTCTGTCATATTCTCTTTCAGTGAACTAGTTATTGTCTTGAATGTATTACTTGCAATTTTTGCGCTTTTTCGTAATTCCTTTATCTCTATCTCATCTTTTATACATCTTGCTTCTCCTATAGCCTTGCCTACATTGACCACATTTTTCACATTTTTCAAAGTCATTCGTATCCAAAGATAATTTGCGTACGAAAGTTCATTATAATTAATTCCTAAAACATTTACTTTCAATAATTTCTCTCTTAATAGCTGTTTATATTCATCATTGGTTCCAAACGTCTTAACTTCAATGTATGGAGTACTAAGTGCACTCTGCTCTTCTAATTTTGAAGTTAATAGGCATACCTTGCCTGTAGGATATGCAATTATTGAACATCCTTCAAATATACCTGATCTAACTCCAGATAAATAAAAAAAAGTTGAATCGAGTTGTCCTTCTATTCCATTTTTAATTAAAATTGCTTCTGGTTTTGTCTTTAATGATTTTGTAGATGCAAAAATTTTCTTTACTCTTGCTTTCATAATGTTATTCATAAAAATCCACTTATGTTCTAAATAATAAACCCTCTTTGTGATATATCCAACTTGCTATTAATATCAATATAACTGAAACAACAACAGTCGATGTTACCGCTAACACCAGATGAAATACGTTTAAATTATTTACCATTACTTCTTGAATAACTAACGTCACATTTAATATAGGAACTAGAAATGGAATAAGCCCAACATCATCTATATTTATTCCATAAGATCCAAATGAAAGGATTACAATAAGGAAAAGCATTGGAGTTAAGTAATTATTCGCCTCTTTGAAACTCTTGGCGAAACTTGCTAAAGCCATTCCTAGAGATGCTATCATTATTGCCATTAACGATAGAATTGAAAATACAATGATTGATGTCTGTAATGTTAGATTTATCTGCATTTGTTGCTCTGCTACAGAAAATGTCGATATATACCCTAAAGACCCTGTAAGACTCACCATAATGAAGGCTATAGAAACTAAAGTAGTCGAGAATACCGCCAAAAACTTTCCTGTAATCAGATCACGTCTCATTGCCGATGTAACTAAAAGCGCTTCTAACGTATGCCTTTCTTTTTCTCCTACAGTTAGGTCTATTGACGCATTCATTCCTCCAGTTGCCACTATAATCGCTAATAGTGGCGGTAAAATTAATGACAGTAAATATCCTGATCTCTCCTCTTCTGTAGCAACATCAGAAGCAAAAACTTGAATCGGGCTTAATATCTCTGGATCAATTTCTCTATCTACAAGCCTCTCGTTAACAGTCACTTTACTATACATGCTCAAGAATTGCATAATTTTTGAGTATGCAACGTTTGAAGTCTGACTCGATGCATCATAATAGACAGTTACATTTACACGTTGTTCATTTGCAATTCTATCATCAAAATCAATAGGAATTCCCATACCAGCTGCAATTGTTCCGTTTCTAATTGCTTCATCAATTGGTTTATCTATTTCAACTACTTGTAATGATCTACTTCCATCAATTAATCTTGTAAAATTCTCTGATGGTCCCCCTACTATTGCAATGTCTTGCGTTTGTATTACTATTTGTTGTTGAGTATTAGAAAATAATAACGGTATTCCAAAAGTCATTATTGGAATTAACAAAATGGGAATTACAACTGTTGCAATTAGAGTTCTTCTATCTCTCAATATGTCTTGCATTTCTTTTTTATATACTGCTCTAATGTGTTTTATTCCCAAGATTTTTCACCCTTTACTGTTGCAATGAACGCTTTTTCAAGTGAACCATGTTCTTCTTGAATATGTTTAATTGAATCAGTCATCAATATCCTTCCATCATGTATTATTGCAATTTTATCACAGATTTCTTCAGTTTCGTACATAGAATGCGAGGAATATAGTATCGTTCTTCCATCTTCTTTGCATTGTTTTACAAAATCAAGTACTGCTCTTGCTGATATTACATCTAAACCCGATGTTGGTTCATCAAAAATAAAAACTGGCGGTTCATGAATTATTGCTCTTGCAATTGCTACTTTTTGTTTATTTCCTCTAGATAATTTCCCACATCGCTTGTCTGCATATTCGCTAAGAGATAATCTCTCTAAAACATCATTAATCTTGTCATCTATTTGATTATGATCAATATCATTTAGTATTCCAAAATATCTTATTACTTCTCTTGAAGTTAATCTATCATACAATCCAACTTCTGTCGGTAAAAATCCAATATTTCTACGAACTTCAGAAGAATTAATTTTTGAATCAAAACCATTCACTATGATGTTTCCCTCTGATGGCTGAAATACAGTTGAAACCATTCTCTGAGTAGTGGTCTTGCCGGCCCCATTAAGTCCTAGCAGCCCGAAAATCTCACCTTTTTCTACTTCAATATTAATATTATCTACTGCTTTGAATTTTCCGAACCATTTCGAAACATTTTGTATTGATATCAATTATCATTAAATAAGTATAGTTCTATAAAATAATTAGCAATGATTGAAAGAAGTATTCTTCAAAACACTGTAAAAAGCTATGACCTCGATAATATATCGATTACTGCACTTGGCAGTCATTCTGCTCTTGATATTATGGATGGAGCTACTTCTGAAAATCTGAATTCAATTGTAATATGTCAAAAAGGCCGTGAAGTGACATACAAACATTTTGAAAGAATTATTAAAGAAGTTGTTACCCTGCCTAAATTCTCTGATTTACTCAACGACGACATTCAAAAATCACTTATTTCTAAAAACTCAATTTTAATTCCTCACCGTTCTTTTACTGCATATATTGACTATGATTCTATTGAAAACGACTTGAAAATCCCTATATTCGGTAATAGAGAAATGCTACGCACTGAAGAAAGAAACGTTGAAAAAAATCAATACTACCTTCTTGAAAAAGCTAATGTAAGATACCCTAAATTATTCAAAAAACCTGAAGATATTGATCGTCTAGTAATTGTAAAAGTTATGGAATCTACCAGAAAAATCGAACGTGCATTTTTCACTGCGTCAAGTTATCAAGAATTTACAGAAAAAGCAGAAAAACGTATAAAACAAGGTATTATAAATGCAGAAGATCTTGCTGATGCACGTATTGAAGAATTTGTATTAGGTACGTATTTTAATTTTAATTTCTTTTACTCGATACTTCACGATCGAGTAGAATTTCTTGGTATTGATCGACGTTTACAAACTAACCTTAATGACTTCACTTCATTACCTGCTAAACAACAACTTGAAATTGACGTTGAATTACAGAATATTGAAGTTGGACATATGCCTGCTACAATTCGTGAATCATTTCTTGAAAAAGTTTTTGAAATGGGAAATAAGTTTGTTAACTCTACTAAAAAAGAATTCCATCCAGGTCTGATTGGCCCATTTGCATTACAAACCGCTATTACAAAAGATTTCGAGCTAGTTGTATTCGATGTTTCACCACGCGTTCCAGGAAGTCCGGTCTTAATGATGAGTCCTTATACACATTATTATCATGGCGAATCCTTTGGTGCTGGTAAAAGAATTGCTATGGAAATATCCGAAGCTATAAAAGAAGAGAGATTGGATGAGGTAGTGACTTGACAAGTATTGCTACTTTGGGCTCTCATTGTTCCCTGCAAGTTCTAAAAGGAGCTAAGGAAGAGGGATTTCATACTGTTTTAGTTACGAAATCTACTCGTGAAAAATTCTATAAACGCTATGATAATTTCATTGATGAATATATTGTTGTTGATGATTTTACCGAAATCATGAATGACGACATTAAGGACAAACTAAATGCATCTGATTCAGTATTAATTCCTCATGGCACTTTGATCTCTGAGGTGGGGATTGAAAAAATTGAAAAACTTGACATTCCAATTTTTGGTAACCGACATATCTTACGTTGGGAAGCCGATCGCGATCTTAAGACTAAATTGATGGAAAAATCAGGTGTTTCTATTCCAAAAACCTTCAATTCACCTGAAGAAATTGACTGTCTTACTATCTCTAAATTATCCGGAGCTCGTGGAGGTTCCGGTTATTTCCTTGCTAAAAATTCAAAAGATTACTATTCCCACGTAGAAAAATTCAAAAAACAAGGTTTAATGACAGATGATGACGAACTTCAAATCCAAGAATATATTGTCGGTGTTCCAGTCTATCTTCAATATTTTCAGTCTACAATGAAAGACGAGTTGGAACTATTTGGAATTGACAAACGTTATGAAACAAATGTTGACAGTTTAGGGCGAATTCCTAGCATTGATCAAACTGAACTCAAATTATCGCCTACATACATTGTAGTCGGTAATATTCCTCTGGTACTTAGAGAATCTCTACTCGTTGAAGTTTATGATATAGGTGACAACTTTGTAACTGCAAGCAAAGAACTGGTACCTCCTGGCATGCCTGGTCCATTTTGTATGGAGGGTGTATATGACTCCAACGGCAAATTTGTTGCCTTTGAGTTTTCTGCTCGTATTGTAGCTGGAACAAATATCTTTACAACCGGTTCTCCGTATTCCTACCTTAACTATGGTCCAAATATGAATATGGGAAGGAGAATAGCTTTGGAAATAAAAGACGCTATTAAAGCAAACAGATTAGACGATCTAATTACCTGATTATCTTAATGTTTCTAGTGATTTACTATCTGGCCGCAATAAATTCATTAAAAGTTCAAAATATTCAATTAATACAGCTGCAAAATCACCATCACTATTCAATTCAAATCTTATTAAAAAGCCTTCAAATAATTCATATTTTTCTTTATTTGCATATTTGTAAAACGAAAGAAATTGTCTATTCTTACTAATCATTAACTGAGATAATTGTGAAGACTCGTCTAGAAAATTACGCCTTTTCAGCGATGCCAGCGCAAATGCATTTCTAGCTAATAACGAAGCATCTATTAGATTATTTCCTGTAGGCTCATCTGACATCCACGTTACAAAAAAATTCTGGATGAGTTTTCTCTCTCTCTCATTATCCATTAACTGAAAAACAATATCATCTACAATTATATTCTGAAGATGATTAAAACCCTCGTTAAGTGATTTCGCTTCTAACTTATTCAGTCCTTCTTGTTCAACAACGTGAGACATAACTTCATTAATTATTTCTGATTGATGAGATGGCGAATTTATCTCTGTAAAGTATATATGTGCTAATTCATGAAGAATCAATCCATTTAACATATCTGAATCTAATGCCCAATCTGCTACTACAATTGAACTTTTATTCGAATCAATTTTAGCATAACCCATAAACTGTAATTCAGGATCTATTTCAATTGAAACAATATTCTGTAATTCATAACCTGCGTTTCTCATGTTTTTAATTGCTAAATCAAGGGACTCTTCTAAAAATTCATCTTGACTCGTAGACTTCAATTTAATCAATTCATAAATTCTTTCTCATAGTTATAAATTTAAAGAAAATGGACCGGAGGAGAATTGAACCCCCGACCTTACGGGAAATAATCTTTCCGCATGCGAAGCGGATATTGTATCTTTCGATTCTACCGCTGAACTACCGGCCCTAAATCTTTATAGAAAATATTCACATAATTGTTTATCCAATAACTCAAAACTTAAAGAAGGCAAATATTAAGTTAATTGGAGCGGTCATCGTATAGTCTGGTCTAATACGTTAGCTTGCCAAGTTAATAACTCGGGTTCAAATCCCGGTGACCGCATTTACGTACTTATTTCTCTAGTTTCTCGATTAATTCCTTTGCACGTAAAAACTTTACATCTTTTTCCTGTATCATGATTTCAGAAACTTTTTCTATTAATTCTCCTGTAGCTCCTGCTGAAACGGCAATGTTCTTCGCATGAAGTTTCATATGACCTTCTTGAATTCCTTCAGAAACCAATGCACGAAGTGCAGCTAGGTTTTGTGCCAGTCCTATTGATGTAATAATCTCACCTAGTTGAGCCGCACTGTCTACCTTAAGGACTTTCAAACAAATTTTTGAAGTTGGATGGACTGAAGAGGCGCCTCCTACTATTCCCACAGGCATTGGGATCTTTATTTTTCCTACTAAATCTCCTGTAGAATCTTTCTCCCAGGTTGTTAATGGAATGTATTTTCCTGATATGGACGCATACGCATGAACTGCCGATTCTATTGCTCGAATATCTTGTCCAGTAGCAATGCCTACCGATGTTATTCCATTCATTATTCCTTTGTTGTTTGTTACGGCTCTGTATGGATCATTATGTGCGAACTCTGACGCATCCAATATTCTTTCCACAATATGTTCGCCCCCCAATGATTCTTTATCAAATGTTGCATGGGCTTCTACCATTCTTTCGGTGGCAAGATTTGAAACAATTTTTAATAGTGCTTCTCCACCCGATATATTCTCAATCTTTGGTGCTAAAGATTCAGCAACTGTATTACATGCATTAGCTCCCATTGCATCCTTACAATCAATGTATATCTCAACAATCAACATTTTTCCACGTTTTGTATCTAATTCTTTTAATTGCAAATCTTTTGCACCTCCACCAATTGATGATAATGTGGGTGTTCTTTCACGAGCTAATTCTAATAATTCCGATTTATTCTTCTGTATATTCTTTTTTGCATATTCGAAATCTTTTACTTTAATAAGTTGAATTTGTGCACGCATTAGATTTCCTGCACTCTTTGCAGTAAATCCTCCTCTTTTACGCCCAAGACCTGCAGCATTACTGCAAGCTGCTATTACTGATGGTTCTTCAGTTGCTAATGGAACTAAATACTCATTCTGATTAATGATGAAGTTCGTTGCTATACCTAATGGCAGTGAAATTCCCCCGATGCTATTTTCAATCATTTTTGTAGCATTTTCCAATTCTATTCCTGACATAGATTTGATAATTTCAGTCTCTTCATTGGTTAAGTCAGCAAATTCCTTTAATTTGTCTAATCTTTCATCTGAACTTAATTTGTAAAAACCAGGAATTCTTGAGCTTTTTGACATATACACTCAATATAAACAATCATCAATAAAATGATTATCTATTAATTATTTGAGTAAATTGAACGATTCTAACTCAAATCCGTATAAATTGTCTAATACTACTGAATAATTCTCATTTAGGTATTCTTTTGCTTTGCCACTTAATGACGCTTTATTTACAGTGAATTTGAAATTAAATTCAGGAGCATCTCTTGTCTTATTATGTTCATCATCTATATTTTTTAGAACCTTTTTATCGCTAATAGTGAGAGTGGCAATTTGCCTTCCATCTGGTAACGGTTTATCAAATTGAACATCAACTTTACTTTCCTTTTTATTTATGTCTAATATGTATCCAGTCAATTCTAATGTCTCGGATTTTTTCATTTTTACTGCAGAAATTTCTTCTGCTAACCAATTAGGAAATTCTTGTTTACCCAATATTAATCTCACTTGTTGTGTTTCCTTGCGGAATTATTTAAAGCATTTAACAATGGTAACTCTTCGCCAGTCAGATATCTAATTAAAGCACCACCTGCTGTACTTACATGATAAATCTTATCTTTTATTTTTAGTTGTGATAACACTGCGCTTAAATGACCTCCACTAGTTATTGTTCTTGCATTTGAATTCGAAAGTTTATTAAGAATTTCTGTCGTTCCAAGTCTAAACTCTGAATTTTCAAACATTCCCAATGGCCCAGTTATGAAAATATTTTCTGCATTATCGATTTGTTGCGAGTATTTGTTAATCGTATTCTGCCCAACATCAAAAATTCTATCTGAAGAGCTAAGCTCTGATAAAGATCTCTCTACTCGTTTTCCATTTTCTTCTACTGCCACATCATCTGCTAACATAAACTTGTCTGGGTATTTTTCTAATAATAATTTTGCAGTTTTAATTGATTTCTCGTCATCTATGGATGTTGATTCTAAAGGAACTTTTCCAGTCGCCGCAAGAAAAACATTTCCAATTAAACCACCTAACATTGCTTTATCTATTCTCCCAGCTTCAATTAATTTCTGTATTGATTTTAATCGATCAGGTACTTTCGCTCCACCTAAGATTGCAGTAAACTTTGTATTGGAATCTTCTACTATTCCTTTCAATGCATTTACTTCACGTTCAACAATTTTACCTGCACATGCTGGTTTTAATTCAGCAAATCCCACAATTGATGGATGCGATCTATGCGAAGTTGAAAAAGCATCTAATACGCAATAATCAATGTGTTCAGCTAATTTACTGACAAGGTGAGATTTTATTGCATCTTCTGGTAACATTTCTGCATTTTCTTCTGCTGTAAATCTTAGATTGTCTAATAATAATATGTCTCCATCATTGAGATTCTTTATTGAATTAATTGCAGTTGGCCCAAATACATCTGGTATAAAATCTATTTTTCTGTTTAATAGATTTGAAAGCGCTGGTGCATGTTGTTCCATTGAAACATAATCTGATTTTCCTAATCTTCCTTGATGAGATGCAACGATTAATTTTGAATCTTTTAATGCATCAATAGTTTCTGCTACTTCTAATAATCTGGAATCGTCTAGAATTTTTAATGTAGTCGGATCGATAGGACTGTTGATGTCACATCGTAAGAATACTGTCTTTCCCTTGATGTCTAAATCTTGTATGGATCGCATGGCCAATCATACTCTCGAATTTGATTATTGTTAGAGCGTTTCTTTTATTGTTTTAGCAATAACATCTGCTACACTAACATAGCTAACTTGGCTTGGAACTGTATCCGTTCCTACAACTATTGAAACACCTGAATCATAGATGTTTGCAAGAGCAGAATCGAATGGTGTTTTTCCACGTAGTACAGGATGAGTACATCCAACTACAATTTTACCCGCGCCTGCTTCTTGAATTAATTTTACCGCCTCAATAATTGTACCGCCAGAGCTAATTATATCATCAATAATTACAACATCCCTTCCATTTACTGGAAGTGGCTTACCTTCTTTTGTTGTAATACTGACCTCTGTAGCGCTGTATCTGGTCTTAAACATGATTTCGTAATCAACTCCCATAGTTTCTGCAGCAACTTTGGCCCATTGTTCAGACTCTTCATCAGGTCCTATAACCAATGGATTTTTTAATCCTGCGCTATCTTTGATCCATTTTGCAATGTCTGGAACTGCACTAAGGTTCTTTGTAGGAGTTTTCTTGATTAACTCACTCAAATCATTGACTCTTTGAAGATGTAAGTCGATTGTATAAATTATATCAATACCTAAATCATCAATGATTTTGGATACTAGATGGAAACTTCCAGGCTCGCCTGGGTTGAATCTATTGTCTTGTCGGGCATATGCAAAGTATGGCACAAATGTAGTAATTGATTTTGCCTTACCATCTTTTAATGCTGAACAAATTAATAGATATTCAATAAATAATTCATCAGGTTTCAAACCCATTGGATGAATTACTACAACGTCTTCATTTTCAACTTCATCATGATAACGAATATATTTTTCGCCATCTGGGAACTTCGTAATTTCAATTTTACCTAATTTCGCATCCAGTAATTTAGCTACTTTTGTTGCCAAAACTGTGCCTTCTGATCCACCGTATATTATCATTTCATATTACCTGTTACATTAGTTCTATTAAATCTTTTATTACTAGAGAGGCTGCCGAAGGTGGTATTATACCTTTCTCTGTAACAATAACGTCAATATTTTCTGGTGGAGTTACATCAAACACCGGATTTTTAATTTTTATATTTGGATATGCTTTTAGATACTCTTCCGAGCAAACTTCAGTTGCATCTCTTTCTTCAATCTCTGTAAGCTCTCCGTACATTGTATCTGCATAAAATTTGTATGTTTCCGCTGCAGCCATTAGTTTAACACGAGCTTCATGTGCCACAGCTGCTAATTGTGAAGTGCCAATCTTGTTAACTACTGCTCCGTTTACTGCTACTGCATCAGCTCCACATACTGCTCGATCAGCCTTCTCAACAAA
>ENA-UPTF01000675-UPTF01000675.1-marine-metagenome-genome-assembly--contig:-NODE-675-length-23207-cov-3.311933_pt1 | contig 23207 bp, 24 predicted proteins | sample MGYA00238166_ERZ767019 | MGnify/ENA primary metagenome ERZ767019 (study PRJEB28930, sample SAMN06266391) | marine metagenome | isolation source: Sea water from 250 m depth | place: Atlantic Ocean | study... | reverse complement strand
TTCCCCTACGACATTATGCCTGTCTCTCTCCTCACGCGCTCGAGACTTAGCAACTAATAGCCTAGCTTATTTTCCTTGCGTCCGAACTCTACATAGCGTACGTTGTCCACTCACGCCGTGAATACCATGTTTAATCCGACACCCGCCGCTGAATTGCTGCTCGCTGCTCGCCACCCTGGTGAACAACTGAGTGCAATACCTCCATCCGTCGCTCCATCCACCCCAGTTGAAGCGTACGCCGTGCAAGATCTCCTCGTTCATCGACTCGTCCAAGATCTAGGCCCTGTGATCGGCTATAAGATTGGCTGCACCAACCAAAGTGCAAGAGAAATGTTGGGAGTAGACTCGCCGTTTGCCGGGTGTTGTTTCGCAAAAGAGGTTCATTCTAGCCCGGTAATCCTACGAGGCGATGAACTGCATATGATTGGCATCGAACCTGAAATTGCGATCCGGGTCGCCGCTGATCTGCCAAGCGGCCAACCGTGGACACCTGATCGAGTGGCTGACGTTGCCGACAGCATCATGCCTTCTATCGAGATCGTAGAGAGTCGTTTTTCTACCTGGCCAAGGATGGGCAGTCTCGCCGCAATTGCAGACAATGGAGTTCACCGCAAACTGATCCTTGGTGAGTCCGTTTCCAACTGGACAAAAGAATCGATCGAGGAAACTAAAGTATCCTTAACGGCTGATGGCAACATCGTACGGAAGGGCAACGCGAGAAACGTGGATGGCGGACCATTCGGTGTGCTTGCCTGGCTTGCCAACCATTTGAACCAACAGGGTCATCAACTTCGGTCTGGCGACGTGGTCACAACAGGTGTCATGACCGACATTTTCGATGCGGATGTGGGCCAAAGGCTCGTCGCAAACTATGGACCCCTAGGTACGATTGAAATCAAAACCGTATGATGCCCAGATGAGCAACGATCTCGTCCAAATGACCGCTCGTGAGATCCGATCACGACTCCATGATCGAGACGTATCACCACAGGAGTTGCTGGATGCCCTGGCCACTCGTATCGCAATCGTAGATTCCTTGGTCAATGCGTTACCCACTCTTTGTTTCGAGCGCGCGGCAGAACGCGTCAGGAAACAAGATTACTCCGGAACCCGCCTGAAAGGTATTCCGGTCGCGATTAAAGATTTGATGGCCGTCGCCGGCGTTCGCACCACTTGGGGTTCCAAGATCTACGAAGACCATGTGCCACCGGATTCCGACCTTTTGGTAGAACGCCTAGAGGCGAATGGCGCTATCGTTTATGCCAAATCTAATGCGCCGGAATTCGGCGCGGGGGCAAACACCTTTAACGAGGTGTTCGGTATCACTCGGAATCCATGGGGCACTGCGTGTTCGGCAGGCGGCTCATCGGGGGGGTCGGCCGTTGCCTTAGCGACGGGTATGGCCTGGCTGGCGACCGGTTCCGACTTGGGAGGCTCTCTTCGCACTCCAGCTAGTTTCTGTGGCGTGGTCGGGTTCCGACCAACCATCGGCCGCATACCTTCCGACCCGGGTACTTTGGCATTCGATCGGATCACAGTGGATGGCCCAATGGCACGCAACGTGGGTGACGTGGCGATGCTGCTCGATGCCATGGTCGGCCGTGATGCACGCGACCCAATATCACTCTACGATCCGCCTGATTCCTTCGAAGCCGCAGCCGATAAGCGAACCGTACCAAAAAGAATCGCTTTTTCAAAGGATCTCGGAGTTACGCCCGTTGATCCAGAAGTCGCTGCACTCTGCGAACGTGCTGCGGACCGATTTGCGGACATGGGTATCCCGGTGGAAGAAGCCCATCCCGATTTCTCCGGGCTGCAACATGTTTTTCAGACTCTTCGCGCCGTAAGCTTTGCCACTTCTCTGGGACCGCTGCTCGAAAAATTCCGAAATGTTCTAAAACCAGAGATTGTATGGAACATAGAGAAAGGTCTCGCGTTGACAAACGAGGAGATCTTCCGAGCAATGACAGAGCGCAGTAAAATCTATGCCCGCGCGGTCGAGTTCTTTGACAATTATGATCTGCTTCTCTCGCCCGCCACCGTGGTGCCCCCCTACCCCGCTGAACAAAGGTTTGTCGAGCGCGTGGGGAATCATGAATTCTCTAACTACATCGAATGGTGTTCGATTGCATATGCGATCACAATTATTGGCGCACCCGCGCTGTCGATACCCTGTGGCTTTACCGCAAGCGGTCTTCCAGTGGGATTGCAGATTGCATCACAGCCAGGAAGCGAAGCAAGACTCCTTGGTGCAGCAATGCTATTCGAAGATGCCGTCGGTCTTTCGGCCCAACTCCCAATCGAACCGAGGGAAGGTTCCGGTGATCCATCGATGTGCCCACACGTCGAGGAAGCTACGCCTCCAAAAAAGTTCTTGTAAAGTAGCGCCGCATCAGCGGGGCGTGGCGTCTGGTAACCCTCCATCAATTGGCAAAGTAGCGCCCGTAGTGGGTGTGCGCCGTTCGAGAAAAAATAGAACACCTTCGGCAACATGATCGGCCGTAATACGGGCTTTCAAAAGATTGCGATCGCGGTAATAAGCCTCCAACCCCGCTTCGTCTAACCCACGAGCGCGCATCCGGCCCGGTCCAACCTCGTCCCAAAGGCCCGAGCGGCGCGTGCCGTGTGAAAAAACAGCGTCCGGTGCGACCATATTGACCCGCACATCGTCCGCTGCCATCTCTTGACTCGCAATCCGCGCCAATTGATGGGCGGCGGCTTTCGTTGCGCTGTAAGCGCCAAATTCCGCCCCGGGTGCAAAGACATTCTTGGTCGAAATCAAAACAACGTCACCACCAGTTCTTTGTTTACGGAAAACTTGCGACGCAGCTTGTAACAAAATCAACGTACCGTCCGTATTAACCCCCTCCAAACGGCGAAACTTATCGATGTCCATCTGCTCTAGAGTCGACACATGGGCAAGACCCGCATTGATTACAAGACTATCCAGTCCACCCCAAGTCTGAAATACCTTAGAAAAACTTGCGGCCACTGAATCTGGGTCAGAGACGTCTTGTCGAACCGCCATCACCCGATCCGCATTATTTACTTCGAGTTCCTCGCGAACTTCTGCCAGACGGCTCTCGTCTACATCCGCAATAACAACGTGCGCTCCGGCTTTCAGTAAGCGGGCACTAATCCCCGACCCAATTGCACCAGCAGCCCCGGTCACCATCGCGACAGTGCCAGTAAGTGCACCGTCGTGGTCGGTCAATTTGAGCTGCTGCTGCAGGAGATACTCCATATCGAACAGTTGCTCTTCTCCGGGTACCCGGTACACACCAGTCATGGCTGCAATTCGGCCCTTAACGGCCAGCGTCTGGTCCGTAATGTCGCGCACGATCCGAGCCGAGGTGACATCGGTTCCCGCGCACAGAACCCCCAGCCCATCAATGAACAACACTCTGGGTTTGGAATCGTACGGCATCATACCCTCTGGCAGTCGCGACTTGTGCCGCTCAAAATAAACCTGATAGTTATGAGAGTACGCCGTCAGTACAGACTCCAGTTGAGATCGCAACGATTCCTCATCATCAAAGTCGGGGTTTTGAAGCCATGCGGGCAAAGGTTTTGTCCGGAACAGGTGATCACCAGTCAATGGAGGCGAAACCAGGAGCGATGGCTTCAGATTCGCAAGCAACGCGTTTGTCTTCGTGTCTGTGAGAGCTTGCAGAACGACCCGCTGGCAGGAGTGGCGGTCGCCGGGTGTAGGGGTGGCGAGTAATCCTCGAACAATTGGCGCAATGGCCGCTAGCTGTTGCTCGCAGCTGTCTGCCACCTTCGAGATTTTGGTTTTACTCTTTGGAGAGGCAACCTGGTCGAGATAGGTCTCCGCTCGCGAGACCAACTCGATCATTCGGTCATAACTTTCCCGTGCCGTTTCCCCCCAGACAACAATCCCGTGGTGCATCCATACCATGGCGATGATATCTGAATGGTCGGACAGGGCCTGTGCTGCTTGCCGACCCAGAGAGAACCCAGGCTTCACGTATGGCAACACCGCTACCCCATCTCCTAGCGCGCGACGCACATGGTCCTCACCGTCTTCTTGATTGGTCAGTGCCAAAATTGCATCGGCATGAGTATGGTCCACAAATCGACCTGGCAACACAGCATGCACTAACGTTTCGATTGAAGGCACTGGTGCACCCTGATCCAATCGACTGGCCAATAGTTCGTTTAACATTGCCTGGTCAGAGACGTCATCCAATATCGCGACCGACTCGAGCCGCTCCATATCAACAGCTACATGATCTTCAGGCTCTATAGTGGCCAGATCAAATCCAGACGCCTTGATGAACAACGCCCTGTAAGACTCACCGTGAATGCTAGGATGTTTAGCCTTTAGAGAAGTGTTGCCGCCACCGTGCAAAACCAGTGACTTTTCTGAACCCAGCAATCGTCCTGAATAGCTCCGAAGAATAATTTCCTTGGAATAATCACGCCCGTATCGTGATAACAGTGCCTCCGCTTCGCTGTCAGACCAGCGATTTTTCATGGAGGGCTATAAAACGCAATGATACTAATGCCCAAGCGGTAACCAATTACAGTCATTGGTCGTTATGAGCGCTCGGAACTATTTTGATCTTTAAGTTCCAAAAAATACTCATAGGCTTCCTTTGGCCTGATATTGTCGTGCACTACCCTGCGCACTGCCTGGATCATCGCTATCGGACATTCGGACTGAAATATGTTCCGGCCCATGTCGACGCCACAGGCCCCCTGTTCGACTGCATTGAATGCAAGCTCCAACGCATCTCGTTCTGGTAATTTCTTACCTCCAGCAATGACAATTGGGACCGGGCAGGCCGCGACTACGGTATCGAAACCTTCCTCTACATAATAGGTCTTGACGTAGGTTGCACCGAGTTCTGCACAAATTCTTGTCGCAAGCCGAATGTAATTGGCGTCACGTACCAATTCACGACCCACCGCTGTCACTGCCAGTGTTGCAATTCCATGCCGATTACCCAGGTCGACCAACCGCGTCATATTGTGAATCGACTTGGTCTCATGCTCCCCACCAACAAACACCTGCACCGCCATCGCTGCAGCATTCAAGCGAATAACTTCATCGATGCTAATCGCAATTTCCTCATCAGAAAGTTCCTTTAAGATGCTCGGGCCACCGCTAGACCGCAATACGATACCGCCGGCATAGGAAGGAGGAATCAAGGTACGCAAGATGCCCCGAGTCAGCATCAAGGTGTCGGCGTATGGTGTCAAAGGGACAATGCTCAAATCGATTCGCTCGAGTCCAGAAGTGGGCCCGAGAAAATACCCGTGATCAAATGCGAGCATCACAGTACGCCCTGACACAGGGTTAAAGATCTGTGACAAGCGGTTTTTGATGCCCCAATCGAGATGATTTGAACCCTTCAGAAAGAAAGGCTCGTTACTTACTGGCACATCAACTTGATAATCTTTTGCGCTGTCGATATCTGTATCAGCCACGTTGACACTCCTCTAGGATGATCTATGCCCGACACCAGACTGTGATGCCATCAGGGGAGTTCAGTCTAGCGATCGGAAAAATTCCTGTAAATGTGGATGACCACGCACCCAAGACTAGGGCTTGGAACGCTCCTGAGACTAAGATTCAGGAATATGCAGAAATTACGGGCCTCACGCTACAATGGCCCGTATCAAACCATTACACATTAATCGAAAACCAGCAAGATAAGTTCTTGTTCTTGGATTTCATCGGGAGAAATACATGGGCATTCAAAGAATTGATACAAACGAGCGGATGAGCCAGGCTGTGATCCATGGCAACACGATCTATGTGGCGGGACAAGTTGCACTCGACGCGCCCGGCACACCGGTCGCCGACCAAACGAGCGATATCTTGGGGCGAATCGATCGCCTTCTTGCAGAAGGCGGCAGCAACAAATCAAAGCTGCTGTCCGCGACAATATGGCTTGCCAGCATGGATCACTTCAACGAGATGAACGGCGTTTGGGACGCCTGGCTTTCGCCTGGCGATGCGCCTGCTCGAGCCTGCGTAGAAGCTCGGCTCGCGGCGCCCCAATTCACAGTCGAGATTGCGGTTATCGCTGCCATCGACTGACGGGTTATCGATCGTGCGGTTTGTCGTTCTTGGAGCCGGCCTCGCCGGCATCACCAGCGCGTGGGAACTGTTACGCGATGGCCATCAAGTCATTGTCGTCGATCGCGGATCCGAATCGGCAAATTTTTCGAGTTATGCAAATGCCGGGCTGGTTGCACCTGGCCATGCCTTTGCCTGGGCATCTCCGTCGGCACCGGGAATGATGTTGCGGTCTCTCTGGCGCAACGACCAGGCAATCCGCTTCCGACCACAACTGGATTTTCGACAATGGCGCTGGATCATGGCATTTCTCGGCCAGTGCAATCGCACCCGCGCTCACATCAACACTGAGCGCAAGGTCCGCCTCTGCCGCTATTCACAACAATGCCTTAATCAAGTCGCAGAGGAAACCTCAGTCACATACGAAGGCCAGACAGGAGGTCTGGTCTACTTTTATCTTTCGACATCCAGTTTTTCTGCAGCGGCAAAAAAATCAGAACTCCTTAAAAGCTTTGGTCTCAAGATAGAAGCACTTGACCCCGAGGGTTTGATCGAACTCGATCCAGGCCTGAGCGATGCCAAACGTAAGATTGCCGGCGCTCTCTACTGCCCGTCCGACGAAAGCGGGGACGCCCGCCTTTTCACGCAGGCGCTCGCTGCCGTGTGCCAGGAAAACGGGGCGACGTTCCAGATGAACACCCCGGTCCGAGGGTTCCTATCGGAATCCGGGACGATCACAGCAGTAGACACCCCAACCGGCCCAATTGAAGGGGACGCATTCGTGCTCTCGTTGGGTGTCCACAGCCCCGAACTCGTCCGCACACTCGGGATTCACTTGCCGATTTATCCAGTCAAGGGCTATTCGGTAACCCTGCCAATTGGGCCTTCACACCAACCGCCAAAACTCGGCGGTGTCGATGAAGACCATCTGCTCGCCTACTGCCCAATGGGCGATCACTTGCGAATCACAGCCACTGCGGAGATCGGCGGCTATGACACGTCTTTTCAACCGAGTGATTTTCGAGTCATGCTCGAAAAAACCCAAGAACTGCTGCCCAAAGCGGCTGATTACAGCGCTCCAGAATACTGGGCGTGCCTGCGCCCTATGACCCCAACCGGGCTGCCATTCATTGACCGCACCCGATTCTCCAATCTCTGGTTGAACACCGGCCACGGACACATGGGCTGGACCATGGCCTGTGGCTCAGCCAAAATCCTAGCTGACCTTATTGCAGACCGGCCTCCTGAAATTCCTCTTGAGGGCATGACTCTGACGAGCGCGAGAGACTGAACATGGCTATGCAGATCGATCATCAGGATGGATTTCTTAACATCCGCAAGATCCCTTTCAATGTCGATTCGGGCATCGGTGCGCGGGCTCGGATTGGTGTCATCGTGCTGGCTACCGACCACACGATCGAATACGAATTTCGTCAAATTGTAAATATGCCAGGCGTTGCCTTCTACGAATCGCGAATCCCAAACTCTCCGACGATTACACCCGAGACTCTGCAAGCCATGGAAGATCATATCTCTGATCGCGCAGCGTTGATCCTTCCAGGCGTGCCATTTGACGTGATGGCCTATGGCTGCACTTCCGCCTCGATGGTAATCGGGGAAGAACGGGTGTTCGAACGAATCCGGGCGGGGCGACCGGAAGCGATACCGACCACCCCGATCACTGCGGCATTTGCGGCGTTTCGCGCTCTTGGCCTGCAAAAAATTGGCGTATTGACGCCCTACCGGGACGACATCAATCTTTTCATGCGTGATTACATCCAAAAGAATGGTTTTGAAGTGCCAGTTTTCGGTTCATTCAATGAGGAAGACGACAATCGCGCTGCCCGCATCAACGCGACCAGTATCCGACAGGCGGTTTTGGAGATCGGCCAGCGCGACGAGGTAGATGGGGTTTTTCTCTCCTGTACCAGTCTCCGTCTCACGGACGTGGTAGAGGAGATCGAACAAGAACTTGGCAAGCCGGTCACGTCTTCAAACCATGCCATCATATGGCACAGTTTGCGGCTCGCAGGTATCGACGACGAAATCAGCGGTTACGGCGCCCTGTATCGGTTGCCAGTCTAAGTTGGAGCCTGCTGCGAGGTTATGGGCAAGCGAATCCTTCTCATTGAGCATCACCCGGAACCACGCGATGACCGGGCTTCCGCACACCTTGCTGAGCTTGGCTTCGAGCTCGACTGGCGACACCCGTGGAATGGGGATGATCTCGAGACATCACTAGATGATCTGGCTGGCAGCGTAATCTATGGCGGCGCACAAAACGTGGACCAACAAGATCAGTACCCTTACCTCGCCACCGAGATGCGCTGGATTGACCGCTGTCTCGAAAACGATATCCCCCTCTTGGGTCTGTGTCTCGGAGGTCAACTGATCGCCCATACGCTTGGTGCCAAAGTCGGCCCCCACGAAGCCGGTTTGCACGAATTCGGGTACTACCCCATCCGCCCGGTCGATACAACGGAGCATTTCTTATCGGGTGAACTCCACGTCATGCAGTGCCACTACCATGGTTTCGAACTGCCTGAAGGAGCAAGACTCCTCGCCGAGGGAAATTCCTATTCCTATCCAAACCAGGCATTCGCCTTTGGCGAGAACGCCTACGGGTTGCAATTTCACCCGGAATGTACGCTCACTACGCTGCAACGCTGGCAAACTTCCGATTGGGCGCCATGGGGCCGGCCCGGCGCCCAAACCAAAGAGCAGCAGGACACTCTCGCGACCTTGCATGATGGCCCGATGCGTGACTGGTTTCTTAAATTTCTAGAGAAATTGTTTGAACCATCACAAGTTCGCGGTTGAGAATTAAACCTGACGCAAAACCGACCAGAAACCTCTCGAATGACAGACGATCGAATTGATACGGTGCGACAAATCCAGCGGGGGTTCGAGCAATCGGAGTTCGAACAGCGCACCATCCGGGCACAAGTTGCAATGCGCGCCGGGCAACTCGATGCGCTCCTTCTGACCACAGAACCCGAGGTCCGTTACTTCACGGGATTCCATACCCAGTTCTTTGAAAGCCCAACCCGACCCTGGTTCGTGGTCGTGCCTGCGACGCACAAGCCCATCGCAGTAATTCCAGAAATCGGCGCCACGGGCATGCAATCGACTTGGATAGAAGACATTCGCACCTGGCCGTCGCCACAACCTGAAGACGATGGGATTTCACTCCTGGCCGATACCCTAAATGCATTGCCCTCCCGTTTTGGGCGCTTAGGCGTTCCGCTTGGAACTCCAAGCGTGTTGCGCATGCCTGCAGCAGACTACGAATCACTTGTGCAACGAATCGCTTTTACTATCTCAGATTGCGCCCTATTGCTTCATCAACTGCGGTTCGTCAAATCGCCGGCTGAAATTAAAAAAATCGCCATGGCGTGTGAGATAACCTCCAACGCTTTTTTAGAGATTGCACAAACCAGTTCGCCTGGTGAGTCTGAAATTGAAATCTGTCGACGTATGAAAATTGACCTTCTCGAGCGTGGCGCCGACAGCATACCGTATTTGGTCGCAGGTTCAGGTCTCGGTGGGTATGGGAGCATCATTATGGGCCCAACGGACCGTCCGCTCAGTGACGGCGATGTGTTGATAATCGACACCGGGACAACCTACGATGGTTATTTCTGTGACTTTGATCGGAACTTGGCGTTTGGGCGAATTCCCGACGATACCCGTCGGGCGCATGAAGTCATTTTCCACGCGACCGACGCGGGCTTTGCTGCCGCACGCCCTGGCGCAACCACCTCAGAAGTTTGGGCGGCCATGTGGAAGGAACTCGAAGAAGGGGGTGCGCTCGGTAACAGCGTAGGGCGAATGGGGCACGGCCTTGGCATGCAACTCACCGAATGGCCGTCGGTAAAACCAGGCGACAATGCAGTGCTTGAGCCCGGTGTCGTGCTGACTCTCGAACCAGGCATGGAGTTCACCCCTGGGAAACAACTGGTGCACGAAGAGAACATTGTGATTACCGAGGACGGCGCCCAATACCTCAGTCATCGGGCCCCTCAAGAAATGCCGATCGCGGGAATCTAAATTGGGGAATCGGAAATGGTGTTAGTAAGTCTAGGCGCCTCTTCCCAAAGCCTCATTTGTGGCAGTCGATAATAGAAGAGATCGAACAGAGCTGGATTATTTCAAGGGTTGTCCCGATTGACTGTATCTGCCGCACGGACGGGATATCGATGCGATCTTCGCGGCCAGTTAAAAACCAGGCCAGCAATCAGCAATAGGATGGCGTTCAACAGCACGGGTTTCAGCACGAACGACCAACCAAGAGCAGTCACAGCATCTCCACCGATTACCGCAGCCAGCGCCGTGGCTCCTGCTGGAGGATGCGTACTTCTTGTCCATTGCATCACAAGCACTGCAACCCCTACAGCCAAACCGGCTGACAGCAGGCCCGTCCCTAGAATCGATGCACACGCTACACCTACGGTCGCCGCCAAGACATGCCCCCCCACGAGGGGCCAAGGTTGTGACAAAGGGCTGTGTGGTGTGGAGAACAACAAGACAGCAGAAGACCCCATAGAAGTTGCGACCACGAGATTCTCCTCACCTAGCGCCCATCCACTTGCCAAAAAAACAGCCAACACGGCAAGCAGTGCACCGAGTGCTGCTGTCCAGCGTTCTGGCAACTGTGTCCTTTTGCCGAGTCCCAGCCAATCCATGACTCGCTTGAAGACGCTAAGATCGGAATTCGTGTTCGGATATTTGGAATTCACGATGCTATCTTAAGATTGGAATCTGTCCCACGCACAAGCGTGGATTCCCGCTGACTTCTAATCCACTTAGAATTATTTTGCATCGCAGTATCAATCTGTTGTGCAGCGCGAACTTTAAGTCTAGTCGGAGTCCCAGGGTCGCGCACTTCGAAGGCATGAAGAATTTCCATCCCCCAAAACGCAAAATCAGCGCATAATGAGGATCCATCTGTAACCAAGGAGATTTCTCAAGTGGTCCGGGTAACTGATCAATCCGTCTACAAACGCCGTAAATTCATCGCGGGGGCACTTGGGCTTGCCGCGCTGGGTAGTTTTAGCACGCTGAGATACCGCGGGCGTATGTCCGCTAGTGCGGCACAGGCTCCTTCGGATGAACTCGCTATTGAGGACCCTGCCCCCTCAGCCGCAGATCACTCACCTACAAATCTCGCCGAGAGACGCATCACTACGAAGTACGCAGCGACTCACTATAACAACGCCTACGAATTTGGTTGGAACAAATCCGATCCCGCCCAACGATCTGGTGATTTTCAAATGCGGCCTTGGACGGTAACCATCGACGGACTATGCCATCGACCTGGAACGTTCGATGTTGATGATCTGATGGGTACACCTTTCAATCAATTAGAAGAGCGCATCTATGACTTTCGTTGTGTGGAAGCCTGGTCGATGGTCATTCCTTATAACGGTCGCCCGCTTCGCGATATTCTCGCGGCAGTCGAACCGATGGGGTCCGCCCGCTACGTCGCATTTACAAGTGTGTTGCGACCAGAAGAAATGCCTGGGCAAGCATCCCTTTTCAGTTCACTCGAGTGGCCATACGTGGAAGCGCTCACATTGCAAGAAGCCATGCATCCGCTCGCCTTTGCCACATTTGGCGTCTATGGCGACCACCAGTTACCGCAAAACGGCATGCCTTTTCGAATCACGCTGCCCTGGAAGTACGGTTTCAAATCGGCCAAATTCATCACGCGAATCACTTTTACTGAAGAGCAGCCGCCCGCGACCTGGAATCTGACCAACCCTCGGGAATACGGGTGGTACAGCAACGTGTATCCTGACATCGATCATCCACGTTGGAGTCAAGCAACGGAGCGCCGTATATGGGGCGAGGGAGACATTACCCGTATGCCATCCCGCCCATTCAACGGCTACGCCGACGCGGTCGCACATCTCTATCTTGGCGACAAAAAACAATATCGGTGATTCGCCTCTTCGTTCACGGTGCGTGCGCTACACCGGCTCTTCTGCTTCTAGCTGGCTGGTTCAACAACCGACTCGGAGTTGATCCAGAAAAAACCCTGATCTGGGAAAGTGGGATTTGGACTTTTAATCTTCTGCTTGTGGTGTTGCTATTGCCGATTGTGGCAAATTGGACTCAGTGGCCCACACTCCATCGCTACCGCAGAGCAGTTGGTTTATGGGCCTTCAGTTATGCCACCTGCCACTTCCTGTTCTTTATAACCTTTCTGCTTGGCTGGGACCTGAACCGGCTGGGAGAAGAACTGCAGGAGCGTCCGTATATTGTATTTGGCTTCAGTGCCTGGCTGATCCTTGTGGCCATGGCAGCAACCTCAAACCGCGCCGCGATACGCTGGCTTCGGAAAAAATGGCGTGTTTTACATCTGTGGGTCTATGCAGCGGCTGGTCTGGCTGCGATTCACTATCTATTGATGGTCCGCAGCCATTATGGTTGGGCTGGTACCTACACTGGCATCGTAATCCTTTTGATCACAGCACGATTCATCCGGGTTCGAAAAAAAAAAGCTACGCGCGATTGCTGATTGCAGTCGTGGATTCGCAGTTGACGCAACCAGCTAAATATAATCAATCAGAAATTCCAAGAAAACAATCCTGACTCTGAGGACTATGGCATGCGGTATTCTTAATCGAGCGCTCCCCGTTCTCGACCCGCTGCTTCCCGCCGATAACAACAGTATTCGCAATCGGGATCTGGGTCTGGCAATTCATCTTTGTGCAACGTAGCGGCCGCATCTTTAAGCGCGCCTTCTACCCAGTCGTCGTTGCCGTCATAGGGTAGCAGTTTGACCTTGAATTCAATGCGCTGGTTAAAGTCGGCAAGATCCCGACGACCGTTGCAATAAACAAACCAGCCGCGGTCGTTCACCTCGAGGCCATTTCTTCGCAACAGCCACTGATAAATTTCCATCTGTCGCTTGTATGAAATCTGCCAATCCGCATCCAAACTGACCTCCCCGTTTTTTGAAGTGGCCTTGTAATCGCAAACCAGATACTTGCCGTCCTTCCCCAACCATAGGTCGTCAATGGCTCCAAAAAACGTGAAGCCGGTCGCCTCGTGATCGACAGACACCCCCTTAAAATTCTGTCGCCAAGTCTCGAGTTGGGGGTGCTGGGCTGGCACGGCGTCAATGCCTGCTCCCTGCATGAATGGATGTGGCTCCTGCTTTGTCCGGTAATCGTCAAATTCGCGTTTGAGAAGTTCGTCCACCGCCGAGTTCAAGTTGAATGGGAACCCGGGTGGCTGTGAGACGCCCAGACGCCGATCAAGATAGAAACACCGTGCACAACGCAAGAAATTTTCGAGTTTGGTGCGGCTTAACCGATAGAATGCCTTACTCTTTGGATCGTACAAATTGCGTTTTCTAGCCATGGCGTGGAATTCAATTTACCATAACTTCCAATCTTGGCTGCTTGCCCTTACGACGGAGACTTGCGAACATGAAATGGTGGTTGATTGTCTTTCTATTGACTGCGAACGGCTGGGAACCGGGTGAAAATTTTGACGGCTGGTGGGCCAGCAAGCAAGCCTCATTCGAGGCGTGTGTGGAACACCGTGATTTTGCCAACAAGGTGAACGCCGATACTTCTCTTGCCAACAAGATCTGTTTTGCCTGCGAAGAGCGCTTCGACGACGGCACGTCATCCGATGCGGCTTGCGAAGGACCTTGCGAGCCCTGCCAAGAGAACGAAGAGAATTCGTCAGTAAGCACGAACCCTTGAGATGATCGAGATCCGCGAGGCAGACATCACCACCCTTTCGGTTGATGCAATTGTTAATGCTGCAAATGAAACACTGCTGGGTGGAGGTGGGGTGGATGGTGCAATTCACCACGCAGCCGGACCTGAGCTCCTGGACCACTGCCGCAGACTGGGCGGATGCCGTACTGGAAGCGCGTGCATTACGCCCGGGTTTGCGCTGCCGGCAAAATTTGTCATTCATACCGTTGGGCCCGTCTGGAAAAATGGCCAAAGTGGTGAAGCAGAATGGTTACGGAGTTGCTACCTCGAGTCTTTTCGAATCGCTGAAGAAAGTAGCATCAAGAGTATCGCTTTTCCGGCGATTAGCACGGGTGTCTACGGATATCCGTCTATCAAAGCGGCATCGATCGCAACGCAAACGATGCTCGTGAATGAATCAAAATTCGACGTGATCATCGCTTGTTGTTTCGGTGCAGCCGATGTCGCTGTGTACGAGACTGCATTGGATCGAAAACCACCCGCGCCGTCCGATTGATCACTCCTTTAAGGATGGCGAACGGTCCTAAGAAGCGATTTTTTGACAACGTTCTAGCGGCGAAATCCTGCAACAAGGTACGCGATACCTAATAACACAAACCAGATCAATGCCCAAGCGGGCATACTCAAGCCAAGAAAACTCCAGTCCACAGTGGCGCACTCACCTGAACCAGTAAAGGCTTTTTTTAGCGCGTCTGTCAGCGGAAATGTTCGCATAAGGTAATCGAGTCCTGGCCCACATTCGGGCACCCGGTCGGGCGGTAAGGACTGCAGCCATACATGTCGAACCGCGATAGCGCACCCGATCAACGCACAACCGCTGCCAATGAGCGCGTATACACGACGTCCAACGGCAGATGGGTTGTGGACGACGGCAATCAGCGCTATCACCGCCAGACACATGAATGCAATTCTTTGAAAGATACAGAGCGGACACGGCTCGAGGTGTCTCACAAACTGCAACCAATAGCCATAGGCTAATAATGCGATACAAATCACGGCAATGGTCGAGACCATTGTTCTAAAACTTAGACCTTGCCGTGAACTGTGCAGTAACGTTTTCACGTGTCTTCGAGATTCGACTCAAACGCAGCACTCAACTGATCGAGCAGTGGCCCCGCTCTGTCTCCCAACAACAGGCGCTTGTCAAACGACTCCCCAAGGAAACCCTGGCGTTCCATAGTCTTAAGAAAAGAGATCAAACCATCATAGTAACCGTTTACATTCAGCAGTCCACACGGTTTTTGGTGCAACCCAAGCTGTGCCCAAGTCAAGATTTCAAAGATCTCTTCCAACGTTCCAATGCCGCCCGGTAAAGCGATAAATCCCTGCGACAGGCGTTCCATCATCGCTTTTCGCTCATGCATCGACGCCACGATACAAAGCTTGCTTAACCCAGGATGCGCAAATTCTTTTTCCTGGAGATTCTCAGGAATAACGCCCGTTACCTGTCCACCATTCTCTAAAACTGCATCTGCTATCGCTCCCATCAAACCCACCCTGGCGCCACCGTACACCAGACCAATACGTCGCTCACCCAGCAATTGCCCAAGCTCGGTGGCAGCCTCCCGATATTCCGGATCTTGCCCCACCCGGGATCCACAAAACACAGCAATGGTCTGAAGAAATTCCACGCCTTTAAAAGCAGCCAAGTAAGACAACTAAAATGTTTGGTTTGTGCATCAGGCTAAAATAGCCCTCCACGATTCCGAAGTTCGAGAACACTGAACATATGCGAAAACATAAAAAAATTCGAATTTGCAATCAGTTTACTGCATCGGTCCGAGAATCGGGAATTTCTACATCCTCTGACCGAGCCCCTAATAATCCGGACAACACCTACTATCAACTCGCACTTCCACATTTTTGTTTAGCGGGCTTGCAGATGAGAAAAACACGAACAACACGCTTGTCCGTTGTCTTTCTACCATGGGTGTGTATGTTTTCGCTTCTTGTGTATGCGGGCGTTTGTACAGCCAATCAAGACGGGATCAAAGCAGATATGCGTTCCGTAATCGAGCTTCAATTGGATGCATTTGCGCGCGGTGATGCCACCACCGCGTATGCACAAGCCTCTCCCACAATCCAAACTCTGTTTCCGACTGAAGAGATTTTCATGCTGATGGTGCGCTCAGGATATGCAGCTTTGATTGCACCACAGCGAGTTGAATTTCTCGAGCTTTTCTATGACCAAGCCAGTCCTGTCTATCGGGTCGGCATCGAATCACCAGATGGGACACGATGGATGGCTTTTTATCGAATGGCCCTACAACCAGATCGCAACTGGCGGATTGCAGGCTGCGCACTGATAGTCATTCCCGGCCAATCAGTCTGAATCAAAACAGAGGCGGGAAGACTACAAGCACCAACGATTCGATACCACTGCTACTAATCGTCTTTCGTCTCACGATAAACTGCCAAGCGGCTGTAACCTATGCTCTGGATTACTCATCGATTCGATATGGTCAACGAGTTGCCAACAACAGAAAGAAAGTTTTTAAACACCTGTTGTGAGTTTCTTTGGAATCCCGGATAGTTGAATTCGGCATCAGACTGCATCTTTGCCAGTGCGCCACTACCCAGCGTTGCTTCCAGCGCATCTGCATACGCAGGGATTTTCGACCAATCCCCGATAGTGTTCTCTTCGAGTTCGACGTGAAACTGGATTCCCCAGGCGTTGCTGCCAACCCGCATAGCTTGACAACTGCAATCACTAGAGCTTGCAAGGATCACCGAATCGGGAGGCATTTTCTGCACCTCGACTGAGTGCCATTGCAAGCAATGTACTTCTTGCTCGATAGCAGTAAACAACGGATCCGATTGCCCTTCTTGAGTCAGTTCTACCGTTAGGATGCCGATCTCGGGTCGGGCTTGGACTGCGCACTCACCACCCAATGCGTCTGCCAACAATTGATGCCCAAGACACACACCGAGGTACGGTTTCTTAATCTCGGTTACCCAACTTCGAATCGCCGCTTTCTCTGGCACCAACCAGGGACACGTTTCCTCATCCCAGACATCCATGGGTCCACCCATGACCCATAACGCGTCATATCCTTCAAGTGATGGAATTTCCTGCCCTTCATCGAGTTCGATGGCATCCCAACTGATATTCGCCTGATCCAACATGTGGCGAAAAATGCCAGGATGTTCACAGGCGATGTGCTGGAACACCAGAAATTTCATATTTTTATGCGCCAAAAACGCAACTGTGAAGTCCCAGTGACAACATCAGCAATCGAGTGTGTGATCACGCTCCCACGGGCTGATAGCAGCAGCATAACTGCGCCACTCTAAATGTTTCAGTTTCGCATAACTCGCAACGAGTTCCTCTCCTAGCCCAGCTTTAAGTACTTTGCTCTTTTCAAATACGCGAATTGCGTCCAGCAGGTTAGACGGCAGTCGCCTAACGCCTCGTAACTTGTGGCCTTCCGTATACATATTAATATCGTGTGGCTTTCCTGGATCACGCTGATTGTCGACCCCGTCAAGACCGGCAGCCAATACACCCGCCTGAAGCAGGTACGGGTTCACTGCGCCATCCATCAAGCGTAATTCAAATCGTCCTTTATCCGGCACCCGCACCATGTGCGTACGGTTATTGCCCCCGTAGGTAATAGCGTTGGGTGACCAGGTGGCTCCGGACAATGTAACCTGCGCATCGATACGCTTGTAACTGTTAACGGTAGGATTGAAAATCGCTGCCAATGCATCCGCGTTGTGCAAAATTCCCCCGAGAAATTGATAAGCCAGCTTAGACAAACCCAGTGAATCACGAGCGCTATGAAACAGATTCTTTTTTCCCATCTTGTCCCAGATCGAAATATGGGCGTGACAACCATTGCCAGTGAGATTTGCAAATGGCTTGGGCATGAAGGTCGCACGCATCCCGTGCTTCTCCGCAATTGCTTTAACCATGTATTTGAAAAATACATGTCGGTCTGCTGTGATCAGCGCGTCGTCGAAGTCCCAGTTCATTTCAAACTGGCCGTTCGCATCTTCGTGATCGTTCTGGTAAGGGTTCCAACCGAGCGCAATCATGGCGTCGCAGATCTCACTGATGACGTCGTATCGCCGCATCAAAGCCGATTGGTCGTAACAGGGTTTTTCCTGGATGTCGTTCGAATCTGATATAGCCGCTCCATCAGGCGTGACTAGAAAATACTCGCACTCCACACCTGTTTTCATGTGATGCCCTTTCTTGGCTGCCCGGGCTATCTGGCGCTTCAAGGCAACCCGAGGAGAAGCTTCGACTTCCTTCCCACCCATCCAGAGGTCACCCGCCAGCCAAGCCACCTCTGGCTTCCACGGCAGCTGAATCAGGCTCTCTGGGTCAGGGATTGAAAACATGTCAGGATGCGCCGGTGTCATATCGAGCCAAGCCGCGAATCCAGCGAATCCGGCTCCCTCTTTTTGCATCTCACCAATCGCTCGTGCCGGCACCAACTTAGAGCGCAGCACACCAAATAGATCGACAAAACTGATCAGAAAATATTTGATGTTATTTTCTGCCGCAACTCTCGTAAGGTTTGCACTCATTGAAATATTCTCCGTAGGGAAAGGCTACCGAATAACAACAAACATGGCCCCATATTCGAATCTAATTGGCCAATGACTATTCCCGTTCGATTACCGGTAGCTGTAATGCCACCTCCGTTCAGATTGGGATTGTTCAACTGCTTGATCAACATGTGAATCAAACTGAGGTACTACTGTAGTCGGCATCATCACCTTGATGCCCAACGAGAGGAATTCTTGTAGTCTCCGTGGCAGAGAGAGTGACTGAGCGTAAATCCTCTGGCTCCAAGTTGTGCAGACGTGTTTTACCCGTACAACGTGCCATCATTGATGCCTCTCCCGCATTTGCCTTCAGTAAAGCCTGCAGGCCCAATGCTCTCTCCTCAATTGTGCGATCCGATTGATAACTCATTGAGTTCACATCAATCACACCACCCATAGCCATCGCAGCCGCAACCCCATAAACAACAGCACTCGCACCCATCGCGATTAACTTGGCTGCGTCAGTGCCGGAACGAACACCCCCCGTATAAACCAGAGTTACGGTTTCTTCTTCTCGTTGGCGACGAAGCGTTTCGACAGCCATTGGCAACAAATCGAACTGTGGCTGATTATTAAGTTCGCCCTCAAGATCACCCAAACTATGTGCCCCATCCAGAATTAGAAGTTCTAAACCGTGATGAAGTGCATAATCAATAGCAGGCTTGACCTGATCCGATTGACTGACCGAAAGGCCCCGTAATCCACCAAGCTGCAATCCCTCGGGTTCACCAAGACCGTCGCGCCAATCTTGTATGTAGCCAATCGCTCGATTATCTGGAGCTTCATCCACCCGACACCACTGAATCCAGGGTGCCGAGCCATTGATCGGATGAGTACCAACATATGCAATATCTGATTCTTTTAGGGTGAGACCAATTGCTCTTTGTATTTCTTGAGGCGCGGCGTCAAAACCCGCTAGCAAGAACGGTGGATCCAATCTCAACTCTGCACCTAAAGTGATATCAATTCGGCAAGCTTCCCGGTACGGATCAATTACCAGTCGGGACAAATTTGCCGGCAAGAATACGAGATCATCTAGAGAGGGCCATCGACCTTCGGGAAATGGATTTTCTCGAGGCTGCAATCTGCGTTGTAACATGGCGCGGTGTTTGGCCGTATCGAGCGGATTGGTTCGAGCCATAGAAAATATATCTTCGCGATGATGAACGGAATAATCAGCTGAACCGGTTTCCGCATCACACCGGTAACAGCGCGCGGCTTCCCGTAATGCAGCGTCCTCGTCATAGGTATCTTCTATCTCGGGAAAAGCCACAGGATTTTCTCCCAAGCCATGAAAAACCGGTTCCTCTAGGGGCAAAATCTCCCATTGAAGGTCCTGGGCTACTGGAACTCGGCGTGTTCGATACGGAGTACGATATGGAATCGGTTCACTAATGCCGTCAAGATATGATTTGATGTAATAAGCCGCACGTTGCCCATGATGCATGGCCATTACAATTGTTGATCCACCAAATGCTCCATCTCCTGCTGCAAAGACTTTCGGATCAACGGTGCACATAGAAGCAAACTCAGCTTTTATCCGGTCACTGCCCATCAAGTTATGACTTTCAAGCTCCGCGCACTCACCCTTCTGCCCAACTGCAGCAATAACCATCCCACACGAAATCGCATGTTCGCTATTTTCCACGATGACGGGCGATCGACGTCCATCCTCATCGGGCTCTCCTGCCTCGGTACGAACACATATTAGAGACAATCCCTCTTCAGTCTCTACGACATCGGTCTGTAAGGTATTGTAGATAAATTCAACCTCTTCCCGGACCGCGTGATGTAACTCAATCTTGCGTGCAGGAATATCTTCCGGGCCCCGTCGATAGATAACTTTGACGGTCTTGCAACCAGGCAAGCGCTTGGCAACCCTGCATGCATCCATGGCTACATCACCGCCACCAACCACAACGACGGTTTCCGGCAACTGCGGGCGCTCCCCATCGTTGATCCGCCGTAAGAAACTGACCCCATCAATGACTCGATCGCTTTTTTCACCTGGAATCGACATAGGCTTCCCCCACCAAGCACCGATGGCCAACAATACGGCATCGTGTCGACTCTTTAATACTTCCAATGAAACCGTATCACCAAGCTCTGAATTAAGGTGAATTTTGAGTCCGGGACATTTGTGCTTAAGACGCTCGATATCCTCTTCGATAATCCCTGGCGGCAATCGGAACTCTGGAATTCCCCAGATCATTGTTCCGCCGAGTCGGTCCGTCATCTCGTAAACGTGAACCTCGAAACCGGCAACACACAAGTCGTGAGCTGCCGTCAGACCTGCTGGGCCGGATCCCACGATCCCAATCGTCTCGGTACGGGTGACTGGAATCGATTCCGGTCGGTAATTCGCTCCCAACTGATCCATGACATAGCGTTTCAAATTGCGAATCTGTATCGCTCCGTCGCTGCTTTCTCGGCGGCACGCTGGCTCACATGGCGCATCACAAACGCGGCCACAAATTGAACTGAATGGATTGGTCGCAGTAATGGCTTCGAAGGCTTCCTCAGGCCGCTTTTCCCAAATGTAGGCGATATAGGAGGGCGCATCGGTGCCAACAGGACAGGCCACCTGGCAGGGCGCAGGTACGAAGTGCTGGTCAGCCGTATCATCTTCAAAACCCGGCGGAACTGCCGGTACGTGGATCCTGTCGAGATCGTAAACGCTCACAACGACATTCGCTTAAGAGGAGTTGTTGTCGTTTGTAACCGTTGTTCAGGTGCATAAGGAAGTCCGGTTATGGTCGCAGCTTCAGGTGTCAGCGCTACCAAGTCATCACGATTCAACTCCTTCACATTGCTGTAACCCAAACCATGAGTGATCGCGGCAATTTGCCAACGAACGCTCTCAAGGAAACGATGAATATTGTGAGCTTCGGCCTCCGGCTTGTAACGATGCTCATGGTCAGGGTCCTGGGTAGCAATTCCCGTTACACATTGACCGACGTGACATTGCATACAAGCGATGCATCCTCCGGCAATGATTACAGGTGTCCCAAAAGCAGCCGCGTCAGCGCCCAAGCACAGCGCTTTCACTGCATCTGTACCATCGCGTAGACCACCCATTAGAACCAGCTGAACCCGGTGCCGTGCATTAATTTCGTCTAGAGCCTCAAGCGCTTCAATAATAGCAGGCAAGGTTGGGATTCCAACATGATCAATGACTTCCGAACTGCCCGCGCCCGTTGAGCCCTGCATTCCATCAAGTTCAACAAAATCGAATCCATCTTTAACAGCGATCTTGATGTCATCCCGAATCCGGCCGGCTCCAAGCTTGATACTGACTGGCAACCGGTAACCCGTGGCTTCGCGAAATTCCTCGACCTTAATGACCAAATCGTCAGCTCCCAGAATGTCGGGATGGCGAGATGGCGAACGCAGATCAATTCCGGACGGAATTCCTCGAATCTCTGCGAGTTCCGGCGTTACTTTCTTGGCCATCAACTGGCCCCCAAGACCTGGTTTTGCACCCTGTGAGATGTAAATTTCAAGCCCATCAGCCCGACGCATATCGTGGATATTCCAGCCCAGGCGACCACCCAAGCACTGAAAAATCAACTGCCCGGCAGCATCTCGTTGGGCATTGCTCATACCCCCCTCACCAGTATTTTCCGCAATGCCTGACATAGCAGAAGCAATTGCAATACCCTGCTTTGTAGATCGACTTAAAGCGCCGTAGCTCATTGGCGCAATCATTACAGGCATACTTAATTTGAGGGATTGAGCGCCATTGATGCCTCCAATTTCAGTCTCCATTTGGACCTTGTCGATGACATCCGTCGGTTCACCAGCTCTGGAAAGATCTTTTTTGAAAGCAAGATCCGAAAGGTGCGGCAAAGCTCTCGCACCACCGTAACCCCGAATTCGGTAGCGGCCACTCTGCGACTTGATGACAATGTCTTCCTGCACCTTAGGATTCCAGTAAGCTGTTTGACCTGAAAAAGAGGTAAACGGAATACTGCGCATTTGTTGTTCGCTACTACCATAACGAAGCTTCTTGCCAGCGTTAATAACCTTGGAGAACGACCCCTTGAAATTGAGGCCATAACGATCCAAAAACGCGAAGATGTCTTCTATTTCTGACGCATCGACATCAGTCAACATGGCATCAGATCCCAGATCTTCTACTGCACCTCCGACAAAAATCTCGCCCGCCGACATATCCTCGCCAACACGCTCGCCGGAATCACCCAGAATAATGATACGGCCTCCGTACATCATGTAACCGGCCATAAAGTTTGCGTTGCCGGCGCAACATAGCGTGCCAGCTTTCATCACCTGACCTGCCCGAGAACCCATATTTCCCCGGATTACGATTTCCGCTCCGCGAATAGCGACGCCGGGAATAGCACCTGCATTACCGCCCACCATTACAGACCCACTGTACATGTTGTCACCCACACCCCAACCAACATTGTGAGTCACTTCAAATCGTGCCTGGTCAGAAAGGCCGGCGCAAAAATAACCGGCAGATCCCTCTATCGTGACTTTAATCGGTTCAGTCAGACCTACCCCGATATGGTGTCGGGCATCAGGATTAACAATCTGAACATCTTCACCCGCCGCCCCAGCAGCGCGGAGTTGCTCATTTGCTTCTCGAACACTTAGGCTGGCTAGATCAAGCGAGACCACGTTGCATATGTTCCTGGAGCAGGTTCACGGGTATTGAGGGCCTGACCGGGGAAGAGCCGATTAAGGGACACCTCTTCCGACGCCACCGCAACCAGATTCTCATCCTGGTACATGATCATGGGTTTGGCTGCCAGCCGATCTTTGGCATAACCAATTTCGTTCTCAGTTGATACAAGAAAAGAAAAGGTGCCATCCAAGTCGTCAATCGATGTCGCCAG
>ENA-UPTF01000674-UPTF01000674.1-marine-metagenome-genome-assembly--contig:-NODE-674-length-23208-cov-2.240846_pt1 | contig 23208 bp, 18 predicted proteins | sample MGYA00238166_ERZ767019 | MGnify/ENA primary metagenome ERZ767019 (study PRJEB28930, sample SAMN06266391) | marine metagenome | isolation source: Sea water from 250 m depth | place: Atlantic Ocean | study... | reverse complement strand
AAGGTTGTAGAATGATTCCATCGTTTTTTCATCCACGGCTTTCAGAGAAACCACTTTCTGAACGTCATTGGATTCAATGACACCCCGCCGTTCCATAAAGGGCATGGCTGTCTCAATTCCATTCAACCCTAAGAGATGGGTTTCGGACATTTGCCCCTCAATACGAAGGTCACCTTCAAATCCTTTTAATTTTCCATGGACAAGGGTTTCGAATCCGTTCATGACCGACAATGAAATAATCATAGCAAAACAGCCTACACCCATACCAATCATTGAAAAGAGGCCGGAATACCATCCCTGATTTTTTGAAGAATCATAAAATCGGTTTGAGATAAATTTTTCCCAGTTCATTCGTACCTCAATACGGCAGCAGGATTCATTCGTGTTAATGCTTTCGTAGGCCACCAGGATGCCAAAATAGAAAAAAAGAATACAAAAGTAAGAATAATTCCAAAAGCAAAAAAGTCAAAGGAAAAAGGAATTTGATCCATGAAATAGATTTCTGCAGGAATGCTCAGAATCTCAAATTTGAATTGTAACACAATGATCACAGTAGAAAGCAATCCACCAATAATTCCACCCATGAACCCAATAAATCCGCCTTGGAACATGAAAATTCGTTTCAGTTCAGGTATAGGTGTACCCTGGGCCATAAGAATCCCTATTTGCCCCAATTTTTCTAAAATGATCATGGTTATGGCTGCCAGAAGATTGATAATTCCAACCAACGCAATAAGTCCAAACATAATATATGCGGGCCAGCGTTGCAGGGTGATCCATTCAAATAACAGCGCATGGCGCTCACGCCATGTTTCAAAATAATAAGGATAATTCATTTCCGTAATTAAAGGCGATAATTCAATACCATTCACAATTAATCCAGTTGCAGCATCCGTTTTAAACCCAAAAAGGTCTCGTGCATCTTTCAGATTGGTATAGGCCAGAGTTTTATCATATTCCTGAAGCCCTGAATAAAAAATATCCTTTACGACCATAGGCCTGATCCGTGGTGTATTTGAAAAAGAGTATCCAGATGAAAATACCTGAATGAATACCCGGTCTCCTTTCTTGATATTCAGCCCACTTGCCAGGCCCCTTCCCATTACAATTTCACCTTCATGGATGTGTTCAAAGTCGTGGTTTGAAATTGATTTTGGAAGGGATTGAACCCCTTCAACCAAAACCCCTTCAGCTTTGGACCCAGACCTAACCATGCAAACCCCTCGGACAAAGGGTACAACTGTATTGGAAGAACGCTGAATAAGTGAATCCAGGGTTGGATCAGTAAGATCGATTGAATTTCCAAGAATATGCTGGACCCTGCCCTGCCCTTCAAAGGAAGATAATTTATCAGAAATAACCTGCTGGAACCCATGTATAATACTCGCAGTAAGCATCAAGGCAGCAATACCGATTGAAAGCCCTCCAATGGCAAGCCAACTTGCGTAACTGGAAAAACTTCCTCGTTTAGGGGAAAAAACGAAGCGAAGTGCCAACCGTAGGCTTAGAGGCATAATCAGAAATTTTCCGGACGAAGCGCTGGAAAGAGGATGACGTCCTTGATCCAACGATTGCCAGTCAAAAGCATCGTGATGCGATCGATTCCTATGCCAACCCCACCCGTTGGCGGCATACCGCACTCCATAGCTTGAATAAAATTCTCATCAACCGGTTGTGCTTCTTCATCGCCCCGTTCTTTTAAGATTGCCTGAGCTTCCAACCTTTGTCGCTGATCAATCGGATCATTTAACTCTGAAAAAGAATTGGCAAATTCTGCACCACCAATGAACAGTTCAAAACGTTCGACCAAATTCGGATCTCCATTGCGATGGGCTTTTGCTAAGGGAGAGATAACCTTAGGGTAATCAATAACAAATGTAGGATTAATCAAATGTGGTTCTACAAGTTGACTCATCAATTCATCAAGCATTTGTCCATAATTGTCATTATCTCCCACTTCCACGTCTTTTTCTTTGCACACTTTTCGAAGTTGATCCTCGTTAATACTCCCAAAATCGTGTCCTGTGGCTTCTTTCAAAAGTTCTAGAAACGATTTTCTTTCAAAGTTCTTGGAAAGATCAATATCCATTCCACCCCAAACCACATTTAAAGCTTCTACTTTTTCAGCTGTTTCCTGAATCATGTTTTCCACCAGATCCATGCAATCTTCATAATCAGCATAGGCCCAGTAAAATTCCAGCATTGTGAATTCTGGATTGTGATTTCGATCCATACCTTCATTGCGAAAATCTTTGGCGATTTCGTAGACACGGTCTATCCCGCCAATAATGAGCCTTTTTAGATACAATTCATCAGCAATGCGTAGAAAAAGGGTTTGATCCAATGCATGATGATGTGTAGTAAAGGGGCGTGCATTAGCACCGCCGTATAGGGGCTGCAGTACAGGCGTCTCAACCTCCAAAAATCCTTTTTCATCTAAAAATTTCCGTATGGATTTAATAATAGCAGCCCGCTTTATAAATGTTTCTTTTACTTCCGAGTTGAGGATCAGGTCAAGGTGACGGTTCCTGTAGCGCTGTTCTTTATCAGTAAATGCATCAAAAACTTTCCCATCTTTTTCTTTTACAATCGGCAGGGGACGAATACTTTTTGCCAAGATTGTAAGAACAGACGTATGAATAGTAATCTCACCTGTTTTAGTAGTAAACACAGTGCCCTCCACACCCACATAATCACCAATATCCAACAATTTGAAATGCGCATAGAATTTATCACCAACATCGTCCCGCTTGATGAAAAATTGAATCCGACCTTCTAAGTCCATCACCTGTGCAAATGAAGCTTTTCCCATTTTTCGAATCGCCATGATGCGACCTGCAATTTTTACCGTTTCCCCTTCCAGCTTATTATAATTGGATTTAATGGTTTCACTTGTATGAGAAGGATCAAAATTTGTGGGGTAAGGATTGACTCCATCTTCCCGTAGCGTGTTCAGTTTTTTCAGTCGGAAATCAATAATTTGCTGTAAACTTTTCTGGTCGTCTGACATACTTATTCCTCTACGGCTTCTTTTTTCCTACGAATTGTGCTTAATAAATAAGCACGGATAAATGGATTTAGATCACCGTCCATTACGGCTTGCGTATTCCCATTTTCTTCCTTGGTACGATGATCCTTGACCATCTGGTAAGGATGAAAAACATAGGATCGGATCTGGCTTCCCCAGCCAATATCCATCTTCTGGTCTTCCAATTCTTTATTTTTCTCCTGCTCTTTCTCCAATTCAACCTGGTATAACCTTGCCTTAAGGATTTTCATTGCTTGGTTTTTATTTTTATGCTGAGATCGTTCATTCTGGCACTGGGCTACAATTTTTGTTGGTATATGGGTGACCCGAACAGCTGAGTCGGTTTTATTTACATGTTGGCCACCGGCGCCACTCGCCCGATATGTATCAATCCGCAAATCTGATGGATTAATTTTAATTTCAATGTCTTCTTCCACAGCAGGATACACAAAAACAGATGCAAAAGATGTATGCCTGCGGCTGTTTGAATCAAATGGAGAGATTCTTACCATCCGGTGCACGCCTGCTTCAGCTTTAGCCATACCAAAGGCATAATCACCCTTAATTTCAAAAGTAACATCTTTTAAACCTGCCTCATCCCCCGGCTGGAGATCAATAACGTCTAACTTGAATTCTTCTTTTTCAGCCCAACGTGTATACATACGATAGAGCATTTGAGCCCAATCCTGGCTTTCAGTACCGCCTGCGCCGGGGTGAATAGATATAATTGCATTCTTGATGTCTTCCGGTTTACCCAAAATGAGTTTCATCTCCACATCATCAATGATCTTTTGATAGGCCCTTAATTCTTTTTGGATTTCCGGCAATTCTGTTTCGCCTGCCTCTGCAAATTCAAATAGCACTTCCACATCATCGTGGCGGCGAGATAGATCGGTCCACAATTCAATTTCTTTTTCGATTCGAGAGATTTTTTTCAGAATGGCGGAAGCACCTTGACTGTCGTTCCAAAATTCTGGATTAGATGATTGTCCTCTGAGTTTTTCTAGTGTTTTTGACCTGGCTTCAAGGTCAAAGATGCCTCCGAATCTCAGAATCCTTCTCCCTGGCCTGGCTGAACTGCTCTTTTAATTCGCTTATCTCCACATAAAAATTTACAGCACGAGTAAACAAGGATTAAGGGGGAATTGTATTATTATCAGTCGCCGGAAGAAATGAATAATCGCTCATTCAGATATCGGCGCAGTTTCATCTCATCCATTTCTAAATGGGTAAAGCGTCCATTCTCAGCTGTGGAAATGGTGCCCCGTTCCTCGGAAACAACCACAACAACGGCATCTGATTCTTCCGTAATCCCCAATGCAGCTCTATGCCTGGTACCCATTTCAGGTAATACCATCTGGCTCTCTGTAAGAGGTAGTATACATCCTGCTGCTTCTACTAATGTATTTTGCAAAATAACAGCACCATCATGCATGGGCGATCCAGGGTTGAAAATTGACAAGAGCAATGGTGTAGAAACTTCAGCTTTTAATTGGGTACCGGCTTCTTTATATGAACGGAGGCCTGTTTCTCTTTGGATCACAATCAGAGCACCCCATTTTTTTTCAGAAAGACTTAAGGATGCTTCAACTATGGCCTCTAGTGAACGAGATGTACCCATCCTAAAAATCCGCTGGAAAAACCGTGTTTGTCCAACATAGATCAATAAGCGGCGAATTTCCGGCTGGAAGAGAATAACAAAAGCTACCACCCAAACGGTCTGGAACTGGTTTACCAACCAAGACATGGCACTCAATCCAAAAGAATTAAATACAAAGGATGAAATGAGAAGGATCACCAAACCAACCAACATCTGACCTGCCCGGGTCTCCCGGAAATACTGGGAAACTTTGTAGAAAATCCAGGTAACCAGAATAATGTCAATCACATCAATTAGCGTGACGGTCAGAAATCCCAGTTTAAAAAGAGTCATGCTGCCGTCCTTATTTTTTCGGTAATGGTAACAACCCTCTTAATTTCTTTCACATCGTGAACACGCACAATTCGAGCACCATTCATAATTCCTGCTGTAACCACGGCAGATGTACCCTCCAGCCTATCCTCAGTTGGAAGATCAAGAGTTGTACCAATAAACGATTTTCTGCTAGGTCCAATCAGAATGGGATATCCCAATTTGCAAAATTCATTCAAATTTTGAATCAATTGAAAATTATGGTCTATGGTCTTTCCAAACCCTATTCCAGGATCTAAAATAATGTGGGCCATCTCTATGCCTGCAGTGTTTGCCAGTTTGATCTGATCAGAAAAAAAAGAAGTGATATCCAAAATTAGATCCTTATAGCGTGGTTTAATCTGCATATTAGCGGGTGTTCCTTGCATATGCATTATAACAATTGGAACCCCTAGATCAGCTGCAATATTTGGCATGGTTTCATCCATGGTTAAACCGCTGATATCATTAATCATATTGGCTCCCGCTTCTATAGCTTGTATAGCAACTTCAGATTTATAGGTATCTATTGAAATTAATGTATCAGGTGATGTTTGACGAATCTTCTGAATCACAGGGATAGTACGTTCCAGTTCTTCCTGTAATAAAACATGGTTTGCTCCTGGTCGGCTGGACTCTCCTCCTATATCAATAATGTCTGCACCATCATTAATTAATTGTATTGCATGGATGATAGCTTTTTCGGGGTGATAAAACTGACCCCCATCGCTAAAGGAATCGGGGGTCACATTTACAATACCCATAACCAGTGTTTCACGGTCAGGATCTTGACACCAGTTTTGGAAGGAATTTGGGGTTATGGTTTGATTCAATTCAGGATTTCACTTCCGGTTTTTTTCTGGATTGATTTGGTTTGGATTTGCCTCTTTTTTTACTTTGGCTGTTAGTTATCGGCTGCCGAGTTTGATTTTGTGATCCGTTGCCTGGAGATGTTTTTTTTGTTCGACGGCGTCTAGGTTTACGCAGATTTCTTTGTTTAACCTGACCATTAAGAGGACGGGTTAATTTATTGCCCTTCAAAATCTTTTTCAGATCATCTGCATCAATGGTCTCATACTTCAATAATTCCTGAGCCAGACAGTGTAAAATATCTATATCCTTTTGAAGAATTTTATCAGCTATTCTCTGTGAATACCGCACAATTCTTGAAATTTCCTCATCGATCATACGGGCTGTCACTTCACTATAATCCCGGTGAGATTGAATCTCCCGTCCTAGAAATAATTCTTCATTTTTCTTCCCAAAGGTCATGGGACCCAGCAGATCACTCATTCCCCACTCTGTTACCATTTTTCGGGCAATCTGAGTTGCTTGTTCTATATCGTTTCCAGCCCCCGTTGTCATTTGGTTAAAAATGAGCATTTCAGCACTTCTCCCACCCATGAGAATGGCTAGACGCCCTTCGACATAATTTCGAGTATAGCCATGTTTTTCATCTATGGGAAGTTGCATAGTAAAGCCAAGTGCACGACCCCGTGGAATAATGGTAATCTTATGAACAGGATCTGCACCTTTTGTCCTAATAGCCACCAGGGCATGACCGGCTTCATGATAGGAAGTGACTTTTTTTTCTTCATCTGAGAGAATCATGCTCTTTCGCTGAACCCCCATCATAACCTTATCTTTTGCTTCTTCAAAATCATCCATATCGATGGATTTTTTTCGTTTTCGAGCTGCAAGCAGTGCAGCCTCATTTACAATATTGGCAATATCAGCTCCTACCATACCTGGTGTACCCTTTGCCAACGATTCCAGGTCTACCTTCCTATGGTTTATGACAACCTTCTTGGTATGAACTTTAAGGATTCCAAGACGGCCCCTTATGTCGGGTACATCCACCACAATCTGTCTGTCGAACCGACCAGGCCTCAACAGGGCATGATCTAGAACATCGGGACGGTTTGTTGCTGCAATTACAATTACATTTTGAGAATTATCAAATCCATCCATCTCCACCAGCAAAGCATTCAACGTTTGTTCGCGTTCATCGTGACCACCGCCAATCCCGGCACCCCTTTGGCGACCGACAGCGTCCATTTCATCTATAAACACAATGCAGGGAGAACTCTTTTTTGCCTGTTCAAAAAGGTCTCGAACCCGGGATGCTCCAACCCCAACAAACATTTCAACAAAATCAGCGCCGCTTATACTGTAAAATGGAACCGCTGCTTCACCTGCGATTGCACGTGCAAGCAGTGTTTTACCTGTCCCCGGAGGACCTACAAGCAAAGCACCTTTAGGAACTTGAGCACCCAACTTTTGGAACCGTTTCGGGTTTTTCAAAAAGTCGATCACTTCTTTCAATTCTTCTTTTGCTTCTTCACATCCGGCCACATCCTTAAACGTAACCCTTGGCTGATCGGATGTCCAGAGTGCCGCACGGCTTTTTCCGAATTTAAATATTCCGCCAACACCGCCAGCTCCTCCCTGCATTCTTCTAATCATGAAGAACCAGAAACCCAAAAGGAGAATCCAGGGAAGCATATTGAGAAGATACCCAGTCCAATCGATCGTTTTCTCTTTGAAGGTATAATCTAATCCAGCTGCATCCCATTCTTCTGTATTTTCACGATCAACAAAAGGTAATGTAAGCTTAAAATGAGTGATCTCATTTAGCTGGCCTCCAATGGGCGTATCCAGGGTCTGGGGGACCTTGAACTCACCGTGGAAAACATCACCCATGATTACTCCTTTCTGAATATCACCATTGTCCAAGTATTTTCTATATTCTGTGTATTCTATCTCAATTTCTTTTTTCCCTGCTTCCGTTAATAGCCCAGAAATATATACGGCACCAAAAATAATTATCAGCCAAACAAAACTGGTTTTACCAGCACGTTTCCAGTCAAAATTTTCCGGCTGATTATGTCGACCGGATTTGTTTGGGTCCTGTTTTAGATTTTGTTTATTATTTTGCATAAATACCCTTAATTGTAAGATTTACCTTCCAGTCGGTATATCCCATCTAAATGTCTTAATTTTTGATTGTAATCCAACCCGTATCCTACAACAAATTCCGGCGGAATTTCAAACCCAATAAAATCTACTGGAAAATCTAGTTTTGCTACATCAGGTTTAAATAAAAAGGTTGCAATAGAGAGGGATTTTGGCGAAGCACCAAAAATTCTTTCACGCAAAAATTGAATGGTATGTCCCGTGTCAATAATATCCTCTACCAAAATTACGTTCCTGTCTGTCACATCAGCTGATATATCCTTAATAAGTTGAATAGTTCCAGATGATTTTTTCCCGGAATAACTCCGCACCTTGATAAAATCCAATTCACATTCAATTGTAACTGCCCGTAATAGGTCTGCCATAAACATAAAACTGCCGTTTAAAACACCAATAAAAATCGGGTTTTTTGCCTCAAATTTTTCCGATATGGATTTGCCCATAGCAGATACTCTATTTTGAATATCAGTAGACGAATAAAGCAACTCCAGATTATTTGTTAGGTTTTTCATGCGTGTATGGGTTGCCAAATAAGGAAAGCTGTTTCAGCTGTTGATTTAGTAAGTTTGACCCAATCCGAGATTCTTCTTCCGCATACCCATACAATTTCACCGTTTGCAGTCAGCACACTTTGAGATTCTTTCGCAAGGCGGTCCACTTTTTCATTGATTAGAAAATCGCTAATCTTCTGGTGCCCATCCATACCCAGGGGTTGAAACGAATCTCCTTTCTTCCAGGTACGAATTTCAAGTTTCCGATTTTTTAAAATGGACCAGTTTATAGTTTCCGTATTGGTAGTTTCACTTGGATCGTATCTACCATTAAGAATCAGTTCATACCTATACTCATTGTAGTCCAACGGTACATTTGGATAAAGTTCAACTTCACTTTTTTGAATATCAGAAGAGATTTTTTCTCCAATCAATACATCTCGATTATGGAGCAGCCTCCACCCATTATGCAGTTCATGCACTTTCCCAGTATTATCTTTATTAATAAATTGGTTCAGCATATTAAGTTGATGTTTTGACCACAGTTCACTGTCTGAATCATCCATCAAAAGGTGTACCAACCTTACTTTCGCCATTTTTGGCAGTGTGACCATCATATCCATTGGAATATCAAACCTTTTGTCGGACTTTTTCACATTTGGGAAAAGTGATTTTATAATCAAAAAGTCCAGAGCGGTTTTCCATTCAATAAAATGCTGCACGGATCCGTGTATACCAGAAATGAGACCAGCAACTTCATCTTCCCATGGTTTTACAATACTGTGACGAATGAAATTTCTTGGAATGGTAATGTCTGAATTAGTGGAATCTTCCTTGTAGAGATACCCTGTCCTTTTTGAAAAATCGTTTATTTCCGTTTGTGTAAACGCCAAAAATGGCCGCAAGAGGTTTCCATCCTGCTTTGCAATCCCTCTAAGCCCCAAAACCCCCGACTGTCGTGCTAAATTCATCAACACAGTTTCAGCCTGGTCATTTCCATGGTGGCCCGTCATAATCCATTTACAATTTGTTTTTTTAGCGATCTTTTCTAAAAATGAATAACGATTTATTCGTCCCCATTCTTCAACACTGGTGCCATTATTTTGAGATTCTGGATCTAATGATTTAAAATAGTATGGGATATTTAAATCACCACTTAGATCTTCAACAAATGACTTATCATTATTACTTTCTGGACGTAGGTTATGATTAATATGACAAACTATGAGATTAAATTGTTCAGTTGAATTCATCAGCAATAAGAGTGCTACTGAATCCAACCCGCCCGAAACAGAAATAATGATTCTGTCTCCCTTAGATAAACCAGAAAAAGTTTTTAATTGCTTTTTAAACTTTTTAAAAAGAGGATCCCTTTGAATCAATGTTTGTAATTTAGTCATTATCAGGAATTTACCCGATTTAATCATTGGATCAAAAACTGGTTTTTTTCATTTCTACTTAAAGCATTGTGGAAGGTTTGCGACTAGAAAAAAGAATATAACTCCAGATGATTCTATTCCAGACTTTTACACTTCTATCCTATCTTTTAGTAGAACGGGTTTGTGGCAGTCCTAACGATAACAAAGATCAAATGATATTAAAGAACAAATGGGACAAGCATTGAATTTTATTTTCGTATGAATGGGGATAGAGAACCCACTCTGCCGCCGAGATGGAACTTAAAATAGAATTTCCATCTTGCGGTGTAAAACAGAAACCAGATATTTCATGTTCATTACGAACGTAAAGGGACTGTTCTACAACGACTGTTTGGTTCATGATCCTTCCATAATGACCGTGGTCCCGTCCAAAAGAAAAAACCGTACTTGTTAAATCTTTTGTTGTCATTGCAACATGTTCATTATTATGAAGCATCTCCTTTACAGATATAAGTGTTGTCGGTTCTTTAACTTTCAGGTTAAACCATAATACATGCATGTACTGGCTGTTTACCTTCATAGCAGATGAAAATAAATTAAGGTTCATTCCCATGGTTGCGAATAACCCTGCAGCATCTGCAGCATGATGGGTTCCGTATTTTTCATCGTCATGGGACCCTACCTGGGGTGAAGGAATAAAACTGCTGGCCTGACTTAAGTCATTGGCCCGGCGGACACATACATATTTCCCTTCTTCAAGATTGTCCGGGTCTTGACTAACAGCCAGCGTGTTAGTGATACAGGATACATTGTGGGTATTGCAGGATACAATCTGGATAAATTTATCAGTTGAATTCAATGCACTATCATTAATTCCCCGGGCATATTTTTTACCAAAACCATCCTCACTTCCCTGAGCTAAAAAACCTTTTACATTGTGAGAAAATTTTTCATAGTAAGTTACTTTGTTTGAATGCCCAACTCCCTTGGGAGTACAATCAATGACCACCGATGCCCGTTTTATTGATTCTTCTGTTTCAAAATCAGAATCCATCCCAAGTTTTTTAAATTCCTGTTCTTTTCCTTCGTCAACAGATAAACGAGCACCGCGGTCCAACAAATCTGTTACTTTAGACCTGTCTCGACGCAGTGCTGAGTTTTTATGGAAAGTGACTTCATCAATTCCTAATTGGCTCTGATAATCGCATAAAAGTCCGATAAGAGGTTCTCCAATCGTTCCTGTTCCGATCACATGCACTATTTTGCGTTCCACGAATAAATTCTCCTATTTGAAGTTTTATATCACAGTAAAAAATAAAAATGTTATACCTGATCTTAAATTATAACCAAGACAAACACCGAACTTTGGAAAATGATATTCAGATTCAACCATTATTCTTCTCTAAACCACAATTAAAAAACAGCAGTTTCCTGCCATTCGCCAAATTCTGCTTTCATAGCTACAACGATTTCTCCCAGAGTTACATGGGCTTTTGCTGCCTCAATAATGGGCGGCATAAGATTGGTATCACTCTTACAGGCTTCCTGGATGTTAAGAAGAGCAGTTTGTACATTGGATTCATTGCGGGATTCTTTTAATTCACCCAATTTTTTGCACTGGTCTGCTCCTGTCTCAGTGCCAATTTCCAATACAGGGATCTCTATTTCTTCATGATCCTTAATAAATTTATTCACCCCAACAACTATTCTTCGTTTTTCATCTACTTTAGATTGATATTCAGATGCGGAACGAGCTATCTCACGCTGAAAAAATCCCTGTTCGATAGCAGAGATGACACCTCCAAGACTTTCAATCTCGGAAAAGTATTCCTCAGCCTTGGCTTCAATCTGATCCGTTAATTCTTCAATGTACCAGGAACCACCCAATGGATCCACAACATGTGCTGCACCCGTTTCATACGCTATTAATTGTTGAGTCCTAAGAGCAATCTCTGCTGCTTTCTCTGTTGGCAATGCCAACGTTTCATCCATGGAATTGGTGTGCAGGCTTTGGGTTCCACCCAGTACACCTGCTAACGCCTGGAACCCTGTGCGGGCAATATTAATTTCCGGTTGTTGCGCTGTTAAACTGCATCCTGCGGTCTGGGTATGAAAGCGAAGTTTCCAAGATCTCTCATTTTTTGCACCATAGGTGTGTTTCATACGTTTTGCCCAAATTCGGCGTGCAGCCCTGAATTTTGCAATTTCTTCAAAAAAATCTAGATGGGAATTAAAAAAGAAAGATAGCCGCGGCGCAAAATCGTCAACATCCAAACCTGCTTTAAGTCCATGCTCAACATAAGAGAAACCATCTGCTAATGTGAAGGCCAGTTCCTGTGCAGCAGTTGATCCTGCTTCACGGATGTGGTACCCGCTGATGGATATGGTATTGTATTTTGGCATGGTTTTAGTACAATAGCTCAGCATATCCGTTATGATGCGCATGGATGGTTTAGGAGGGAAAATCCATTCTTTTTGCGCTGTGAATTCTTTCAAGATATCATTTTGCAAGGTACCCTTGAGACGCTTGAGCTCCACCCCCTGCTTTTCTGCAGCAGCGATATAAAATGCTAATAGAATAATTGCTGGACCATTTATAGTTTGTGAAACGGAAATATCTTCTAGATTTATTCCATCAAAAAGAGATTCCATACCCGGTAGAGAAAATACGCTAACACCGCATTTTCCTACTTCCCCATGTGAAAATGGATGATCGGGATCGTAGCCCATTAGGGTGGGCATATCATAGGCGACTGAAAGTCCTGTCTGTCCTTTTTTTAACAGGTTTTTGAAACGCTGATTTGTTTCTTCAGGGGTTCCAAATCCTGCAAACTGACGCATGGTCCAGAGTTTTCCGCGATACAAATTGGAATGCACACCACGGGTATAGGGGAATTGGCCGGGAAAACCCAATCTGTCCATATAGTCCGCATTGGGATTTTCAGGGAAATAGCATGATTCCAGTTTTTCCCCCGAAAGAGTATCAAAATCAGCATCACGGGTTGATGAAGAATTCACATCCTTTTGCCACTGCTCGAGAGATTTGGTAAATAAATTTAATTGATCACTCATCTTTGAATTCTATTTTACTGACCGACCTTTGCGATAAACCAACCAACCTTCGTATAACATCCATAAAGTAAGCATGAGTAATATAGCAACAATAACAAATAAAAGGCGATTGTTCCCCATGAAATACATCGCATGCGTAAGAAGAGATACAACCGTAGTTATAGATAGAAATATAAATGGTAGAATCAGAGGTAAAACAGTTTTATTTTTTTTCCAAAAGTAAATTGAGACCATCATCAATGTAAGTGCAGCCAGCATTTGATTGGATGCTCCAAAAATAGGCCAGAGAACCCAGCCGGCTTTCAGTAATGTTCCTGAAACTGGATCTGTCACATTCCATAATGTAAGTGCCAATGCAGGCAAAATGGCAATTAGTGTTGATGTATACCGGTTTTGAAGCAAAGTTATGTGAGATGCTTCTCCAATCTCCATAAGGATAAACCGCTGTATACGTGTGGCTGTATCCAGTGTTGTTGCTGCAAAAGAAATGACCAGGACAGCCATGATCGTTTTTGACAATGGTGCAGGAATCCCAATAGATTCTATTAATGCACCGCCTCCTAAAACAAATGCCGTGGCTTTATTTGTCGTTGCATTTTCCCACGTATCATAATAAATATGCCAGTTTAAATCACTAACACTCCCCACAGAAGGCAGGTTGCATTGTGAAACCAACGATATACCGGCTACTGCAGCTATTAGTGATGCAAGTGCAAGGGTTCCTTCACCCACCATGGAGCCGTATCCTATTAGCTTTGTATCCCTTATATTTGAAATCTGCTTCGAAGTCGTTCCTGATGCTACCAGACCATGAAATCCACTGATAGCACCGCAGGCGACAGTCACAAATAATAAGGGAAATAAATTCGGAATACCATCTCCTGCAGTACGAATCATAGGTGCATCTACAGCAGGCTGGGCTATGGCAATTCCAATAAAGATTATGCCCAGTCCAAAAATGAGCTGGTGACTATTAATGAAATCTCGGGGTTGGAGCAATAGCCAGACTGGTAGTAGACTGGCAATACCTGAATATATGAATAAGATAACAATCCACAGGGTGGTTTGGGAGGATTGATTCAATCCTAGCGGTTCGAATGAAACCGGGTATAGAGAGCCCAGGTACACAAAAATATACAAAACAACCAAAGCTGTTAAAGAAGGTATAAGTGCATCTATTTTTTTTAAATAGAGTACATAGCCCATAATCAATGCAAGCAGGATCTCAATATTTACAGGCAGCACTGCTGAAGGGATACTCACAAATAACCCTGCAATCGCCATGGCAAATACAGCCAGTACTAACCAGGAAAGCATCATTACAAAGATAAGAAACATAGTTCGTACACGTTTATTAATAATGGTACCAGTTATGTCCACGATCGTTTTTCCTTTTTCACGAACCGAAATCACCAGAGCGCCAAAATCATGGACCGCCCCCATAAAAATGGTTCCAAAAACGATCCAAATTAATGCAGGTAGCCAGCCCCAATACGCAGCTATGCAGGGACCTATGATGGGTGCTGCACCAGCAATGGAAGTGAAATGATGACCAAACAGAATCTCTTTTTTGGTGGGTACAAAATCAATCCCATCCTCGAATTCCACAGCGGGTACTTGATCTTTAATTTCTTGGATCGAATATATTTTATGAGCAATAAATGAAGCATAAAAACGATACCCCAATCCAAAGAGCATAAGTCCTGATATTGCCAGAAAAAGAGAATTCAAGTTTTAAGGAGTGACAGGTTTTTCCTTTTTAGTTACCAATTCCTGGATTGTTTTAGCAACCCCATTTGCGTCCAGGCCCAGCATAGTAAGAATCTGGTTGCGAGAACCATGTTCAACAAACGTATCCGGCAGACCGAGCCGTTTCAGCGTTCCGGAAAAACCATTTTCCAAAAGCCAACTGGCAACGCCGTCTCCAAAACCACCTGTGGTTGTACCTTCTTCCAGTGTAATGACCTTGGAAAACTTAGATTTTATAGAATCAAGGTAAGCAGTATCCATGGGCTTAATAAATCTACAATTTACTACTTCACAGGTTATTCCGATTGAGGCAAGGTTTTTAGCTGCATCCATTGCAGTATATGCCATCGGCCCCACAGCCAGAACAGCAACATCAGAACCTTGTTGACATGTTTCCCAGGAACCAATCGGAAGGAGTTCCATCTGTCCAGTTTCATCAAATTCTACTGAACTTGCTTTTGGATAACGAATTGAAAATGGCTTTTCAGTTATGTTCAGTGCGGTATAGAGTAAATGCCTGAATTCATTTCCATTTTTTGGCGCGGTCACGATAATATCCTGGATGCAGCGTAAATAAGCAATATCCAATGCACCGTGGTGAGTGGGACCGTCCTCACCGGCAATACCGGATCGGTCCATGCAAAAAATAACAGGAAGATGCTGTATGGCACAGTCGTGGATGATATGATCATAAGCACGCTGCAAAAAGGTGGAATAGATCGCCGCAATTGGCCTGATACCCTGTGCCGCTAAACCGGATGCAAATGTAATGCCGTGTCCTTCAGCAATACCTACATCAAAATATCGATCTGGAAATTCTTGTGAATATGGTACAAGCCCTGTTCCTTCGCGCATGGCCGCTGTAATACAAACCGTATCATCCCTGTTTCGAGCAATTTCACAGGATAGTTTACCAAATACATCCTGGAAACTGGGGGCAGGAGATTGAATTGGAACATTTGTTTCAATTTTGTCTGGGGCCTGAGCCTTCCCATTGGGTTTTACTGCGTGAAATTTAATAGCATCATTATGGTATTTACGGTTTCCAATATCCATGGATACCATTCCTTTACCTTTCTTTGTCAGGACATGAAGGATAACAGGGTTCTGGATATCTTTGATATTTTCTAGGGTATGTAACACCTCATTTAAATCATGACCATCAATGGGTCCAAAATAACGAAAGCCCAGTTCATCAAATAATATTCCAGGAACGATGAGGCTTTTTAAACTTTCTTCCACTTTTTTTATGAAGGACCTGGTCTTCCTTCTGGCTACAGGTAATTTACCCGTCAAATCCCAGAATTCATTGCGAACCCTGTTATAAAGTGGGTTAGAGATCAAACGGGTAAAATAGGTTGAGATAGCACCTACATTCGGACTGATAGACATTTCATTGTCGTTCAAAATAACCAAAAACTGTTTACCCAGATGGCCCGCATTATTGATCCCTTCAAAAGCAAGGCCACCTGTCATAGCTCCGTCACCTATAATAGCTGCTACCTTGAAGTTTTCATTTTTCTGGCGACGCCCTTCCACGATACCCAAAGCTGCCGAAATAGATGTGGAAGCGTGTCCAGCACCAATGACATCGTACTCGCTCTCAGATCGTTTAAGAAATCCGCTTAATCCTTTAAATTGTCTGATCGTCGGAAATTCTTCAAATCGTCCAGTCAGTAATTTATGTGCATAGCCCTGGTGCCCGACATCCCATATCAGTTTGTCTTCCGGGGTATTGTACACATAATGAAGCGCAATTGTCAATTCTATTACACCCAGGGTCGGAGCTAAATGACCACCGATCTCGGTAATTGTATCAATGGTGTGAATTCGAAGTTCTTCACACAATTCTTGTAGTTCATTCTCAGATAAACTGCGAATATCCTCCGGACCTTTAATATTTGGTAGATAGTTAAGCTGCATATGCTTGATTTATTTTTTTGTAATAGACCTGACTGTCCGAGTCAAAAAGAATTTTGTGAAAAATGTCAATCCCATCCAATTCCGGATGGAAGGATAATCCCAAATGGTGTCCGGAAAGAATGGCAACAGGTGATCCTTTTAATTTACCGATGACATGCAAATTATCTCCCAATTCTGAAATTTTTGGTGCCCGGATCAGTGTTGTGGACAATTCTAGTTTATGATCAGTATGAAATGTGTATTGAACCACTTCTGTTGCTGATTCAATTTGTCTTCCATAGGCATTCCTATCCACAACAATATCCAAAAATCCCAGAGGTTTGATACGCTCATCATGGACCGTTTTTGCCATCAGTATAAGACCTGCACAGGTGCCCATGACAGGGTTTGATTTACCAAAATCTACAAGGGGTTCATGCATACCATAGGAATCGATAAGTAAAGACATAGTTGTTGATTCCCCGCCAGGGATAACCAGCCCATCAATCCCGCCTAAATCCGCTGATACCTTTACGGGAACTGAATCAATGCCGAGCCCTTTAAAAACGCGGTGGTGAAGGGCAAAATCGCCCTGTAGTTCTAAAACGCCAACTTTGATTACCAGCCTCTTTCTTGGAGTCTTTCTTCTTCAGGAATTTCGGACATGTCCAATCCTTTCATTGCATTTTTCAAACCGGTACTGGCCTTTGCGACACTTTTTGGATCCTGGTAATGAGTTGTGGCTTCTACAACGGCTTTTGCACGGGCAGCAGGGTCATCACTTTTAAAAATTCCTGAACCCACAAAAACTGATTCAGCACCAAGCTGCATCATCAGTGAAGCGTCAGCAGGTGTGGCGATCCCTCCTGCAGCAAAATTGGGTACAGGCAGTTTACCTAGTTTTGAAACCTGCTGAACAAGCGAAAGAGGGGCACCAAAGTTTTTGGATTCGGCAACAAGTTCTTCCCGATCAAGTCTTGTCACACGCTTAATTTCGGTCATCACAGTTCTCATATGACGAACTGCCTCAACAATATTCCCGCTGCCAGCTTCACCTTTTGTCCTGATCATGGCAGCACCTTCAGCAATTCTACGGAGTGCTTCCCCCAGATTTCTGCATCCACACACAAAAGGTGCTTTAAAATCATGCTTCCAAATATGGTTATGCTCATCTGCCGGAGTAAGGACTTCACTCTCATCAATAAAATCGATCTCAAGTGTTTCCAACACCTGTGCTTCTGCAAAATGACCTATTCGACACTTTGCCATTACAGGAATTGAAACAATTTTTTGAATACCTTCAATCATTTCCGGATCACTCATCCGGGAAATTCCGCCATCTTTTCGTATATCCGCCGGAATTCGTTCCAATGCCATGACGGCACAGGCACCAGCATCTTCTGCAATTTTTGCCTGTTCGGAATTTGTCACATCCATAATGACACCACCTTTAAGCATCTCTGCTAGTCCTACTTTTACTTCAAATGTACCTTTACTCATACACTATTTCCTTCTCGGTCACACGACCAATTATTTTTATATATTTGACTACATCAGTAATGATCTCATCCGGAGTAGAAGCGCCTGCAGAAATGCCTACTGTTTCACAATCATTAAACCAGGACATATCCAGCTCTTCAGCGGTGGTGACCTGGTATGAACGTTTATTCCTTTCCAAGGCTAACTGGGTCAACCGCTTGGAATTTGCACTCGTAAAAGATCCTATCACAATCATAACATCACATTGCACTGCCAATTCTTTGATTTGCTCATGATTTCGTCTGGTAGGAAAACAAATCGTATTCACAAACCGAAGATCAAATACTTTTTCCATGAGTACGCTCATGATTTCTTGTACATTTTCAATCATTTGTGTGGATTGGCTTACCACTCCTGCTTTTTTCATTTTCCGGAGTGCTTTGGCTTCATCCACATTTGCAATAATGATTGGATTACGCACTTGTGCTGCGATGGCGACAACTTCATCGTGCCCGTGATCTCCAATAATGATTGTACTTCGACCTTCTCCTTCCAGCTTTTTTATTTCGTCATGTATTTCCGTCACCAAAGGACAGGTAGCATCAACCAGGTTTAATTTTTTTTTATCCGCTTTTTTCCAGAGTTCCGGGGCAGTGCCATGCGCACGAAAAAGTATTGGTTTATTTTCAGGTACATCATCCAGCGTTTCAACAACTTTAGCTCCAGCATTCGCAAGATTTTCAATGACTCGCTCATTATGAACTATGGTACCCAGCATATACACTTCACCTTTAGCCTCGGCTGTATCATAAGCAAGATTTACAGCATCTCGAACGCCAAAACAATATCCTGCATCTCTTGCCAGGAAAATTTTCATTCGCTGGATCCATCCATCTTGGAATTGATAGATGAAATGCTGGCCTGCACTGCCATTTGTTTTACTTCACTAAGCGATCCCGATACTATTGCACCCGCAGCAAATGCGTGGCCTCCCCCACCCAAGGATTTAGCAATATCGTTGACACTGTATTTCCCTTTGGAACGAAAATTAATTCTACAGCTCGATTTATTCTGTTCAAAAATCATGAGTGCTACCTCCACTCCACTGATCGTTCGTACCATATCAGAAAAACCTTCTACGTCTGCTTTTGTAGCATTTGCTCGGTTCATCATATCCTGAGTAATAACAAACCATGCCAGACAGCCATCCAATTCATAATTTAAATTGGATAAAAATTCACCCATAAGTTCCATCCGGGATGTTGTACTGTTTTCATATACACGTTGATAAATAGTATGGGTTTCAACACCAGTGTTCAAGCATTCTATCGCGATTTCATGGCATTTATTGTCTGTATTGCTGTATCTAAAACATCCCGTGTCTGTCATAACTGCAGTATAGATTCCTTCTAAACTTTTCTTAACAATCGGTTTGTCCCTGGCAACCTGCAAATAATCATATACCATACACCCCGTAGCAGCTGCCGAAAGGTCAACCAGGTTGTAGGTAAACGGATGGTCGTCCGGGTGTGGATGATGATCCATATTCATTGTTTTAAGACTGTACTTTTCAATTGCGTCAACAATGGTTCTAATTCTGACAAAATCACCCACATCAAAAATGATAACAAGGTCGGTAATTTCCATCCAATCATTATGTTCGGATTCATTGTAGGTTTCAAAAATCCTATCCACGTTTAAATTTTCATATTCAACAGGTAAAGGAGAATAATTAATGATGCGAACTTCCTTATTGAGTTCCTTTAAATGATAATATATCCCACACTGAGATCCTAGGCCGTCACCATCAGGGTTTTCGTGTGTCGTGAGCATAATTCGTGATGCTTTTTCGATAACATCATGAACCTGGTTCCAATCAATGGGTGTATTATTAAAATTCATTTTATTTATTATAATCCCATGGAACTTCCTTTGAACCTTCGTCATTTTTTACTTTTCTTGCAAGAATAAATAAATAATCAGATAACCGGTTCAAATAGTGTCTGTGTAGGTCTGGTACGGTTTCTACTTCACCTAGTGCAACCAAAGTTCTTTCCGTATCTCTGCATTCTGTTCTAGCAATATGAATCCTGGAAGAAAATTCCGATCCACCCGGTAGAACAAATTCCTTGAGAGGGGGAAGTATTTTGTTCATTTTCTCTGATTCAGTTTCCAACCATTCTAATCTGGTAAATTGGAGCAACTGCAAATCACTACCGGGTACTGCCAGTTCCCCACCAAGGTTAAAAAGATCCTGCTGTATTTTTTCCAAATTATCCTTAATGCCGTTCTTTGCTTCTGAGCTGGTCCAACCAATGACTGAATTTAACTTGTCTGCTGCACCAATAGCATGAATCCGTAAATGATTTTTTGAAACACGTTCACCATTGCCCAGACTTGTCTGTCCATCATCTCCACCCTTTGTTATAACCTTCGTAATTCTCATTAGAAAAAGAGATAGGTCACTAAAATAAAAAGTGGGAAGAGAATAGGGATTGACCATTTAAAGAAAAAACCAAAAAAACTGGGCATTTCTATGCCGGATGATTCAGATATGGATTTAACCATAAAGTTAGGTGCATTCCCAATATACGTATTGGCTCCCATGAACACTGCTCCGGCAGAAATGGCTAATAGGGTATTGGACATTTCACCCATAAGAAGAACAGGATCTCCTCCGGCTGTATTAAAGAACACAAGATAGGTAGGTGCATTATCCAAAAAACTTGAAAGTATTCCAGTGAGCCAGAAATACATGTAATTGATGGGTTCGCCACTTTGTGTAGAAACAGATGAGACCACCGATGCCAAGGCACCATGAGTACCAGCTTTTAAAATTGCGATAGCAGGAATAATCGTAACAAAAATCCCTGCAAATAATTTTCCAACTTCTATTATTGGGAACCAGGTATATTCATTTGCCGTTCTAATTTCTTTTGATGTTATAGCCCAACTCCCATAGGCTAGAGCAAGAAGTAATCCATCCCGAATTAGATTCTGTAATTCCAAATGGACATGATAAATCTCAAAGTGAATCCCAGGTTTCCAAAATCCGGACATTAGAACTCCCCCAATAACCCCGACCAGTAATAAGAGGTTAAACGATCCGTCCAATCCTAGTTTTTCTGATCCGTGATTTTCAAGTTCTGGAGTTGATTCCTTCCCATGAAAATATGTATCTATGCTAAAAAAAATAATTAATAAACAGACAACCATGAACAGCATGGGCATCAACATGGCAGATGTGGTCCAGAAAAAGTCAACACCCTTTAGAAAACCTAAGAAAAGAGGCGGGTCTCCCAAAGGGGTTAACGAACCGCCGATATTTGCAACCAGGAATATAAAAAAAATGATCACATGAACTTTATTCTTTCTATGTGCATTAGCCCGAATTATTGGACGGATCAGCAGCATGGCAGCACCGGTGGTTCCCATCCAACTTGCCAATACTGTTCCTATAAATATCAATATCGTATTTAAAACGGGTGTTCCAACTAGTGAACCTTTTAAACGCACCCCGCCTGAAATAGTGAAGAGTGCAAGTAAAAGAATGATAAATGGTACATATTCCAGCAATCCGACATGTAGGAGTTCATAAAGAGTAATCTCCGGACCCTGGCTTAATAGGAAAGGGATGATCAGAGACATCGCCCAGAATAGTGATACTTTACCAAAATTGTGGTGCCAGAAATGGGGTGCAAGAAGTGGGAATACAGCAATAGAAAGTAGAATCCCAGCAAAAGGGACAACCCAAAATATCGCTAAATTTTCTCCATCCAAATGAGGTACGGATCCATGACTAACATCTCCCGCTAATGTTAAAACTGGAAGCGTTAACAAAATAAAACTGAATATTTTATGTTTTGACATATATACCGTATCTGTTTTTTTCTAGCCTAAAAATTACATCGATTCTCTAATAGAATGGAAACATGATCAAAGATTATTAAAAGTAGATATTGCTAGTTTATAATTTCATAGATTGAATCTGAGACCTTAATATTTTTTGTACTACTAATTTTTCGGTATGCACCCGGTCTTTCAATAATCCAGATAACATCAAGACCTTTTTCAGATCGAACTAATTTTTTTCCTGTTTCAAAATCCATTGCCATTAGTGCTGTAGCCCAGCCATCGGCAATCATACAGGATTCAGCCAATACAGTTACAGATAAGACATCCGTTATAATAGGTTTTCCTGATTTAGGATCGATCGTATGACCAAGCACATCGCTACCAAAATCAACAAAATTCTGGTAATTCCCTGACGTTGCCATGGCTCTGTCATCAAGAATAACTACACCAGCCAGGTCTCGAGACAATGAAGCACCATGTTCCGGATCTTCAATTCCCAAACTCCAGGACTTATTGTACTGGTTCTTTCCGGAGCAGCGTACATCTCCCCCTATTTCAACAAATACATCAGTATATCCTAGCGAACTAATATAGTGAAACACCTGATCAACACCATATCCTTTTGCAATTGCATTTAGATCTATTTTTATATTTGGATTCAATTTTTTAATACCATTATCTAATAAATTGATCTGTTCCCATCCTGTACTGGAAAGAGCTTTTTTTATCTCTTTATCGGTTGGAATCCCATCTTTGGGGGATGGACCAAACCCCCATAAACCCATGAGTTCAAAAACTGTTATGTCAAATGCACCATTTGTCTTTTCTGAAATTGATATCGCACTTTCAACTACATCAAATAATTGTGATGAGACAGGAATGGGCTTCTTAGACTTATTTCGATTAAACCTAGAAAGTTCACTGTTTGGTTCCCAAGTAGACATCTGCTGACTTACTGATTCTAAAACAGAATCTATGCCTATTTCTAAATTTTGGTAATTATTAAATGGTTGAGCCGAAATGATTTTGATTGTATAGGTAGTTCCCATAGTATGTCCAGTAAAAATGATAATATCTCGTGGTAGATTGCATCCTGTCCAGAAGACTAAAAAGCCCAACACGAGTTGGGCTTTCAACTGTCGGATTTGTTTTTTCATCTTAGGTATTTCTACCGTACTCAATCATAATTAAAAATTTATAATCTTAGAATAGCCCAATGTGTCACCAAAATCAATTGGGAATATTAGAATGCACTCGTGGCTACATTAACTGTGATTTCTAATAAATATCCAGGAGTTATTCCAAGAAAAAACACAGTGGAAACAA
>ENA-UPTF01000673-UPTF01000673.1-marine-metagenome-genome-assembly--contig:-NODE-673-length-23248-cov-3.766993_pt1 | contig 23248 bp, 20 predicted proteins | sample MGYA00238166_ERZ767019 | MGnify/ENA primary metagenome ERZ767019 (study PRJEB28930, sample SAMN06266391) | marine metagenome | isolation source: Sea water from 250 m depth | place: Atlantic Ocean | study... | reverse complement strand
ATTCGATCTCGGTGTTTTTGGTGCGCATTTGGCCTTTGCCGGACGGGATGATTCTGCGATTCGAAATGCGCTTGGTCACTACCAATCGGCCCAACCCTTCGACTTGCGTCTTGCCTTGGGCTTCGCTGGCATCGAAGTTTTAAGGCGACTCTGGGGCGTGGCGAAACTACCCTTACCCGAAAACCGACCTGATCAAATCTCCGAGTGGATCGAATGGGCAACTTCGGTGGTTCTGGACGTATGAACCTTATTATTGACACGGACGTCGCGCTGGGCGTCGTGCATGAAGACCGCCCTCGCGATATCGACGATGCGTTCGCAATTATCCAAGCAATCAACGACGACGCTGTCGACCTACTCGGCATCACCACCGTTTACGGTAACGCGCCATTGGACCGGGTCGATCAAACAGCGCAAGAATTACTTCAGGTAAAGGGCATACCGATACCAGTCGCGTCAGGCGCTGCATCTGCAACGAATTTGGGAACCAACGATGCGGTCGAATTCATGGCATCGCAGCTAGCTACCCATCGTCTCCATATTGCTGCCATCGGGCCACTGACCAACATTGGACTTCTCATTAGACGCTACCCGGAACGGCTCGAAAATATCGAAACAGTCGTCATCGTGGCGGGGCGTTCACAAGGCCAGTCTTTCTATATTGGCGATACGGGGCCCGTCAATGACTTCAACCTCGAGAACGATGCACGGGCCGCCGATGACCTTCTGCGAAGCGGAGTGAGCGTAGCGCTCGCGGGATTTGAATTAACGAGTCAGGTGACTCTGACGGCTCAGGACCTACGCCCGCTCATGCAGCAAGGCCCCATCGGCTTGCACTGCTACCAACGTTCTCAGGATTGGCTTAACTTCTGGCTCGATCGTTTTCCAGAAGACGACGGTATTCATCCATGGGACTCTGCTGCCATCGCCTGGCTCAGCCATCCAGAATGGTTTATCGCGGAGCAAAGGGGCTGGCGCTTACGCCAAGAAGGAAACGTCCCACAACTCGAGACCGATCCGCGGTTCGAAGGCGAGCGGGTCACGTTTTTGACGGGATTCGCGGGTAATGGCGCAATGGCTTTTGTTGAGAGCATCGTCTCCAATATTCGATAAGCACCAGTGGAGACCCCATCCATAGGATGATTCAGAACCAGTCAGACACCGGTTCCATGAGGCTCGTCGAACCACTGCGAATCGAAGCGTCCAGGGCATAGTACCGAGGCAGCAGTTTGGCGAAGTAATAATCTGCGACGTAACGTTTATCCGAATTATCGGAGACGCCCGCCATGCGGGCCCATAACCACGCATAAAGGACATGACCCGTCATGTCGAGATAATCGACTGAGGCCGCCCCCGGAAGATTACTGTCCGCAGGCGCGTTATCGCACAACCATCGCGTGACTTCTTGCCAAGCACTTAATGCCTCGTCCAAAGAAGCAGCGTACCGTTCCGGCACTTCCGTTTGGCGAATATCGTCGATCAATTCGATCACCGTCGCCCCGCCATCCTTTAGAACTTTACGTCCGACTAAATCTAGCGCTTGGATTCCATTAGCCCCTTCATAGATTTGAGCGATACGCACGTCTCGAACGAGTTGCTCAACACCCCATTCACGAATATACCCATGACCTCCAAATACCTGTTGCCCGAGCAGCGTGCACTCCAAACCTCGATCCGTCATAAACGCCTTAGCAACAGGGGTCAGCAGGTCGACAAATCTGGCGGCCTTTGCCTGAACTATTCCAACTGAAGCATATTTCGCTCGGTCTAGCTGCAACCCCACATACGCAGAAAACGCTCGGCCAGCTTCGTTGTATGCGCGTTGCGTCAACAACATTCGGCGCACGTCTGGGTGCCCAACGATGGCATGGGCGGCCGCGGGTTCAGCGGTCGAGCCGTCCGGTATCCGGCCTTGAACACGTTCCTTGGCGTAGGACGATGCCGCCTGATACGCTCGCTCGGCGAGTCCGAGCCCTTGAATACCAACCGACAAGCGCTCGTAATTCATCATGGTAAACATGCACGCAAGGCCCTGGTTGGGTTCTCCAATCAGGTACCCAGTTGCGTCCGTGTAATTAATCACAGACGTTGCACTCCCTTTAACGCCCATCTTGTGTTCAATTGACGCACTTTCAAGTCCGTTGCGCTGTCCGAGCGATCCATCGTCCCGTGGTAGATACTTTGGAACCAGGAAAAGCGATATACCGCGACTACCGCCTGGCGCATCGGGCAATTTTGCGAGCACGAGATGGACAATATTCTCGGCCAAGTCATGCTCACCGCTGGTGATGAAAATCTTGGTTCCAGTGACGCGATAGCTGCCGTCGGCATGCGGAATCGCACGTGTTCGAATGAGCCCAAGATCCGTCCCAGCTTGCGCTTCGGTGAGAGCCATCGCTCCGGTCCACGAACCGCTATAGAATTTTGGCAGGTAGAGGCGGCGCGTCGCCTCGTCGGCATGGACGTCCACACAAATAGCTGCCCCCAACGTTAACGTCGCGTATAGCCAAAGGTTGGTATTGGCTCCCCAGAACATCTCTTCAAGCGAAGCAGTCAGCATCTTCGGCAGGCCCTGTCCGCCAAACGCCGGATTCCCCGACACGCCTAACCATCCACCCGTCGCTAGTGCATCGTACGCTTCCTTGAAGCCTTCAGGGGCCGTCACAACGCCGTCATTCCAGTGTGCGCCCTCCTCGTCCGAGGATTGCGATAGCGGCGCCATGACATCGCGTGTGAGCTTCCCACATTCCGTCAAAATGGCCGCAACGACATCTCGGTCAAAGGAATCGAACATCGGGATCTGTGCCCACTCGGCCTCCGCGTCAAAGAGGTCATAGAGGACAAATTCGATGTCCTTTGTAGGCGGCGCGTATGACAACATCAGTGATGACCGAATTCGTTTTCCGATACGGCCATCAACGAGTCCGCACCCGATAGTGCGGCCCGATGGTGGCCGTTCGCCCTCGGGAGCAGGCGATCAAAAAAGAAACGGGCCGTCTTCACTTTACCGCGCATAAAAGCGTCGTCTTCGTGGCTACTCGCAATACGCGCAATGCGTGCCCAAAAGTAGGCCAGCGTGACGTACCCGCTGTACATCAAGAAATCAACGGACGCAGCGCCAATCTCATCGGCATCTCCCGCGGCCTTGCCACCAACGCCCAACGCAAGCTCACCCCACTCGTCGGCAAGTTCCCTTAACTTGGCAGCAAACGGACCATCCGACTGCAAATCGGCTTCGGCCCGAATCATCTCAATAAAACTCATCAACGCTTGGCCTTGATTCATCACGACTTTTCGACCGAGAAGATCGAGCGCTTGGATTTGGGTAGTACCTTCGTAAATCAAAGTGATACGGGCGTCTCGGACCAGTTGTTCGATACCTGTCTCGCGTATAAACCCGTGCCCGCCGTAGATTTGCAATGCATGGTTTACCGCTTCAAAGCCGGTTTCTGTCACGAATCCCTTCACGATCGGCGTGATTAGATCGAGAAGGCGCCCGGCGCTTACCCGATCCTCTTCGTCACCGCGATCCTCGATATCGGCAAGTTGGGCCGCGAAATACGTCATCACCCGACCACCTTCCAAGAACGCTTTTTGCGTCAGCAACATGCGTCTCACGTCGGGATGGACGAGGATCGGATCGGCGGGTTTTTCAGGGGATTTCGGTCCTGAGGAAGAACGCATCTGCAAACGTTCGGTCGCATATTGAAGAGACGCCTGATAACCCAACTCCATCAGACATACCCCTTGGGTCCCCACCAGAATGCGCGCCTCATTCATCATCGTAAACATGCACCGCATACCCTCGTTGGCATCTCCTACCAAGTAGCCGCGACTCTCTTCAAAGTGCAGCATGCATGTGGCATTTCCATGGATGCCCATCTTGTCCTCGATCGCACCACAAACAACACGGTTTGGTTCGCCCTCCAATTTTTTCGGCACCACAAATAACGAAATTCCCTTGGTACCCGCGGGGGAGTCGGGAAGCCGAGCGAGGACCAGGTGGATGATGTTGTCGGCAAGATCGTGTTCACCTGAGGAAATAAATATTTTGGTTCCACTAATACGGTAGGAACCGTCCGCGTGGGGTTCAGCGCGCGTGTTCAGCAACCCGACGTCAGACCCACAGTGCGGCTCGGTCAAACACATCGTTCCAGTCCAGGCTCCCGAAATAAGACTCGGTAAAAACGTGGACTTCAGGTCGTCAGAACCGTGCGAATCGATGGCATTGATCGCAGCTCGCGACAAACTCCCATACATCGTCCACGCCATGTTCGCACTGGCCATGATCTCTTCAATCCAAAGACTAATGGACCGTGGCAATCCTTGACCACCGAACGCTGGATTCCCCGCAATGGAAGACCAACCACCCTCGACGTAGGTGGCATAGGCCTCGGCAAACCCGGCCGGTGTCGTGACCACACCGTCTTCCCAAGAACACCCGGCCTCATCCCCCGAAGCACGCAAGGGGAATAATTCGTTTTCCGCAAATCGTCCGCATTGCTCAAGGATGGTATCGACTAGTTCCACGGACGCATCGCTCTTTATCGATGCAAAGTGACCTTCAAAGTCGAGGACATCATTGATGAGGAAACGCATGTCGCGCAGCGGCGTCTGATAATCCATACCCGGCCCCATCGGTTTTCAGCGCGAATAATAACCAACTTGGGTCACGCTTTTGGAGCTAACGTGAGATCGCCTTGGCGATCAGTTCGCATACGCAAGTGACGAATCGAGATCGCTTGGATACACTTCCGTCGACCCTAGACCACGGGCGGGAGCCGCGAGTTTGGTTGACGGATACCCCTTACCAGCATTTGACCCCCGAGATCATTCTCGATGCCATCGAGACTCTCGGCTATCGGACCAACGGGACGCTTACCGCACTCAATAGTTACGAAAATCGGGTATATCAGGTGGGCATCGAAGAAGACGAACCCATCATCGCAAAATTTTATCGACCCGATCGTTGGTCAGACGAGTGTATTCGAGAAGAACACGACTTCACGCAGGAGCTTTTGGACAACGAAATCCCTTGTGTCGCGCCTCTACTCTTTGATGGGCAAACACTCTTTCATCTTGCCGACGCCGAATTTAGATTCGCGCTTTTTCCGAGGCGCGCTGGGCGTCCTCCGAATATCGAAGATCGAGACGTGCTTTCGGTCATGGGTCGCGCCCTGGGTAGAATTCACTCCGCCGGCGCGGCCAGACAGTTCACCCACCGTCCCTCGCTGTCGACCGAGCGTCTCGGCCATGAAAGTCGCACGTTTTTGCTCTCTTCCGATTTCATTCCAGCAGAGCTCATCGACGCTTACGAGTCCACCACCACGCATTTAATGGATCGCATCGATACGGTCTTTCAAAACCGATCCACCGGTATCCGTATTCACGGGGACTGCCATCTTGGCAATTTATTGTGGCGTTACGATGCGCCTAATTTCGTCGATTTCGACGACACGCAGACAGGACCGCCGATTCAGGATTTGTGGATGCTGCTGTCAGGAAACCGCGAGGAACAGGAGTCCACACTCTCTCACCTGCTTGATGCGTACTCCATGTTTTGTTCGTTCGACACTCGGACCATCGACCTGATTGAACCGCTCCGAACCCTCCGAATGATTCACCACGCAGCGTGGATCGGAAAACGCTGGAACGACCCCGCCTTCCCCCTTGCATTTCCGTGGTTCAACGAGATCAAATATTGGTCTGACCATGTCCTGAGCCTCCGTGAGCAACTCGCGGTGTTGGACGAACCCCCTCTTTCAGTTTGATCTTACGAATCGTCAACCTCCAATAGCTCGCGTCTGTTGCGAATTTGGTTGGCGTACTGCAACAAGTAGAAAGGTCGTTGTCGGTCCGGCAACGCATTCAATGCATCTTCAAAGGCGCGGGACACTTCACCATCCAGTCCGACATGACTCGCTCGACCGGTTAGCCGACCTTCGGCTTCATGGTAGGTAGGATAAGACTCAATACCACCGGCAATTCGCTCATCGATCTCTGTGGCCAATGCTTCAACGCTCTCGAAATCCTGGCCAATGGGTTCCGCAAAATTTAGGTGGACACGGCCTTTAAACCCCACGATGCCAGCGACGATACTCTCTAGATCCTCATTCGCGCGCTTCTCATATTTTCCATCACGTTCCGTCAAATAGAGTTCTCGAGCTTTCATCCCCGCGCACGGATCCACCTCGTACGAGATGGCGACGGGTACCAGTTGCACTTGCCTCAACCAAGTTGACACGCTTTCGTCAGCGTCGTTCCGATAGGCAAGCATAAACATCTTGAGAATGGCCGGTTCGGTCCGATCAAACCCATCTTTCGAACGTCCTTCGCGTTGGGCTATCCACACCGAATCGCCCGCGTCTAGGGTCGACCGGATATAGTTCGACGTACGTGTAACGGCCGCGTATTGGGCTTTTAAGCCCTTCTCGTTCCGAACAACTACAAAACTTTTGTTGAGACGCATCAGGTCCGATTCAAATCCATGGCTAAAGAGATTGTCTCCGACGGCAATCTGAGAGGTTGCTAGGCCGTTCGACCAGAGGGCGTAATTCATGAACCCAGAATCCATCGCAATGTCTCGATGGTTGGCCACAAACAAATAGGGCAAGTCGCGATCCAAACGCTCAACACCGGTGCACGAGAAACCGTCCGTGGTCCGACGAATCATGTGTTCGAAGTACGTCGACAGCATCACCTGCACGTCGTTAATGCTGGTTAATTCCCGCGTGCGTCGACGGAGTATCTGACGGGCAAATACCCGAGCCGAACCCGGTTGAAAGCGGTGCCAGCGCGGCACCAGAAAAGCCGCGGCACTGTTTACCAAATCGGGATCCCGAATCAAGCGCTCCACCACGCCAACGACTTCAGAATCTTGATACGGACGGATGTCATCGAAATTGTCCACGACCACGCTAAACTAGCGGATTACGCCGTGCGATACGAACCCACATTGGGGCACGTGTCGGCTCCGGAGAACGCATAGGAGGTCCACATGAACTTGTCCATCAGGCCATTCACTCACGGATTACATGACCTTGGATCCGGCGGATACGCGTGGATTCAGCCGGACGGCGGTTGGGGCTGGAGTAACGCTGGCCTGATTGTCGATGGTGAAGAGTCGCTCCTTGTCGATACCCTCTTCGACCTCAAACTCACCCAGGAGATGCTGAACGCCATGTCGCGGGCGGAACCCAACGCGACGCAATCGTTCAACACGCTCGTCAACACACATGCAAACGGCGATCACTGCAACGGCAACGAACTCGTTCATGGCGCGGAAATCATTTCCTCCGTGGCCACCGCAGCCGAGCTCGCTGAGGAGTCCCCCGATCGCCTCGCAACCATGATGCGCAGCGCACCCGACTTAGGCGAAGTCGGCGAATTCCTACAGCATTGTTTCGGCGCATTCGACTTCGAAGGCATCACGCCGACACTACCGACACGAACCTTTGAAGGGACGCTAAATGTCTTCGTGGGGGATAAGCAAGTCCAGTTAAAACAGGTTGGCCCTTGCCACACCAAGGGCGACATTCTGGCGTATGTCCCTGACGACAAGCTCATTTTCACCGGCGACATTCTCTTTATCGAAGGGCACCCAATCCTCTGGGTCGGTCCTGTCGCCAATTGGATCGATGCATGCGATTACATGCTCGGAATCGACGTTGAGACCGTGGTACCCGGACATGGGCCCATTACCGATAAACGCGGTGTGAAAGCCGTTAGGGACTACCTTGTGTATATCCGCGACGAAGCCAACAAACGCTATCGAGCCGGTCTGCCCGTGTACGAGGCGGCGATGGATATATCCCTCACCGATTATGATAATTGGGGTGACGCTGAACGAATTGTGATCAACGTTGCCACCTTGTATCGAGAATTCGGTTCCACAGAAAAAGCAGGAGATCTATTCGGGCTGATGGCCAAGGCGGACAAAGCACGGCGTCAGTCCATTTAGACTCTCCAGGTTTGAGTCAAAGTGAAAACGGCTGATGCGATGATTCCGATCCCTAACAGCATGAGCGTCGCAAACGCGGTGCGACGGACGTTCCCTTCTTCTATCGACGCTGTGTGACGACGAGCTAGCCATGTTCCCAGCGCAACCACGGGCAACCCCAGCGCGGTTAATTGCCACACGATCTCCGATAGACCTCCACCGAACCCCACCAGCAGCGAACGCGTACTTGTCGTGACAAGGTAGCCAGCCAGCAGCGTCGCTCGCACGGTCGCCACCGGAAGGGGTTGGCGGTACGCAAACCAACCGATCACGGGTCCCGACGCAGCGAACATACCGCCGATAAGTCCTCCACCTGCCCCCGCCGCTACCGACGTCCATACAGGTGATCTCTTCGAGCGTGTTTTTGGCCGTAAGACCATCGACGCGCTACCAGCAACGATAAAAGCACCCAGAATCAAATACAGAACGTTTACGGCGTTGCTGGAAAGCAGATCCAATAACCAGACGCCCACGCCGATCAGCATGATTTGTCCTACCGAGAGACTGAGCCATAGGCCCCAATCAACGTCTTTGATACGGCCGTAAAGGGCGATACCGACGTTGACGAACGCCAGAAAACTAATGACTGCCGCCATGACGGTTACGTCATAAACTCGCGCCGCAGCTACGATCGCCATCACGACAACGCCCAACGCGAACCCGGTGATTCCCTGGACATAACTGCCAAGGAATACCGCCGCGAGAAAAACCGAGACCGGCCATATTTCCACAGCAACAGTGTATTCTGACAGACACCGGCATGTTGGGGTTTCCATGGATTTGCAGCTTTCAGGTCGGCGCGTACTTGTAACCGGGAGCCATCGAGGCACCGGCATGTTGATCGCAAAACGGTTTATCGAGGAAGGTGGCGACGTCGCCGTGCACGGATTCACTGAGAACCAGGCGAACGACGCCGTGGCTGAACTCCGCGGAGGTTATCCGGTGTTTGGAGATATCTGCCACGACGACGGCACTAACACGCTGATCGAGCAGCTCAAATCGACGCCCGAAATTCTCGTGAACAACTACGGCACGGCAGAATCGGGCAGATGGGAAACACTCAGTTCAACCGACTGGGTCGACCTCTACCAAAAAAATGTTCTTTCAGCGGAACGGCTCATCCAAGCATTTCTGCCCGACATGAAGGTCATGAACAGAGCGCGAATTATCAATTTGGGTACGGTCGGATCTACTCGACCTAGTTCGCGCAATCCACACTACTACGCCGCCAAAGGAGCCCTTGCCACCATGACCGTTAGTCTCGCCAAAGAAGTGGCTGGGACTAATATCCGAGTGAATCTAGTTTCGCCCGGCATGATTTTGACGCCCGAGGTGCAAGACGCGTACATGCGTCAAGGCGGCGCTAAGGGTTGGGGAAATACTTGGGCAGAGGTCGAATCCCACGTTGCTGCTGATATCCCTATCCGGCGTATCGTTCGGCGCGACGAGGTCGCCGACCTCATCGCGTTCCTCGCAAGTGAAAAAGCGGACGCGATACACGGACAAAATATCCGCATCGACGGCGGCGCGTTGGACGTCGTCACGTAGTGCGTACGGCCGTCGTTACCGGCACTACGCACGGCATAGGCACGATAACGGCCAAGCGTGTCGCTGCAGCGGGCTACCGGTTGATTATGTTGGTCCGGGACCTACGACGAGCCAAAACCTTAGCGACTTCGATCACTGAATCAACCGGCAACCACGCGATTGAGATCGTGCGCTGCGACCTTTCATCGATCGATTCGGTAACCAACGCCGTGGCCGAAGTTCGTGGACTCTCGAGCAAGATCTGCCTGCTCATTAACAACGCGGGCATCGTGACGCGTCAACGGACGATGTCCACCGATGGGATCGAATTAACGTTCGCCACCAATCACTTAGGGCCGTTTTTGCTGACGACGGGGCTACGCTCCACCCTCGAAAGTGCTGGTGCCAGCCGAGTGGTCAACGTTGCCTCCGCGGCTTATCGAAGTGGCTCATCGGATTTCGAGATAGCGCTCAACCCCAACGGCCCCGCCGGACTCCGAGCTTACGCAACATCCAAACTCGCCAACATCCTTTTTACCCTCGCGTTGCATCGTCGGACGCGCGGGACCGGCATCGCGGCCAATTGCCTGCACCCCGGGGTCGTGGCAACCAACCTGGGCGGCGACAATCAGCTGTTTCGTTGGGGCATGAAACTCGGGAGCGCACTACGCGTCATGCGTTCACCAGAACAAGGCGCTGAAAATACGATCCAATTGGCACTATCCGATGAATTTGCGGAGACTAGCGGTGGCTATTACGACCAAAATCTTCGGCGTGCAGCCCTCAACGCGACCGCCTTGAGTGAAGAAATACAAGACCGACTGTGGCACTTTTCCGAAAAACTAGCGACAAGGTCCATATGAACGCGCCGAGTGACGATCTGTATGCCGACGTTATCGGCCCGACCAACACCAAGTACTATCTCGCGTACTTCAAACGCGCTGATGAAAGAGGATACACGCCGCTTGCCTGGCACTGGCCCGTCGTATTCCTTGACGTTTTTTGGTTCTTGTACCGCAAACAATACCGCTGGGCTGGCATCGTCATCCTCGTCTCGTTGTTAATCGTTGTGATTACCGGGCAGATCGTGCGGATGGGTTACCCGGACATCGGTGTCGCCGTCCAATTGCTCCTGCTAGCCGCGTTTAAACTAGTCTACGTCCCGCTACGAGCCAACGCGCTCTATTACGACTGGGTTAAACGTCGAATCCAGTTGGTTCAAGGAGCGCTCCCAGGCGATGTGACGCAACAAAAATCCACCCTGTTGAAAATTGGCGGTACCAGCTACACCGCGCCGTTAATGATCGTCGCCCTTCTCGTGATATTGGCGAGCTTGTTACCACCCCCCGCCTAAACGCGGCAAGTTGCCCCAAGACGAAATCCGCCCCAGTGTTTTGCCAAGACCGTTAACGAGCAGTGAGAACGCCTTCGTTAACGCAGTTTTCGAGTCTACCGTCTCGTAAATATCGCGCCGCGGTTCGCGCTGAAAAAGCCCGGATATCGCGAATGCTCTCCGGGGTAAAAAACGCCGAATGCGGCGTGACAACAAGTCGGTGACGAATCCAGTCTTCATCCGCTTGCCATGCGGCGATCAATGGACGGTCAAGCTTTGCCGGTTCTTCGGGCAGAACATCAAGCCCGGCGGCGAGGACCACATCATCTTTCATCGCATCATGCAGAGCATCGATATCGACGATTGGACCTCGCGCCGTATTCACAATAATGATTCCTTTTTTTGCGTGAGCGAGGGCCTCTGCATCAATGAGATGAGTGGTCTCTTCGTTCAACGGCGCATGCACACTCACGATGTCTGACTCAGCTAACATTTCCGTTAACGAATCAGACCGACGAATACCGAGCGCGAGCTCCGAACCGTTCGGTTTGTACGGATCGTGAAACGTGACGTCCATATCGAACGCCTTGGCACGCATCGCGGCCGCAGTCCCAATGCGCCCTAGGCCAACAATGCCCATCGTGCAATCGGCCATGCGTTTACCAAACGGGTTCAACGCCGGGCGCCAGTTGCCCAAAGGATCCGCACGCAGCGACTCGTCATGAAAGGCGATGCTTTTAGTCAACGTCAGCATCAGCGCGATAGCGTGATCAGCAACCTCACGGGTTCCATAGTCAGGCGTGTTGCTGACCGCAATACCGCGACTACCGAATGCAGCAAGATCAACGTCGTCAAACCCCACAGCCGGTTTGACGAAAATGCGGCAGTTGTCGAGCATATCCATCACCTCAGGCGGCACGCTTCCGCCAACAACGCCGTCGCAGTTACGCCATTGCTCCTCCGTCACGGTGTCGAAGCCACGACAAAACTCGCCCGTCACACCTTCTCCCAGTGCTTCACTTTCGATTTGATTGTCTCGACCCGTCCGCGGAAAAAGTACTCGAATCGTCATGTCATTGTCCCCTTCAAACCCGTTCAGCTCACCGCCAGTCTCGCCGCAATCATGCCCCGAATGTGCCAATTAGGCTGCGCACTAACTCAATCAGTGGGGTCGGATACACACCGAAGAGAATCACGGCCACCCCTAACACCCCCGCCGTCACCACCGTCTCCATGGGCACATCGCTAGCTGTCGCCGGCGCGTCGCTGGATTCGCTCCGGGTCATCGTAAAGACAATTCGAAGGTAGTAGTAAATGCCAATCGCACTACCAATCACGAGTGCCCAGAGCAGAATCCACAACGCGCCCTGAACACCCGCGGCAAAAAGGTAAAACTTGGCAATAAAGCCCATCGTTAACGGTATGCCCGCCAACGAAAGAGCCGCCGTCGTCAACACTGCTGCGAGCACTGGATGGCGCCAAAATAAACCTTCGTAGTCCGCTAGCTGCTCGTTGTCCTGGCTGCCCGCCGAAATCGAAAGCGCACTAATCACGCCGAAGGCCGCCAAGGTCATCAGAAAATAACCGGCCAGATAAACCATCGTTGTCTCACGAGCGATCCCCGGATCATCCAACGCACCGACGACCAGCAGCGCAATCAGTAAATAACCGACATGGGCAATCGACGAGAAAGCCAATATCCGTTTAATGTTTTTCTCCAACAGCGCCAGGAGATTACCCACGACCATCGAAACCATGGCAATAACCGAAATTCCCACGACAACGGATGAGTTCGACAGCGCATCCGACATCACGATGTATCGCAGCAGCACGACAAAAACAGCGCCCTTGGAAACAGTCGCGAGAAATCCCGTGACCGGAGCCGGCGCGCCTTGATAGACGTCGGGCGTCCACATATGGAAAGGCACGAGGGATAGCTTAAACGCCAGTCCAACAACCAGCATTCCCTGGCCTAACCAATAGTAGTTTTCGCCTTGGTTATCGATTGGTTGTCCCAATGCGCTGAAACTCAGCGAACCGGAGGCCGCGTAGATGAGGGCAATACCGAATAACATCGTGGTCGAGGCAACGCCCGATAGGACCAGGTATTTCGCGGCAGCCTCGAGAGGAAGTTTGCCTTCTTGCGGATAGCAGATCATCGCGTACAACGAAATCGATAGAATCTCGAGTCCCAAAATCAACGTCGCAAAATGCGAAGCTGCTGCCATGACCATCGCCCCCAGGGTGGCCGTCAAGATGAGCATGTAAAACTCTTCACAATTCGACGCTCGGCGATCGAGATATCGAAACGAGATCAATACGGTAACGATGGCAGCGAATAAAAATAGTCCAGTGAAGAACTGGGCATAGCCGTCCACGCGCATCATTCCAAGCACGTCGCTGCTCCCAGCAGCGTGCGACTGAGGGATTAGGACGCCAGCAACAACTAAAATCAGGACCGTCGATGCCATCGCCAGCGCATGACTGCGCCGGAACGCAACCACGAGCAACAACAACATAAGACCCGCCGTCAGCACGAGGTGGGGCATCACCGCATTAGCCCACGCAAGACTCACAGCCCTGCCACCCCGAGCGAAGTGATGAATGGTGCTGACAAGTTGAGCACGGGTTGGGGGTACACACCGAGCCATACCAACCCCACCATCATCAAGATCATGACCGTCATTTCTCGAACGCCGAAGTCCTCAATCTCGCCAACGTCAGGATTCGGAGCGCCTTGAAACGCCCGTTGCATGAGCGACAAGCCGTACACTGCGGCCACAACAATGCCGATAGCTGCTGCGACGGTCAGCGGTACGTGCGTTTGAAAAGCGCCAAGCAAGGCAAGGAATTCGCCAACAAAATTTCCGAGCCCCGGCATTCCGACAGAAGCGACCACAAAAAACAGCGTCATCGCGCCCATCCGCGGTGCACGCACCCACAGCCCCCCCATTTTCGACATTTCGCGCGTGTGTAGGCGTTGCTGTAGCGCTCCTGCCAACATAAACAACGCCGCGGTCGAGAACCCATGAGCAACCATGGTGATCACGGCGCCCTGCATGGCAATTTCGTTGAACGCGTACACGCCCAACAAAATGAATCCCATGTGTGCGACCGAGCTGTATGCAACCAAGCGCTTAAAATCGCTTTGGCTGTACGCCATGTAGCCCCCGTAAAGGATGCTCAGGGCACCCAGCAGCATGCCCACCGAGGCGAAATCTTGTGACGCTTCGGGAAAGAGGCCGACCGCGAACCGAATCACGCCATAACCACCCGTTTTCAGCAGAATACCAGCAAGAATCACGGAGCCCGCGGTCGGCGCTTGCGTGTGCGCGTCAGGTAACCAAGTATGGACGGGAACGCTCGGAAGCTTCGTAATAAAAGCAACGAAAAAACCTAACATCAGCCACCAAGCGACGCCTGGATCCAACGGCACGCTCCGAAGTTCAAAATAGTCGAACGTCACGACTCCGGTCGCGTCGTAATTGAAGTACACCAACGACAAAATCGCGAACAACATCAACAAGCCACTGATCTGGGTGAACAGAAAAAACTTGGTTGCCGCATACCCTCGGTTCTCGTGCCCCCATATCGCGATCAGGAAGTACATGGGAATGAGCATCACTTCCCAAAAAAAGAAAAATAGGAACAGATCGAATGCCGAGAACACACCCACCACGCCCGCCATCACCCAAAGGATGTTGAACTGGAAAAATCCGTGTCGCTCACTAATTTCCGACCAAGATGACACAACCGCGACGATGCCGAGAAACGCCGTTAGCGCGACCAGCATGAGCGACAGTCCGTCAAGAACGAGATAGACCTGGATGCCAAACCGCGGAATCCACGGAAACACCTGCCTCGCGTATTCCTCGGCCCCCGATCCTGCATCCAACCACGCGCTGGTTGTGTAGATAAGCGCAACCACAAACGCGATCAAGGAAATCCAACGAGGCGCATGTTTGTGGACCCGCTCAGAGAACGCGGCAATAACCCCGGCGGAAAGCAGTCCCACAATGAGGGCAAGGATGTTCAACCAAGCGCCTCCCACATCACAACCGCGAAGACCAATACCAAACCCAGAGCCATGTTCCATGCATACCAACGGAGGCGACCATTTTGGATGACGGCCAGGACGTGATGGACACCGCGGGTGATGCTGGCAACCACCTTGAACACCAGGTCGACAAAGTCGTTCTTGTTCATCCTTGCAAGGGCGACGAACGGAACGACCACAACCCGATCATAAAGCCAGTCAAACCCCCATCCGCTGTACCAAAACCGGCGTACATTCTCGGCGAACTCAGTCCCGAGGAGTTGTATCGAATCGCCCCGCGAGGTACCAAACACAAACCATCCGGCGACGATCCCCAGCAACGGTATTGCCATCGTCACCAGTGCAATCGGAGAGAAGTGATCATGCGACGTCATGCCGCCATCGGGTAACACCCCCGACACAACGCCTAACCCAAACCAACCGCCGCCGAGCGCGAGACCACACAAAATGATGAGCGGCCCATTCATGTTCCACCTTGATGAATCGTGAGCGCTGGTTTTTTCCTCGCCGAAAAAAGTCAGCAGAATCATCCGTGTCGTGTAAAGCGCGGTCATGAATGCAGCAATGGCGGCACCGCCCCAAAAGACCATCCCCGCCGAAGGATTGTCGGCCGCCGTCAACATGATGGCGTCCTTGCTGAAGAAACCCGACGTTAGCGGCAATGCAGCGAGCGCGACAGAACCGACCAACATACTGACAAACGGAATAGGCAGTTTCCTCCAAAGCCCTCCCATCTTGAACATGTTCTGCTCATGATGCAGCGCAAGGATCACCGAACCGCTGGCGAGGAATAGTAGAGCTTTGAAGAATGCGTGGGTCATCAGATGAAAAACGGCCGCCGACCAAGCGCCGACGCCAAGCGCCATGATCATGTATCCGATCTGACTCATGGTCGAAAACGCGAGCACCCGTTTGATGTCGGTCTGCACGAGCGCGGTAAATGAAGAAATAAACAAGGTGACCAATCCTGTGACAGCGACCCAAAATTGCGCTTCGGGCGAAATAACGTAAATGTCGTGCATCCGGGCAATGAGGTAGACACCCGCCGTGACCATCGTGGCCGCATGAATAAGTGCGGACACAGGGGTCGGTCCCGCCATCGCGTCGGGAAGCCAAGTTTGCAAAGGCACCTGAGCCGATTTCCCCATCGCGCCACCCAAGAACAGTAACCCTATGATCGTCGCCATCGTCGAACCTTCGGGCCAAGCGGTATTCGCGGCCGCCAGCGAGGCCTGGATTTCCATCGTGCCGAGCTCCCGGAACAACAGAAACAATCCGAGCGCCATGAAGGTGTCCCCGACGCGGGTCACGACAAACGCTTTTCGTGCTGCATAGCCATTGTCTGGATTTCGATGGTAAAAACCGATCAGCAAATAGCTACACAAACCAACGCCTTCCCACCCAAGGAAAAGTACCAACAGGTTGTCGCCTAGAACGAGCATCAACATCGCGAACACAAATAAATTCATGTACGCGAAAAATCGGCTGAATCCCTCCGGTTCCTCGTGGTCATCCCACATGTAACCAGTGGCATAGACGTGGATCAAAAAACCAACTCCGGTGATGACGCCAGTCATAACAAGCGCTAGACCATCGAGATACAAACGTATTTCGGGAACAAAATCGCCCACCCGCATCCACGTCCACAACAGCTGCGAATGGGGTTCAGCCCCAGCTTCCAGGAAGGCGTTTCCCACCACCAACGTACCAATCGCCGCAAGTCCAATGGAACCCGCCCCAACCAGGGCGACCACGATCTTCGGCAATTTACCTTGGGACAAAAATAGGACCAAGAAACCCAGTAACGGGAACGTCGGTATTAGCCAAAGCGCGTCCATCAGCTATGCATCTCGTCGGCCGCATCGACATCGAGGCTGTCAAAACGACGTGATAACTGCAGGACGATCCCCAAGGCTACTGCAACCTCGGCTGCCGCCAACGCCAAAATGAACATGAACATGATTTGCCCATCGGCTTGGGCCCAGCGAGCACCCGCTGCAACGAAGGCAAGGCCGCACGCATTCATCATGACTTCAAGCGACATCAACACGAACATCACGTTTCGTCGAACCAAAACGCCCGTGAGGCCCACACAGAACAGGGCCACGGCCAGCACAAATACATGTTCAAGCGGTATCGAGAGGGCGAAATTCACACTTCCTCCCGCCGCTCAGATAGATAACGCCGTCCCAAGTGGTATGCACCGACGAGGGCGGCAAGCAGGAGAATTCCCGCGAGCTCCACGGCTAAAAGATAGGGTCCAAAAAGTTGAGTACCCACCGCCTTCGGCCCCACCATGACGCCCCCAGTCTGCACAGGTTCACCACTCAGCACGTAAACCAACCCTAAAAACAGAGGGACTGTAAGCAGGCTCGGCAAAACCCACATGCTTGGCCGCAACCATGCACTCTCGCGCGCTACCGATCCTTTCCCAAGGTTGAGCATCATCACCACAAACAAAAACAGCACAACGATCGCTCCCGCGTATACGACCACCTCCAGCGCTGCCGCAAACGGAGCCCCTAACAAAAAGAAAATGACAGCCACTGATAGCAGCGAAACAATCAAGTAAATGAGCGCGTGAGAAGCGTTCTTGCCGGTCACGACCAAGACGGTCGACGCCAAAGCGGTCACGGCAGCAATGTAAAAAAGACTTTCCATCTTGTTTATTCGTTAGCGTTAACTACGGCAACAGGCTCCGAACATTCGTTGGTGACGCTTCGTTCTGTGCATCACCTTTTTGTTTTCCATCAATGGTTTTACCGGCCACGTTCCAGAAACTGTATTCAGGGTATTTGCCCGGACCACTGATGAGGAGATGTTCCTTCTCATACACCATGTTGGTGCGATCGAATTCACATAGCTCAAAGTCGGGCGTTAACTGGATCGCGTAGGTGGGACACGCTTCTTCGCAAAGGCCGCACATGATGCAGCGCGAAAAGTTAATACGAAAAAACTCTGGGTACCAACGTCCATCCTCTTCTTTTTCGGTTTTCTGCAAAGCAATGCAATCAACAGGACACGCGACCGCGCATAAATTGCAGGCAACGCATCGTTCTTCGCCATCGGGATCACGTGTAAGCACGATTCGACCACGGTATCTCGGCGCAAGATAAGGCATCTCTTCGGGGTACTGAACCGTTTCGCTGCGCATGCCGAAAAGACGCCGAAATCCGGGCGTGTGCTGCAATATGGTCCAGATCGTTCGCAGTTGGCTAATCATGATTCTTGCACCCCTAGCCCGTCCACAACATCCACGCACCCGTCCCGAGTACGTTAACGAGAGACAACGGCAATAGAATTTTCCATCCGAACGACATGAGTTGGTCGTACCTCGGCCTTGGTATCGCAGCACGCAACAGGATGAAGAAATTGATAAACACGATAATCTTGGCAGCAAACACACCCAATCCGACCAGCGTCGAGGCCAGGCCATCAGGTACCAACGTCTGCAACACAGGCGGTAACAGCCAACCACCGAAAAACAACAGGACAATCATGGCAGACGTGATGATTAACCCCAGGTACTCAGCGGCCATAATCAAGCCGAATTTCATACCCGAATATTCGGTGTGGAACCCGGCGGTTAGTTCATGTTCCGCTTCCGGTAAATCGAACGGCAGCCGGTGAGTCTCGGCCAACCCCGCAAGCAAAAAAATCACGAAGCCAACAAACTGCGGCCCGACGTTCCATAACTCGGTCTGATCTTCGACGATGTCCAGTAGGCTAAATGATCCCGCCAGCACCACGACGCCCATCAGCGACAAGGCCATAAACACTTCATAGGTAACCATCTGCGCGGCCGCCCTTAGACCGCCCAAGAGCGCGTACTTATTGTTGCTCGCGAACCCTGCCAGGAGCACGCCGTAGACGGCGAGCGATGACATCGCCAGGAACCAAAGAACCGCGATATTGGAATCGGTGATGATGAGCCCCGAGTCTCGCGGTGCCCAGGGGACAACCACGTACGCCATTAACATAGACCCGGCAACAATCGCGGGGGCCAGAACGAAAAAAAGTCGGTCCCCGAAGGGGGGTACCCAGTCATCTTTGGCAAGGAGCTTGATTGCATCTGCGATGGCTTGACCGAAACCACCGGCCCAACGCCAAACACGATTCGGCCCTTTTCGATCTTGCCACCAGCCCAACAATCGTCGCTCCCACCAAACCAGAATCAGCGCCGTTACCAGCGTGCCGACCGCAACCGGCAGAATGAGCAGGTAGGACCAGATGTTGGGCGGGAGCTCCATTAGCCTCTAACAATCACGTCGGGAGGGCCCCCAGGCCGTGGTACAAAATCTGAATCCACCGATAACTCAATACGCCCGGTAGGCATCGTATGAGTACCAGGCAGTCCCTGAACAATACCCACCAATCCGGCCGGTATTCGGTCATCGATCACAACTTCGAGACTGGTACCTAATCCGTGCCCTGAAACCCCTGCTCCGGCTTGAACGCCGAGCTTGTTCGCGTCGGCAACGTTCAGCAGAGCAAACGGCGCCGGCATCCGTTGAACGATAGGCCAGGATGCATTCGACAGTTCGTCGCTTCCAAAGATCGCGTACGCCGGGACCACCAACATTCCATCGCTGGCGGCGAACGCATCCGGGATCTCTCGAAATTTCACCGCCCGCAACGCATCATCCGAATCCGAGTTAGGCTCGACGAGGAGCGCGCCTGGGTCACCGCCGAGGAGTGCGCCGCCTACCTCTTGTTGAAACTTAAATACTGACTGATTGGAATTCCATCCGGGCGACCACACGAACGGCACCGCAGCCCCGTCTTGTTTGCCGAGATTTTGTCCCTCCATCGAATAATTGAACGGCGTTTCATCGTCCACCGTTGCTTTCGGCTCGTGCACAGATACTTGCGCGCGCATTGCCGTGCGCCCGCTGTATCGATGGGGTTGACGTGGAATTCGAGTGCCACCCTCAACGCGGTAGTCAGACGCTGGAGATACAGTAGCGAGCGCACCGTGGGTGGCGGCTGCACATTCTTCAACAAGGTCGTTAATGTTGGCCCAACCCACACCCGTTGAGTCGAGTGCGGCAGCTACGTCACTTATCCAACGCCAAGCCGGTCGAATGTCGTTGTCGGGCTCAAACACCTGGTAGAACCTTTGCGCGCGGGTTTCGTAGTTGACGTAGGTCCCGGTGCTTTCCGCGTAGGTTGATGCAGGCATCAGAACCGCGGCATGCTCCGCCGTCTCAGTCTCGAGACTATCGAGCACCAGCAGCTTTGACTTGGTGCACGCAGCGCTTACCTCTTGCGTACCAGCTCGTCGATACAAATCATTCTCCATGACGACTGCGGCGCTCCCGCCCGCCATGGCGTCCAACGCGTCCCCCATCGACAGCCCGCCCCCAAGCAATGCAACGCCATAGCTGTTGGCTTCCAAAGGCGATAACAGCAGCGCCGGATCGGATCCCTTCGCCTTTAACGCCCACGCCACATTCGCGGCAGCGCGCAACACGTCGGGGTCTCCCGTGCCCGTTCCCGAGACGATAAGCGGTCGTTTGGCAGACCTAAGAGCAGCAATCGCTTGATCTGAAAAATCAATCCCGCCAACCGACAATGCTAGGTCTGCACCCGCATACGTCGGATCAATTGCATGGGCGATCGCAAAACCGACTCGAGCAATATCTTGTGGCGGGCTCCCCAACGTTGCTGACGCAATGTCGTCAAGCCGCGTTGCCGCCACCGACGCAATGAAAAGTGGACTTAATGCTCGCTGGGCGTGGCCTCGGACACCTGCGTCTTGCCAGTTTGGGATCCCAGCCTCCTCGGCCATTGAGAACGACTCGGCCCGAACCGCCTGCCGTACCGCCAAGGCGATTCGCGGCGCCGTGTTCAACACATCCTCGCCCAAAATGAGTATGGCATCCGCTGCTTCAACATCGGTCAGTGAGGGCGTGTTGGCCCCGCCTTCGCGCTGAATGGATAGCGCAAGTTCAATTAACGTTGCCTCGTCATCACCAAGTCCCGTACAAAAACGCTCTTCGCCAACCAATTTCTTCAGCGCATAGTTGGCTTCAAAACTTGCTCTAGGCGAACCGATACCAATAGCGCCGGCACTCACCAACTTAGCGGCTTCCGCGACAGCGTTCGACGCGCCATTCGCTTCGAAAACACCATCCTGCGCACGTACCCCGGCATGTCGAATCCGTTGGTCACTATTTATAAAGTGCGACCCAAACCGACCTCGATCGCAAAGGAAGTAGCCATTTAATTCGCCGTGATATCGATTTTGAACACGCTTCAAAACCCCGTACCGCTCGCCGGGAAACACGTTGCAACCAACGGCACAACCCGGGCAGACAGACGGTGCCGACTGGAGGTCCCATTTGCGCGTGTAATGTGCCGAGAAAGGTTTGTCAGTGAATACCCCTGTCGGGCAAACCTCGACAAGATTTCCCGAAAATTCGCTTTCCAACGTACCATCTTCAGATCGCCCAAAGTACATCCGACTGCGTGACCCGAAAGCCGACAGATCGGTGCCACCAGCATAGTCGCGGTAATAGCGCACGCACCGGTAGCACGTAATGCAGCGATTCATTTCATGGCCAATGAACGGCCCAAGATTCTGGTTCTCCCAGGTCCGTTTGCTACCGCGGTACTTGCGAACCGAGTGCCCTGTCATCACGGTCATGTCCTGTAAATGACATTCACCCCCTTCCTCACAAACCGGGCAGTCGTGTGGGTGGTTCTCCATCAACCACTCAATAACCGATTCACGAAAGTCAGCCGCCTGGGGTGCCGCGACAGAAATCCGCATGCCGTCCACCACGTCGGTCATGCACGCCATACCCAACCGACCCCTTTCGTCGTCCTCGTCGGCGTATTGAATGATCGCGCATTGCCGGCACGCACCCACCGATCCCATCGCAGGATGCCAACAAAAATAGGGGAGATTCAGCTGATGCGACAACACCGCATGAAGTAGATTTTGACCCTCTTCGACCTCGTATTGCTGCCCGTCAACGTCAATCGTCGCCACTACCCGCGTCTCCCTTGATACCGACATTTGCCGGTCCGAATGTGTTCTTCGAAATCGTCTCGAAAATACTTGAGGGCAGATTGCAGCGGTTCGATCGCGCCCGTGGCGTGCAAACAAAACGTATTTCCGGGCGCACCGATAAATTGCGCATTGCGATCGAGTACTTGTAGATCGCCTTCTTCACCGCGCCCTTCCTCGATGTCCAAGAGCAGAGCTTCAAGCCAAGGCAACCCTTCACGACACGGCGTGCAAAAACCACACGATTCCTGGGCGAAAAAGTGTTGCAAGTTGCGCGACATATCCACAGGGCAAATGGAATCGTCCATGAGAATCATGGTGCCCGTACCCATCCGGCTACCGGCCGCTTGAATGGTGCCGTAATCCATCGCCAAGTCGAAATGCTCTTCCACCAAAAAGTCGGTCGAAGCCCCCCCCGGGAGAATGCCCTTGAGTTCAAACCCTTCCTGCATGCCGCCTGCGTGGTGCTCAACCAATTCTCGGATTGGTGTGCCGATCGGTAATTCCCACAGGCCCGGGCGATTGACCCGACCGGAAATCCCATAAATCTTGGTGCCCGCGTCCTCGGTCAAACCCAAGCCCTGATACCAATCCACCCCGTGACGTACGATCCCCGGAACGTTACAAAACGTCTCGACGTTGTTAACGATGGTCGGTCGTCCCCAGGCACCGCTTGCCGGGGGAAAAGGAGGTTTAGTTCGAGGTTGCGCCCGTTTACCTTCGAGTGCGTTCAGCAACGCCGTTTCTTCTCCACAAATGTAGCGTCCGCCCGAACTATGAATCCGCAGATCCAGATTGAAATCGGTACCGAAAATACCGTTTCCCAAAAAGCCTCGGGCCGTCGCATCGGCAAGTGCCTCGACGAGCCGTCGATAGGGTTGATGGTATTCGCCGCGGAGAAAAATATACGCTTTCTCTGCTTGAATCGCGTACGCGCCAATGATCATTCCCTCAATCAGAACGTGCGGATTGTGCTCCAGCAAAAATCGGTCCTTGAAGGTGCCCGGTTCCATTTCATCGGCGTTGCAGACGAGGTAGGTCGGCTTGCCCGTATCCTTTGCCATGAAACTCCACTTGAGTCCCGTTGGGAAACCGGCGCCACCCCTGCCGCGCAGCCCAGATGCCTTAACCTCTTCGATGACCTCATCAGGGGTCATCTCGCCATCCAGTATCTTCTGCCAGGCTTGGTAACCGTCATACTTTAGATAGGACTCAAGAGTCCATGGCTCATCCTCATCAAACGTATTGAAACAAACGAGATTGTGTTGTAGCTCGCTCATTCCAGATCATCCAGGATGGTGTCGATTATTTCCGGTG
>ENA-UPTF01000671-UPTF01000671.1-marine-metagenome-genome-assembly--contig:-NODE-671-length-23307-cov-3.915669_pt1 | contig 23307 bp, 21 predicted proteins | sample MGYA00238166_ERZ767019 | MGnify/ENA primary metagenome ERZ767019 (study PRJEB28930, sample SAMN06266391) | marine metagenome | isolation source: Sea water from 250 m depth | place: Atlantic Ocean | study... | reverse complement strand
GCGAGTATTGAAGATTGAAGACATGGAAGCCAAATACACTAGCAAGGCTACTTATCACCCAAGTTGCCACTTGTTAAGAGAGATAGGAGAACGCGAGGCACCTAAAATCTTGTTAGATAACGTGGATGGCTTAGATCTAGTCTCCCTACATCAAGCAGAATATTGTTGTGGATTTGGGGGAAGCTTTTCTATCAAATACCCTCATATTTCTGAGGCGATGGGGACAGATAAAGCAGAAAACGTAATGGCTACAGGAGCAGATTCGCTAATCTCCTGCGACATGGGTTGTTTAATGCAAATAGATGGTCTATTGAGCAGGGCTGAAAGCACGGTTCGCATACGCCATATATCACAGATTCTGGATCGGGAGATTCATAGTGCCGGAAGTTAAAACACAAGCTTTTAGGAATTCATCAGAGACAGCCCTCAAAAACACTCAACTCCAACAGGCTCTTAAAAGGGCGGGGACAGGATTCGACGGCGCCAGGCGGCAGGCAATTGATAGCGTCGGGGCAGATAACTGGGAACTTTGGAGAGACGAAGCACGGAAAATAAAAATTCATGCATTAGAGAATCTTGATTATTATCTTGATTTATTAGAACAGAAAGTCACTGAAAACGGAGGGGAAGTTCACTTTGCTAAAGATTCGGAAGAAGCTAATTTAATAGTTTCACAGATAGCTAAAAGTCGAAATGTTCAAATAGCTACAAAAAGCAAATCTATGGTGTCCGAGGAACTGGACTTAAATAAAGTTCTAGAAAAATCGGGGGTAGAAGTCTACGAAACCGATCTCGGAGAGTACATCATACAGTTAGCAGAAGAAACACCTTCCCATCTAGTTGCTCCTGCTTTGCATAAAACCAAAGAAGAAGTAGCCCTGCTACTACATGAAAAACTACAAGTTCCAATCCTTGATGACATAGAGGATATGGCCCGAGTGGCCAGAGATGTATTAAGAGATAAATTTTTTAACGCTGACATGGGCATCAGCGGAGCAAATTTTTTAATCGCAGAAACCGGGAGCCTGGTTATCATCACCAATGAAGGAAACGGCAGGTTATGTACTTCTGCTCCCCGTATACACGTCGGTATAACCGGGATGGAAAAGGTAATTCCATCATTACAAGACCTGGGATTATTCCTAAGATTATTGCCACGTTCTGCAACTGGACAGCATCTTACAAGTTACGTAAGCATTGTTAATGGTCCAAAAAGAGAAACAGACGAAGACGGACCGTCAGAATTTCATCTGGTCCTAGTGGATAATGGACGATCCCGCATGCTCGCTGATCCGGAACTGCGAGAAGCACTCTACTGCATCCGGTGTGGTGCATGTTTAAATATTTGCCCGGTTTATCAAAAAGTGGGAGGGCACTCCTACGGGTGGGTTTATCCAGGCCCGATTGGGGCAATCGTTTCTCCGGAACTAGTTGGGCTTAAACGTGCCAGCGACCTACCTTTCGCGTCGAGTTTGTGTGGAGCCTGTAAAGACGCATGTCCAATAAAGATCAATATCCCAAGGATGTTACTTCATCAACGCCATAAGTTATCCGAGAGTACTGATGTATCAGAGCGTAATATCGGGCTTACAGGCCGTTTAGCAGCTAAATTTACGGGACACATTCTACAGCACCCCAAACAGCTATCAATTACTAGATCAATAATACGTTTAATACAACTGCCTTTATCAAACAAGGGAACACTTAAGAAAACCAGTTTACCGATTTTATCTCGGTGGACCAAAAACAGAGACATGAAAGTAATTGCACCGAAAAGCTTTCGATCTATTTGGCAAACGGAATTATACAAAGATAAAGACTGAACTAAAACGATATATAAATGCCCTTAGAGCAAGAACTAATGACAGAAATACTGGGAACACCAAAAGATGATTTTCTCGCTTCGGTTAGGGGAGCATTGGGGAGATCAACACCATCTAACCCCTCACCGCCCTATTTCAGATTAGAAGAATCTCTAACAGATTTGGAAAAAATGGAACAGGATCTGAAAGAGCGGTTATTGATCGACCATGATCAAAGGATCAATGCGCTGGTTGAATCCGCCCGGGCAACAGCATGGAACGTCAATAGATTTCCTAATTTGGAAGAAGCTACCAGTTACATAGCAGATTTACTGACTACATTAGGAGTCCAACACGCTGTCCGTTCTAATCAGTCAATATTCCACCAGATTCCAATAGACGAGCTGCTGAATAACCTTGGAATAGAGTCAGCCGTTATAGATCAGAACGGAGCAGGTCAACTTTCACAGACTCAAGCGCGCCAGAAAATGATTGACGCAGATATCGGGATAACTGGATCAGATTACTGTGTAGTTGAAACAGGATCGGTTGTAATATTACCGAGAGCCGGATTGAGCCGGTTGGTATCATTAGGACCTCCCGTACATCTGGCTATAGTAAGTCCTCAAGAAATTGTAGATACTTTGGATGATGTTTTTCTCCTTCGCCGGCTCGATTATCTAAGAAACGGTGGGGATATGGGGAGTTATCTAAACTTCATATCAGGGCCTAGCAGAACAGCCGATATAGAACAAACTCTGGTGGTCGGTGTTCATGGCCCTAAAGAAGTGCATATGGTGATACTCGGGTAATTAAACTTACTTAACGGAGGCAGTTACAGATGCCAATGAGGGTTGGATTTACCCTTTTTCGTAAAGAAATGCTAGAACGAGAGCTGGTCGGAATCCAAGAACTCCTTCCTACTCTGGGTGTAGAGAAAGTGATTTTGACAGGAGACATGATCACAGAAGATTTCAGCCCTGATAGCAGTATAGATTTGATAGTTGTACAAAAAACTGATGCCACTTTTGGAAGAAGAGCCGATTTCTTCTCCTATCATCTGGGAAGTTATGTCGCCGTTAACACACAGGTATACACTCCCGAAGAGTTCGAAGTATTACAATATACCTTGCCAGCTCTTAACGAAGCATGCCAAAAAGGAAGAGTGATTTTCGATGCCTGATTATAAATCAGAGGCAACACGTTGGTTAAGACAGGCGGAGCAAGATCTCATGGATGCGTCTTACAACAAGGATGGTGAGAGATTCAATATATCTTGTTTTCTTTGCCAACAGGCATCTGAAAAAGCGATTAAGGCGTTTCTATATCTCAAAGGAGCAGAAGATGTATGGGGCCATTCTTTGATAGATCTCTGTGAAGATGCCAAAATCTTTGACATGTTTTTCGACACCATCAAAAGCGAAGCTCGTCAATTAGATAAATACTACGAGCTGACTCGTTATCCAGAATTTTTGCCCGGAGGTATATGCTCCGAAGCTTTCGATGTAAACGACGCCGACCGAGCATATGAACTATCCGGTTTCGTAGTAGGGTTCGTAAAAGAGCGCATAATATGAGCTGTATTCGCAGATTTCAGTCTACATAAAAAGATTCCATCATGGGAAATGCCCTTTACGTTGGCACCTTTAGCTAAGGCCGGATAGACGCTCCAAGCTTAATCAGCCGCATAGTACGATCTGCTGCAGCCTCCAATAACTCCTCTGTCCTAGACAGACTCTGATCAAAGGTCATAGGACGATCGGCTATACAAACTACAGCGGATATACCGTGCTTGTACAATTCTTCATAGCCTTTACCAAGACTTCCCGCCAATATGACCGTGGGAACATTATGAGCGGTTGCTTTCCTAGAAACCCCCATTGGTGCTTTATCATATACTGTTGATGCGTCAGATTGTCCTTCACCTGTAATAACTAAATCGGCACCGTTAACATGTTTTTCGAACTCCAATACATCACAAACCATATCTATGCCAGATCTCAGTTCAGCATTAGCGAATGCTAACAAACCGGCCCCCAATCCCCCTGCAGCGCCTGATCCAGGTTTATCCAAGACATTTATTCCAATATCTGATTTTATAACATCCGCTAAATGCATAAGAGATGAATCTAATCTGTTTATCATTTCTGTTGTTGCACCTTTTTGAGGTCCATAAACAGCAGAAGCTCCAGTTGGTCCACAAAGCGAGTTGGTAACGTCGGTTGCACCTATAATGTCCGCAGACTTAAGCCCCGGGTGAATCGTGGCTAAATCAATATGGGCTAGCTCCGATAACGCAGCCCCGCCATCCGATACAGTTTTGCCATCGCGGTCTAAAAATTGCACTCCTAGAGCAGCTGCCATCCCAGCACCGCCATCATTGGTGGCACTTCCGCCTAATCCTACTATGATCCTAGAATAACCCTTATCAAGGGCTTCTTTTATGATTTGCCCTGTACCCCTTGTCGTAGTATTCAAAGGATTTCGTTTTTTAGGCGGGACCAAAACAAGACCAGACGCCTGAGCCATTTCAATTACCGCCGTTTGCCCATCTCCCATGACACCCCATTCAGCTTCAACGGCAAAACCTAAAGGACCAGTAACGACGCTCTTAAATGTCTGTCCTCCAGTACTATCAATCAGAGCACTTAAGGTTCCATCACCTCCATCAGCTACCGGAACTAGAGCTATCTCAATAGTCGAATCACAAATTAATACTCCTCGAGCAATAGCCCGAGCGGCAGCCAATGCAGATAGACTACCCTTAAAAGCTTGTGGTGCAACTACTACTTTCATCAGATACCATTATTATACAGACGGATCCAACCCGTGTATCTAAATATTTTTCTCTCTGTTAGAATTCGTTAGCGATAAAACATATTCAAGCTGGTTACCTATGGAGGAAATATGCCCTCTTCTGATGAATTGAAACGCATTGCATTTGAAGAGATTGATTCTCGGGCAGACGAAATTATTAATATATCTAAGACTATCCTTAATAATCCGGAACCGGGTTTTAGAGAAATCAACACAGCCAAGTTAGTTTCGGAAAAGCTGGGGAATCTTGGGATACCATTCCGGGCCGGTCTAGCTATAACCGGGATTAGAGCTGACCTTTTATGTGGCAACCCCGGACCTACCATGGCCATATTAGGAGAATTAGATTCACTGATAGTAAACGAACATCCGTTTGCGAATCCAAGCACAGGTGCAGCTCATGCGTGTGGCCATCACTGTCAAATCGGAATGCTCCTCGGCGCCGCAATGGCATTGAATCAGCCTAAGATTCTAGAATCTCTAAGCGGCAGGATAGCTCTAATAGCAGTGCCAGCAGAAGAGTATATAGAAATCGAATACAGGGATGAATTAAGAAAGCAAGGACAATTAGAATTCCTTGGTGGCAAACCTGAGCTTATCAAGCTAGGAGAGTTTGATGATGTCGATCTAGCAATGATGGTACATACCACCAGTACGCCAGAAGAGAAACAACTCTGTGTAAGTGGCACCAACAATGGAACCGTTGCAAAAAAAATCCAATTCATTGGGAAGGGTTCTCACGCTGGGGGTTCCCCACACCTAGGTATTAACGCACTTAACGCCGCGACTTTGGCATTAAGTGCCATCCATTTCAACAGAGAAACGTTTAAAGACGCCGACACGGTAAGAGTTCATCCCATAATCACCAAAGGTGGAGAAGCGGTCAGTGCCGTACCTGCCGATGTACGTATGGAGACATTCGTTCGCGGTAAAACTCTTGAAGCAATCATGGACGCCAATGTGAAGGTAGACCGGGCGCTAAGAGCCGGTGCGATGGCCGTCGGAGCTTCGGTGAAAATCGAGACCATTCCCGGATACATGCCACTGAGCCAGGACAAAAACCTCTATGAGCTATTCACCCCGAACGCCGTTGATTTAGTAGGACAAGAAAATGTAGGTTCTGTCGCCCACCGAACCGGGTCTACCGACATGGGTGATGTCAGCCAAATAATGCCGGCAATTCATCCCTACGTAGGGGGCGCTGTCGGACTGGGACATGGAGCAACTTACGTAGTGGAAGATTATCAACTTTCAGTAATTACAGCTGCCAAATCCATCGTCGCTACAGTAATAGATGCGTTGGGAGACGGGGGTGCCAAAGGCGGCAAAATAGTAGCGGAACATCGTCCGGAAATGACGCGCCATGAATACTTGAGCCTAATGAGAAGCTTAGCCAAAGAAGATATGTTTGAGGCCAATTAACATGCCTGACAAAAATGAACTGAAGAAACAAGCCTGTGCCACCATAGATGCCCACAAAGATGAAATCATCGGAATAGCCAAAGAGGTCTTAAATAATCCTGAGCCTGGCTTCAGCGAAATTAAAACCTCACGATTGGTCCAATCCAAGTTCGATCAACTGGGTATAACTCATAAAGACGGGCTTGCCATTACCGGAGTGAAGGGGCGCATACCAGGAGGAGGAGGGGACGGTCCTAGAGTAGCGATCATCGGTGAGTTAGATTCGCTTATAGTGGATCAACATCCTCATGCGGACCCTGAAACTAGGGCAGCTCATGCCTGCGGTCACCATTGCCAAATAGGCATGATGCTGGGATCCACGTTAGCTCTGACTCAAGAAAGCGTCCTTTCTCAACTATCAGGAGAAATAGTACCATTCGCGGTACCTGCCGAGGAATTCATAGAGGTTGGTAAGCGGTTGGAATTGCGCGATCAAAATAAGCTTGAATTCCTCGGTGGAAAGCAGGAATTGATCAAACTTGGAGAATTCGATGATGTGGACATCTCCGTGATGTGTCACACCGCTAGCGATATGGGGGATAGGACATTTGCCCTTGGCGGAACTAGTAACGGACACGTTGTGAAATACGTCAAATTTATAGGCAGAGGGGCTCACGCCGGTTCTGCTCCCCACCTCGGGATTAACGCTTTAAACGCTGCAACATTTGCGTTACAAGCTATCAACAGTAACAGAGAGACTTTCAAAGATGATGAAACGGTAAGAATTCATGGCATTATGAGTAAGGGTGGGGAGGCAGTAAACGCCGTACCAGCTGACGTTAGGCTAGAATGGCGTGTTAGATCAGGTACACCAAAAGCAGTTGTAGCAAACTCGGCCGTAGTCGACAGATGTTTTAAAGCCGGAGCATTAGCTGTGGGTGCCACTGTAAACATCACTAACATCCCTGGGTATCTACCAATGCGAAACGACTCCAGATTACAAGAACTCTTCCAACAAAATGCATCCCAACTGATCGGCGAAAGCAAGGTACTAGTCATGCCCCCGCGTCGCAACAGAGGTGGGTCAACAGACATGGGGGACCTAAGCCAATTAATGCCAGTTTGCCATCCATATACCTCGGGAGCCGTTGGAGCTGGACACAGTAAAGACTACGTGGTAACTGACTATGAATCAGCAGTTATAACACCGGCCAAAATCATGGCCATGGTGGTAGTCGATTTACTTGCAGATGGCGGTGTTAAGGGGCAAGAGATAATGTCGGAACATCGTCCGGCTATGAAAAAACCATATTACTTACAATTCCAACGAGAACGGGCTGAAGTAATAGAATACTCAGGGGCTTAATAGGATGAACTTATGCCCAAGGCAATAATAAAGTGTTCTTCTTTAACATAGTTATCTAAACCGAACTGAAATCGCTCAGCGGACTAGAACCTGATACTCAAGGTATCTCCTGCCCGCCACCTGAGTTCCCTGAATTTGGTGTCTTTAGGTGCTTCGAAAACTAAAATACCATCAATCCCGAAATCTCTTGGTAGAGTGAATGCCTCACTAGTTCCGTCTTGATAAGTCTTATTCCACAGAAAGACCACCGACCTATCACCAGCTCTCCGGGCCGGTTCGGCAATTTCTTCTACTCTTTGGTTTACATTTATCGGGAAATATTTACCTTGGAAAAAATCTCGTAACTCAGCGGCCTGGCTGTCTATATTAACGATCGCGCTAGTAGCAGTATGATTTTCCACTTTAACTCTAAGAATGATTAATTCCAAATTATCTTCTGAAGGCATAATTCGGAAATAATTACGATCTGAGGACTCGGTAACGGTCGAATAAAGAAGTTCAGGAAGACGCTCAAGCTTCACGATATTTACATCTAGTGTCTTCCCTCGATAATATTTGCCAAAGTTGGGTGATGTTTCCGTACAAGCGACCAACCCGACCAGGATCAACAATACCCACATGTGAATTGGTTTTATGGTTCTCAAATCGAACAATATGTTGCTCCCATTAGATATACCTAATCATTTTATTAGAATGTACTTAAAGAAAAATAGTAATTTGTGATCACAGATTACTCATGTTTGGTAGCAACCGCAATTCATTAACTAAATCAGTCAAAACAGGGAGAAACCTATCAATTTCCTCTATGGTGTTATCCTTACCAAGGGACATCCTTAAACTTCCCCTTGCAAGGTCAGCAGTTTGGCCTAGAGCTAGTAATACATGCGACGGCTCCAACGAACCACTGCTGCAAGCACTGCCACTGGATGCCGCTATACCCGCGAGATCCAATCCCATTAAAATTGATTCTCCTTCTACTCCTTCGAAAGAAAAGTTTATATTGTTTGGTAGCCGCTCAGTAACATGTCCATTCAGATAGGCACAATCTATGTTATTTTGTATTCTCTCGATTATCAGGTCTCTCATTATCACGCAATGCCTTGTAGTCTCGACACGGGATTGATCGGCCAACTCAAGTGCAACCGATAAACCAACAATACCCGCGATATTTTCTGTACCTGATCTTCTTTCTCGCTCTTGACCTCCACCCAATATAAACGGTAAGTAAGGAGTACCACGCTTTATGTAAAGGACGCCGGTCCCTTTGGGTCCATAAAATTTGTGGCCAGAAAGACTCAACATATCAACCCCGAGTTTTCTGACATTTAAATCAAGAAATCCGGCAGCCTGAACTGCATCTGTATGCATTACTATAGTCCGCCCGAATTCTGTAGATTTGCGGCGAACTTGTTCGGAAATCTCTGAGATCGGGTTAATGGTGCCAATCTCGTTATTCGCATACATTATTGTTACTAACGTAGTTTGTTCTGTTATGGCTTCATAAACAGACTGGGGAGATATCATGCCATGGGAATCAACAGGGAGATAGGTAACGTCATACCCTTGATTTTCCAAGTATTGGCAGGGATGCAATACCGCATGATGCTCTACCGTGGAAGTAATAATATGATTCCCTGTACCGGCTAATGCTAAAGAAGCTCCTTGGATCGCCGAGTTGTCCGCCTCAGTACCACTCCCGGTGAACACTATTTCACCAGATCTACAACCTAAAATACTACTAACTCTATCTCTCGCGCCATCGAGAGCGCTCCTTGCCTCCTGGCCCACCATATGTACGCTGGATGGGTTACCAAAATGCTCTGTGAAGTATGGAAGCATTGCCTGTAAAACCCTTGGATCCATCGCAGTGGTCCCAGCGTGATCTAGATATATGGTCTCAATATTATTTCTAGCATTTTTCGGCATTAGTACATTTTAGCACAGCTGAATAGAGTCCGAAGATGACGACTTACGTCACTAGTGTTCAAGAAAGCCCTAAGCAAAACCACCCCGATCGTATGAAGCATCTTAGGCATGGAGAGGATAATTGTAGTATGTAGATAGAAATTCAGCTACCCATGGAATATGCTATCAGCTTATAAACTAACTTGGCCGCTGTATAGCTGCAGGCGGATGGGCCTTCACGTGGAGCGAGTTCACAAACGTCAAAGCCAACAATACGACGCTTTTCTGAAACTGCTTTGATAAGGCCAACAACCTGATACCAATCCATGCCGCCAGGCTCAGGAGTACCGACTGACGCCATTAGGGAAGGATCAAAAACGTCCAGATCTACACTTACGTAGACAGTGTCATTTAACTTCTCAATCACATCACGAGCCAACGATTGAGAATCAGCGATAGGGCACACGAAAGTGGATATCGGGTTATATCCATCGTCACTGCTTGCCAACTGTATATAATCCCGTTCTTCCTCGCACATGCTCCTAAGACCAACGAATACCACGGAACATAAATCGTGTATCCTGCGACCTCCGGAAGCATGCCCCCACCGAGTTCCCATATATTCGTCTCTGAGATCACAATGCGCATCTAAATACAATACTGACAAATTTGGATAAACCGCTTTATGAGCTAAAACCGAACCAGCAGTGATAGAATGCTCACCGCCAATTACTCCCACCATTTTATTTGGCGCCAAAAAACGAGAGACTGCTTGTTTAACCCTTTTTACATTCAACTCCGGACTGCCTAGGTGAGGCTCTAAAACGGGAGCGGTATAAATACCTAATTCCGCAACATCTAAATCCATTTCCAGGTCATAATCTTCTAGAGCAGCCGAGGCTTCAATAATGGCCCTCGGACCTTCTCGAGATCCAGTGCGAAATGATGTTGTACTGTCATATGGCACCGGTAAAATTACAATGCCTGATGTCTCAATATCAGATTGACCGGGCGGAAGCGCCAAGAAATTAGAAGGAGTAGTCGGTATCGAATTATCTGGATATTCAAACACGGGGAGTGCTTATGCCTTCGCTGCTCAAAGTATTTCTTTGCAAATCAACTTCATTAAGCCCTTGTTTAGCATCAATCCACTCCAGACCGCGGTCCAATAACCAAGTTTTAACATCAGCAAAACCAAAAAGGAGTTTGACTTCCTCCAAGGCCTGCAGATCATCAAACCCCTTACATGAGAAGATATCCACGTTAACATATTCCCTAATAGGGAATGTATGAATACTAATATGACTCTCGGCTATAATAACGAACCCTGAAACGCCAACATCATCAGGTTTTTCTCCAACATATTCGAGAACCTTTGGCTCAGTTATGGGGGTCATAGACAATTTGGCAGGGAATTGGTCCAGAAAACCTCTAATCAAATCCTGATCCCACATTTTGTCAACATCGCCACCATATCCATCTATAACCAGATGCATCCATCCTCCATACTATAAGTCAGTGCTAATACTCGGTAAAACTACTGATTAGATACCTTGGCAAAACTAAGCGTATAGAATATCATCACTGTTGTTCTGACACAATCTGTACTCTAGGGACTAAACTATACACGCAGATTCAGGAAGACATAGCGTTAAGTCGGAGATTGATTAGAGTGACTAACGATAATAATAACGATGATCTAATGATCAAAGCTACGGGATTAACTCATTACTATGGACCTCAAATAGCCGTAGAGGACGTCAACTTCGGCGTAAAAAAAGGCGAAGTATTGGGGTTTTTGGGACCGAACGGAGCAGGAAAAACCACTACTATGCGCATTATAACGGGTTTCATGCCGCCGTCCCAAGGAGAGGTAACTCTCGCCGATTACAATGTAGTCGAGGAATCTTTAGAAGTTCGCAAAAGGGTAGGTTATCTGCCGGAAACTGTTCCTTTGTATACAGATATGCCAGTTAATAGTTATCTAAAGTACATGGGGACACTGCGTGGTATGAGCGGCCGCAATATCAAGAATCGCATCAGCGAGGTTATAGATATCTGTCAATTAGGTGATTACCGTAAAACACATATTGGGAAGCTTTCGAAAGGTTTTCGCCAACGAGTAGGAATCGCTCAAGCTATACTTCATGAACCCGAGGTGCTAGTGCTTGATGAACCTACCATTGGTATTGATCCTATTCAAGTGGTCGAAACTAGAAGACTGATACAAGATCTAGGTAAACAGCAGACGGTAGTCCTTAGCAGTCATATACTACCGGAAGTTAGCATGATATGTTCTAGAGTCTTGATCATACATCAAGGTAAAATAGTCGCAGAAGATACTCCACAGAATTTAGCTCAAAACCTTCAAGGAGTTGAACAACTCCAAATAGAAGTAGGCGGGCCATCAGCCGAAGTTATACCCGTACTACGACAAGTAGCCGGTGTTAACGAGGTCACACACCGTCCACAACAGAATAGAGACATTTACTTGATTAGAGTAAATAGCGGCCAAGACCTACGTGATGAAATCTCGAGGTCTATAGTCAGTAACGGATGGAGCCTGTTAAGCATGCACGCTGTGAGCATGAGTCTGGAAGACATCTTCCTTAGACTCACCACCCACGAGGAATTATAGCCATGAGAACCATTCAGGCAGTAGCGTGGAAAGAAATACAAATATATTTCAGCAGCCCAGTGGCGTATCTAGTAGCTTTGATATTTTTGGCTGTAACAGGATTCTTTTTTGTTAAAGACTTAACAGATCCATTCCCTGAGGCCTCTTTAAGCAATCTCTTCTTTGGGGCAAGCCTTGTGATTGTTCTCTTGGCTCCAGCCCTTACTATGAGACTGTTAGCGGAAGAACAGAAGCTAGGTACCATAGAATTATTATTAACTTCTCCAGTTAGAGATTGGGAAGTAATTATAGGAAAATACCTTTCATCTCTAGTCTTTTTTCTAGTTCTGATAGGCTTGACGCTGTATTACCCAATCTTGTTGTTCATTTTCGGTCAACCAGACCCGGGCCCAATTTATTCAGGATACTTGGGATTAATACTCTACAGTGGCGCAGCCCTTGCAATCGGTATATTGACTTCTACGCTTACCAATAATCAAATCGTTGCGTTCGTAGTGGCGTCAGGAATCTTGTTATTGTTGTACTTTGCCGATACAGGAACAGGCGTGATGGGGGGAACCTGGTCAAAATTAGTAACCGAAATTGGTATGAGCAGCCACTTTAATGATTTCGAGAAAGGCGTTATAGATACCAAAAACATTATTTACTTTTTAAGCGTGACCGCCTTCTTCCTGTTCCTTTCTATTAGAGCCCTGGAATACAGGCGATGGAGATAAAATGACCCAACAATCCGATGAGCAACCACGCGACTGGAGAAGGCGACGCCGCAGGACGTCGCCTTCAGACCCTAACCTCAAGGATCAGGAATCTCACGGGGCTAACGATACGACAGAACAGGATCCAACAAGTATCTCCGAAACCAGTGGGTCTCGCACCTTATTTAGCTTCCTCGAACCATCCTTAAACACAATTGGATCTTTCAACAAGCCGGTGGTGCTCGCTGGAGTTATCGCCATCTTCATCGGGCTTGCCCTTACTACTTTTGTAACATCTATGAGACTGTATGGTGCAGTATTGATCGCATTTGGAGTAGTCTTAATCGGGCTCATTGCATTGATCTTTCTGAGTAGTGTATTGGCAGCCTTCGTTAGCAGGACAGGAAAATACGGAGTAAACACATTAATAATGCTGTCTGCTTTCATTGGAATACTCGTAGTATTAAACTTCATATCATTCGCAAACAACACCAGAATAGACACCACAGCTACCAACCAGTTTAGTCTTGATAGCAGTACCAAACACCTGCTGAAAGACTTGGACCAGTCCGTTCATGCAATCGCCTTCTATCGAGAAGATGTTACCGGTCAAGACACAGGGGAATTACAGCAAATTCTCCGCAGATCCAAGGTCAACGATACATTACAGGAGTTACAAAACGAATCCGGTAAGTTTTCATATGAATTCCGAGATCCTGAGATTGAACCGGATCTAGCGCGTAGTTACGGAATAATTCAATATGAATCAATTGTAATCATAGGAGAACAGTCTGGAATCAACGATATTATCGTAGCAACGGACGCAGACTACAGCCAACTAGAACAAGACTTGTACACAGCTATTCTAGTCGCGACTGGACAAGAACAGAGAACAGTGTATTTCTTAAGTGGGCACGGGGAGCGGAGCACCAATTCTACAGTAGGGGAAGGCTACACTTCTCTCAAAGAGGGACTTGAACGAGATAATTACAAAGTTGAGACACTTCGATGGGCAGCATCCGATGAATCAGTAACTGTGCCAGATGGCACCACCGATTTAGATGGGATGCCGTGCAATACGTCGGATTCTTGTCCCTCCGGCACAGCTCTCCTGGTTATAGCAAATCCAGAAGGGGAGTTGCCTGAAGCCCACGCAAAAGCATTACATGAGTACCTATCGGGAATCAAGCCAGATGGCACTGCTAGACGAGAAGGCGCTCGAATGATTTTTTTAGCTGAACCTGATTTATCAGAATCCTTCAGAGTTTTTCTGGCCAATTGGGGGGTTGTAGTAAATAAAGGATACATTATAGACCTAGATAGCTCTTTGCCAGGAAGCCCTCATACTCTAAGAATTAACAGGTATAATCCAAGTGCTCCTCCGGAAATAGTGATACCCCAAGGAAAACCTCTTGACGTATCTTTTATGGCCGGCGCTGCCTCTTTGTCTCCCCTTCCAATACCAGATGAGATCCGGCTACCATTGCCTCTAGCAGGGACTAGCCAAAATAGTTTCTTGGTCGACGACATCGAACGGACAACTCCTATTCAGGACGGTAGCAATAACGACGATATCAAGGGACCATTTATACCAGCCTTGTACCTCCAAGCGGTGGGGCCAGTAGGTACACCAGCCCCTAAATCAGCGCCACCCGACAGTCAAATTTCAGGGATCGTAATATTTGGGGATGCTGATTTCGCTTCCAATAGTTTCTTTAATAAAGGGAACGGAGCCGATTTATTCTTGAATTCAGCTAATTATCTTTTAGGAGATTACTCTTTAGTATCAATCAGGGATCGCAAAATCATATTCAGGGAATGGAATTTAGACCAAAATGAACTAGAATTCGTTAGATTTTCCTCTTGGTTTTTTCTGCCAGGTTTGATGGCTTTACTAGCTGCTTTGGTCTGGTGGTTCCGTCGATAAATCTTAAACATCTCTATAAACACACTCAAATTATGCAAGTAAAGAATAGAAGGCAGCGGATCTACATATGAATATCCGATTATCTTTCTTCCTAGTAATAGTATTGATCCTATTTGGTGGCACATATTTGGTGTTCCAATTTACGGATTCTTCGAAAAGTAAACCAGTTCACCGCCCGTGGCTCTTTAAAGTGGACGACAATTCTATCAACCATATCCAGATAACCTACGATGGTACTACTCTCGACTATGATAAAAAACCAGGTAGTACAACCTGGTTTATTCAGGGAAACGATGGAGAATCTGATGTTGAAGTCTTCCAAAAAAAGTGGAGCGGTACTCCTCTTCTGTTAAGCGGGCCACAAGTTAATAGGATAGTCTCTCCTAGTTTTGATAATGCTGCTTCATATGGATTAGATCCACCTAGGACTATCGTAAAAGTAACGGAGCGTAGCGGCATAGTATACGAATTTCACATGGGCAATGTAACACCTGATGGTGAAAATCAATATACTTACTTAATAGGAGATCCAACCTTGTTCACCGTCCCTCAAATATGGGCCGAAGTCATCAATAGATTAGCTTATGAGCCACCCTACCCTCCGGATACAGAAGATACCAAGTGATTAGAAAGCATCGCATAGATTCCATACTTCATACCCAACTGTACTGTTATACCGTTACAGTTTTTCTGTGAACTATCAGGCCGTAGGAGTAGTTTTGTGAAAGCCGAGATATTTTCGATTGGCACAGAGTTATTAATGGGCGAACTCGTTGACACCAATTCATCCTGGATAGCGAGCAGGTTGCCAGCTTTAGGCATACAACTACAATCAATATCTATTATTGGAGACAACTTAGATATGTTGGCCGAAGCATTTAGCAACAGCATGGATAAATCAGATATAATTTTTACTACAGGAGGGCTTGGCCCAACTCAAGACGACTTGACCCGTGAGGGCATTGCACAAGCCTTAGGTGAAACCCCCTCAGTACAAAGACAAGTAGTTGAAGACTTGGAAACATATTTCGCGGGACGCGGAATGAGCATGCCTCCACACAATATTAAGCAAGCCCATCTAATCCCTTCTGCTCAATTCATCGCTAATCGAAATGGGACCGCTCCAGGATGGTGGGTCGAAAATAAGGGCAAGATTATTATATGCATGCCCGGTCCTCCAGGTGAGACACAGCCATTATGGCAAGAACTAATTGAACCCAAATTAAGAGAAATCGTAGATCAAGAAATAACTCTCACCCGAAATATCAAGACTTTAGGCATGTCCGAAGCAGCAATAGACGAGGAAATATCGGAACTTTTTGGGCAAGAAAACCCATACCTGGGGATTTACTCCAAGGCCGACGGTATCCATTTACGGATAATCGCCAGAGCAGCAACCGAAGCTGACGCAAGGAAATTAATACAACCGATCGAAGATGCTATACATCGAAAATTAGGAATCTACATATGGGGATATGATGACGAAACCCCTGAGAAATCATTAGGATCCGTTTTGATCGAACGTGGCATGTCTCTAGCAACCATGGAATCAGTAACCGGTGGATTCTTGGCGAACGCTATCAGTGAAGTGCAAGAAAGCTCAAAATATTTCAAATCAGGAATAGTAGCCATTAGTCAGGATTCAAAATTAGAAAACGGTATACCAGAAACAGTAATTAACGAATTTGGTGAGGCTAGCCAGGAAACAGCCAACTCAATGGCAACCATCGCCAGAGAGAGAAACAATACAGATTTCGGAATAGGAATAACCGGTGTCTCAGGGCCAGAAGAAGTAGAAGGCAAGCCCCCAGGGCAGATTTATATCGCTCTTAGCTCCAAGGGAGAACTAAGGGAATTTCAAATGAGAGTCCCATCTCGCAGGTTGACTATCAAAAGACGTGGGACCAACACTGCTATCACTGAACTGATAAAGATGATCGGGTAACTTTTTATCTCACAACGTACCACTACATTATAAAAAGCCCCTAGGCTTGGCTCACACACCTATGTGATAAGACCAATTTACAAAAGGTCAAACATATTTCTTATACAGTCAGCCGTCGGTACAACATTGGAAGACGCTCTGGTAATGTGAAGATATCGTCCAAAACCTCGTATCCCATATCACCACACATGGTCTGCAAATAATCGTGTCCGGCCTTGTCAACTGTCAAGCAGAAGGGAGTTATGTCCTTCCTCTTCGCCTCTATAAGAGCCATGTGAGTATCGTGGACTGCATATTCCTTCTCAACTCCCTCTCTACTATAACCTCGATCTTGAGGTCTTCCGTCACTAATCAAGAACAAGATTTTGGTACTCGCGTCCTGACCTTCTAGCTTAGTAATGCAATGCCTGATAGCGGATCCCATACGAGTTGCGTGCAAGGGTGTAATCTTGTCGATCCGGCGTTTAATCTTATCGTTAAAGTTTTCGTTAATATCTTTAACTACATAAAATTCTACATTCTCCCGACCATAGCCCGAGAAACCATAAATACCGTAAGTATCTCCCAAAGATTCAAGCGCATTGATCAATAAGGCAGTACTTTCTTTTTCTAAGTCTATTATCCGCTTATAATGTCGCCTTACCAAACCTTCTCTGCGCCGCCTCAACCAAACCATATATTCAACAGGATCATCTGGGGCATCCCGATCATCAACTGTATGACGGCCTTCATCTATCGCCTCCGCTGTCGATGCACTCATATCCAACAAGAATACAACCGCCACGTCTCTTTGGATACGATCTCTATGCCAATATATCCTGTCGTCAGGAGGAAGACCCATACGCAAATCTGTGTATGCCTCTAAAGCCGCGTTCAGATCCAAGTCTTCACCGTCGGGCAACCTGTCAATTTTGCGAAATCTCTCTGGCATGATTAATTCAAATTGACGTTTAACGTTAGCCATCACAGAAGCATAATTTTTTAAAGAGTCCGCATAGAATGTAGGCTCTCCTTCCTCTAAGACCTTCTCTTTAACTATGCACCATCTTGGTTTGTAATCATTTGCCCGGAAATCCCACTCGTCATAAACGTATGTTTTAGGTTCCCTGGCTTCCAGTTCCCCGCCTTGATCATCGTCGTTAAGTAAGGGGCCATATCCCTGACCAGGCTGAGCGTTAGGAGGAGGAGTCCCTGCCTCTTTCATTATATTTTGGGCGAAGGCACTCATGCTATTATTAATATCACCTTCCTCAGCATCCAACTCTAACTCAGCGCTGTCCTCAAGCAATTGTTCGATTTGTTCCTGGGACAGAGGCTGACCTTCACCCTCTTGATCTTGATCCATTTGTAACTTGGTTAATAGTTGAACCATTTCAGGTTTGAAATCCCCTCGATAATCAACAGGCTCAGGAGATTCATATGGATCTCCTTCGCCACCTTCTCCGGATTGTTGCTGAGAAGCTTTAAGTTTATCCAAGAGAGATTGGTATTCTTCTTCTGAAAAATCACCAGGATCGTCTAGGTCCTGCGGATCCCAATCTTCCTCTGGCTGTTCCTCGTTCTTTACCCTAGATATAATTTCATATGCCCTTAATACGGCCTCACCCGTATCTTCAACTGTAGCCTCCCTAACTCTGAGCTGCAGCAATATCTTAGCTAGCATCTCGGCTTCTTCTTGATACTCACTTGGTACCGGCAGATCAGTAAATTGTTCTAAACTCATGTGAATAAGTATTTCCACCAATGCTTCCTGTAACGGAAGGTCTTGAATGTTGGGCCTACCTGATCGAGCTTCGATTTGCACCCGTTCTGAAGCTTGCCGAATACCTGGATATTCAACCCTGATCCGGAAATCTAATCTACAATCCTCTAAAACTGTGAACAGATCGAAGGCAAGTTTCCGATCATCAAATAAAGCCAGCAACCTACCTATATCTGTATAAGCTTCGACTTGTTGAGCTCCCATTATGGGAGTCCCTTCGGATTCTTCGGGATCCATTAGATCTGCCATCTGAGCTTTTCGTTCAGCTTCTAATTCAAATCTTCTCTGATCCTCGAATTGCGGTGCTATATTGTTGAAATCATATTCGAAACTACCAAATTCTAAGTGCCCTACTTGATGCGTAGCGACTACTTTAAACCATGAGAAATTCTCGTCCTTATTATTATAATGATCAATAACTGGCGGTAAAAATACCTTAGTACCATCTGTAGAGGCCGAGTCTTCATCAACCCAACCAATGTTCTTACTGACTAGTTCTTGAGTATCTAAAACATCAATAGCGTTGCCCGCTAAAGCACTACAATATAACCGTACTATGCCTTTTACACGTTCTAATTCCAAACTCGATGAGAGAGTTTCTAACAATGCTTCAGAAGTGTTAGATTCAATTTTGAAAAACGCGAGACCACTTTCAGGGTTCTCCTTCAGCAATTCCACTCCATGATCAAACCATGTTTCCAACTGACTCATAGTGACCCGATTTAGTACTCCTGATAAACTCTTGAGAAAATGCGGCACCGCGTCCGGAGAAGTTGCAAGCAACCCTTCGCACAGATCTAAGATATGTGCTTGAGACCCTGCCGGAACTTGAGTGAGGGCTTGTGTTCCATCTGATAAAAATCTAGACGTGTCACGCATACCTACCTTGGCTAACCGTTCGCCTAGTTTAAGGAAGCGACCCGTCTGCCCTTCTTCTACCTGCTGAAGAGCCTTAGGAGCAAGTTCTAAACAGCTCTTAACCTCTCTCCAACTGCCTTCCGTCAATACCCTACACATTGAAAGAAAAGCTTCGCGTTCTCGACCCATCAAAGGCAAAACATCTCTACCAAGAGATAAGCATTCCACAGCTACGTCATAGGACTTGTAGGATAGAGCCTCTATCAATGAAGCAAAGACTTCCACATCCCAAAAAGGCAAATTACGTATCAAGTCAGGACTTATTTCAAAAAACTTAGCCGATAAAGTGCTACTTTTCCAGGTGCCCTTGTATAGACTTCGTCCCAAACCAGCCCATCTTGGTATATATTGAGGGCGTAAATTAGACACGATCATCGGGCTAGCACGGAAAAACGCAACCGCGAGAGTTGGAGAATCCTGTGCTAAGTAAGTACCGCATCGCGCCCATTGCATGAAAGACGGAAAAGCCAACGATCTAGAAACTTGAACGCTAACGCGGAAATACTCAACTGCTGATTCCCATGAGCGAACGGTCTGATTACCGATAGCGATACCTTCTTTAGCCCACAACACAAATTCTTCGCTATTAAAAGCCGTTTCCATAGCTTCAGCGGCTACTCGATAATCTTCAAGTACTGCGGCAGGCAGCTTGGATAGCTCTGATTCAATCTCAGGAAAAGAATCCATACTCACATTACCCTCCCTATTCCAACGGTAACTGGCTATATATATCTAGAAACTGTTCTAAAATAGTTGCTGTGGCTCCGAACACCACATGACCATCGCAAGCGTATGAGATAGTAATACTCAAATCTCCATCAACTAATCGTGCATCCTGCAACAAATTCGTAGGATCTTGAAGCACGGATATCGGAATCTCTAATACTTCAGCGATTTCATCCGCACTTGGTTTGAAAGGATACGGGTATGGAATGGTCCCTACGTAAACTCGCACGCCAAAATTAGTGCGAGTAATTATATCGTCCAATTGACCCAAGATAGTTATATCACCCCTGCTTACTCCCATCTCCTCTTCTGTTTCCCTAAGGGCGGTATCAACAAAATCTCGGTCTTCAGGATCCCTTGCCCCACCTGGGAAAGATATCTCTCCCTTATGGTATTCAACGAGCTCAGATCTCTTGTTTAACAATACATGGTATGAGCTATTCTTGGCATAGAGTAAAATCAAAACCGCTGCCGGCATTAGATCCGAGTCAGTTATGTCAACTTTGACCCTTTCTTCAAGTACCTGCTTCAACATAGCAGGTGTGGATAGGACCATCTATACCTCTATTCAAATATAGATGAGACAACCTCTTCTATACTTCTCTGTAATTCCAGTTCGTCGCTCAAGGTCCATACTATTGCCACTTGGCATGCCCTTCTAGCCGAGATACCTTGAGTCATTAGCCTCCCAGCATATATAAGCAATCGAGTACTAGCACCTTCAGCAAGACCATGTTCACGGAGATTACGTACTTTCTCACCTAATCTGGCTAAGGATACAGACTGCTCTTCAGTGCATCCGCTCTCTTTGAGTATGATTTCAGCCTCTATCTCTACAGGAGGATAATCAAACTCTACGGAGATAAAACGCTGCCTAGTACTATGCTTTAAATCTTTTAGAGCACTTTGATAATGCGGGTTATACGATATGCATAGGAGGAACCTGTCATCTGCTTCAATTACCTGACCGGTTTTTTCTACCGGTAGGATACGTCTATGGTCAGTTAAAGGGTGGATCAAAACGGTGGTATCTTTTCGGGCTTCCACGACTTCATCTAGATATAATATGGCGCCGGCCTTGACAGCTCTAGTCATGGGACCATCGATCCATTTTGTTCCGTCTGAATCCAATAAATACCTGCCAACTAAATCACTGGCGGTTAAATCTTCATGACACGCTATTGTGACCAGAGGGACCCTTACTTCATCATCCGGTCCTGGCGTTTTTTGTTCTTTAATTACAGTTAAAGGCCTACCTAGCTTCCACGCCATCCATTCAACAAACCTTGTTTTACCACACCCCGTAGGACCTTTCAGCAGCAGAGGTATATGTTCGTTATAAGCCGCGTTAAATAGCTCCAGTTCATCTCCAACTGGTCTGTAATAGGGTTCTCCCCGAACGGGAAACTCTTCAATTGCATATTGCTTATAAGTTTGAGCCTCTTCTACCATTATCTTTCTTTCTCAACTTTTGTTATAACTCGGTTTTCCCAGATTTTTTCTATAACCGCAGTAAGTTGCGCTAGATCCCCATTGTTTTCGATCATGACCTGTGACCGCGACTTTCTCTCGTCCACAGACATTTGGGCCTTGATCCGTTTTTGGGCTTCTTCCTTATTTAATCCGTTCCGGGATCCAAGACGATCAATAACTATATCTTCCGACGCTCCGGTACACCACACCTCATCTACCAAAGTATCCCAACCGGCTTCGAGTAACAGGGCCGCTTCCACGACGACCACTTCAGCCTCTGCACCCTCTATGAGATTCGCAACCATCGTCCCCATACGGGGATGCATTATCTCGTTAAGTTTAGCTAACTGCACTGGATCATTAAATACGATACTACCCAACTTTTTTCTGTCAATCTCTTCGTCGGGCAGCAACACTCCATCCCCAAATTCTTTCACGACCTCCTCCCAAATTTCGCTGTGCGGGAGGTAAGCAGAATGTCCTAATTTATCAGCATCTATTATATATGCGCCGATCTCTTCGAGTATTCTCGCAACTTCGCTTTTACCGGTACCTATTCCCCCGGTTAAGCCTATAACGATCATCAAATCCTCTGGATCCTGAATGCCGGATCATTCTATCAAGGGGTACAGAAGCGGTCAACCGGACAGGATTTATTGCATTCTCTATTAATCGAGTATCGTTATATCTCTCCACCGTTCAGGATATTTATATTGCAAATCTTTGAAAAGTTGCTGGAAAATTTCCCCGTGAATGGGGCTAGTAGTCATAATTACTGCATCTTCTCTGTTATCCGCATAATACCCCTTCCTAATACCGGTAGTCTTGAAACCATATTTTTCGTATAGCCGTTGGGCTATAAAATTAGAAATTCGGGCTTCTAATGTTACAACATTAGAACCATATTGAATTGCTGCACGAACAGAGCCGATTAATAACAGCTCGCCAATTCCCTCACCTCTATATCGTTCCCTTACGGCTATTTCGGTTATATGGGCTTCGTTACCCTGAAACCACACACCCAGATAACCCGCGATATTTGGCTGTAAGTTGACGGCAGCCGACTCTTTTCCTAAGATCAATGACCGCAATCTCGCGATTAGAGAACCAATCGAGCTGTTTGTTTTGTCCGACGAATCATTTTGGGTGGGTTGTATATCCGGGCATCCCCTATCCGAGAAATAAGCCACCAAGTACCGGGAATATTTATTATTCAATTCTCGCTTGAACGGGGTCCCTACCCCAAGTGGAGCAAATGCTTCCCGTTCTATTTCTATGACCTCTTTTAGATCTTCAGACCGCAACTTACGCAAGGCTATGTCCATACGATAATCCATTGTCCGTTAGATTGGGCACATTTTAGCATACGGCGCTTGATACTCTTTTCTCTAGATCTATGATATCGGTACTGGGCGTTAACGAAACACTGCCCGAGAGTTGCCATCTCATCTCAGAAGGTAATCTTGCCATAGACGCCGTCGAAACCGGGTTCAATAGACAGAGTACCCTTACGACATTTCATAATCATAGTAGCAACATCTTCACCAGCGTATGCAATCAGATCGTCCTCTCCCCGGTGGACCAATATTTCTATTTCACTTCCAAGTGTAGACAAAATTCGTAGATATTCCTCATTGACTGTCTTGGTATTAGGTCCTTTTTGGATTACCTCAGAAATTATATCTCTCAGGGGTATAAGGTTAATAAATTTAGGATACAGATTGGAAACCGTAATAAAGCCATCACATCCACGGTGCAGATCTAGCTTCTTATCAGACAATGTAATAACTCTATTAAGAACCCCTAAAGTCAAGGGTTTATGACACACTCGGCATTCATGCCCCATTTGAGTAGTTATATTTGGATGCTGCGAAATACCACATCGTCGGTGGCCATCGTAATGATATTTACCCTCCTCAGAGTAAAATTCCC
>ENA-UPTF01000669-UPTF01000669.1-marine-metagenome-genome-assembly--contig:-NODE-669-length-23333-cov-10.713106_pt1 | contig 23333 bp, 23 predicted proteins | sample MGYA00238166_ERZ767019 | MGnify/ENA primary metagenome ERZ767019 (study PRJEB28930, sample SAMN06266391) | marine metagenome | isolation source: Sea water from 250 m depth | place: Atlantic Ocean... | reverse complement strand
TGTAATCTCTATTGGCTCATTTTCATAATTCCATACGCCATCAATCTTTTCTGCTCCTCTTGCACTCAATTCATCTGAAATTATGTTTTCAGCAAATGATGGATTGTACCTAAATTGAAACGTCTCAATAACATCCAAAACTCTCAAGTATTCAGCAGAAAAACTTCCATAATTTGAAAACATTGGTGTTCCATAACCTCCTAACAACTCATTTACAATCAAATTTCTATCAACTAGAAAATTTACGGCATATCTTACTTCTTGAATTGAAAATGGATTGAAGGGTCCTTCGTCTGTTGGATTTAATAAAATACTATAGTATCCTCCAGTTGACTCATACACTTTCAACGTGTCTCTTGATTCAGAATCCTCTAATCTATCTGAAGAAATTCTGTAATAGTACATATCCAGATTTCCATTTTTTACTTCTTCTAAGGCTGTATTTTCATCAAGATATTGTATGAATTTTATTTCATCCACATACGTTCCTTTTTGAGCAAATGCTGTTGGGATTATAGATATCAAACAAATAATGAGAATTATCTTGAAAATTTTCAACTGTTTCAACTAATGCATCACCTTGGATAAATTTTAGCATTTTAATACAATTGTAATTGATCTGAATCATACATGAATCCAAAATTGGCTGTAAAGGGAATTAATGGTATAATTGAAGGTGGAATAAGCGTAACAGATTTCTCTGTTGTTACGGAATTAGATGAAATTAGTGCAAAAGAGTTGTTGTACACGCTGGTCCAAAATGGGATTGGTACGTGGAATGATGATTTGGTAGATTTTGATATTCCTCACGATAGACTTCAAACCGCATTATTTGCAATCACTCTTGGTGCAACAATTGAAGATGTTTCTGAATATCTTACTTGGAGAGATTTTGAGGCAATCACCGGAATAATTCTTGAAGAAAATGGCTTTGACGTAACAAAAAATCTAGTCTTGACAAAACCTAGAATGGAAATTGATGTGATTGGAAAAAAAATGAATCTTGCATTATTGATAGATTGCAAACATTGGAAAAATATGAGCAAATCTGCATTAGATGAAATTGTGAAAAAACAGATTGAACGTGTCAAACGGTATGTTGCTGATGAAGACATCACTGCATTACCTGTAATAGTTACACTTCATCAAGAAGGAACTCAACTTGTTGAAAATGTACCAATCGTACCTATAATGAAATTGCCATCCTTTTTAGATGAATTTGTAGGAAATCTTGGTTCTCTAAAATCTATAGAAAAATAGACATTGCAAAAAGACCTGCATCTGCCAACAAACACCACTTTGTGATGCTCATTGTTTTATCCATTACCTTTGAATAATCTGAAAATATTGTTGGTCCCATCACTTTGACATTTGTTTGATGTTCTAAAACCTCAAATGTTCCCTCTTTGATTTTTGATTCTGCATTTTTTGCTAATTCTAAATACCAGTTTGCTAGATCATTTGGTTTTGACACCATTCCTAATTGGAAATATCCATTTCTATTTCTGGCACCGCTTGCTGTATAGTGTGTATCTGATGTACAAATCTCAATCAACTCATATCCATTATTTGCAAAGTGTGTTACAATCTGTTCTCTTACTCCATTTTCCATATTGTTGGCATCTGCCCATCCTAAGAAGTAGTTCTTATTGTTAATCTCTAGACATAAAGTTGCAATTCTTCCCTCAGCAATATCATTTTGATTCAAATTCATTTTTTCAGAATTTTCAAAACCAAACTTGAAGGAATGACTCTCTTTTGTCTTTAATGTATCAAGTGTAGATTTTGCTGCCAGAAGCAAATCTTCTGAATCTTCTTTTGAAATTTCTTTTCCCATTGCATTGTGTGTATCTACTATCAAAACCTGTTCAAAGTTTCTGTTTTCAGCAAACTGTTCAATTTCACTTCTAACATTCGGTGGTAAATCTTCCATTCCGTGAGGTGATAATGACAAAAACAATAATGCGGTTCTATCAAAGAGCAGTCCTGAAGCACGTGCTTTGTTCATTGTTACTGATACAGGTTCAGTACACACTGCACCGTTCTGCTTAGATTTACTTTGTTGCAAACTCTGCAAATAATTTTGAACCTCTTTTTGTGTAGGTAAATTTAGATCATGATTTGAAATACTATGCATGACCATTGCAGTAGAATCCATTTCTTTGTAAATTAGTCCTGTAATGTTACTTCCTCCTATTGGATGAAATGGTCCTGGATGAATATCTGGCAGAACTATTCTAAAATCATTATCTTTGTCTGTTGATTGAAATTTCAATTGGGATGTTGACACTGTGGATTCTGTAGAACTTTTTTCAATAATTTCTTCTAATGGGGCAGGATCTTTTCTTGACATTGATGTTACATATGCTTGAATTAATTCATGTGTACTTTTCAATCCAGGTCTACCTGCTTTATCGGTAAGATAAGACCAAGCTGTTGCTAATCCCAAAAATGCACCGCCAAATAATATAATCCATGGATTTGTAAGTGAACTAATCCACATGTCTGATGGAACTAAAACAAGATACATTGCCATTGGCTGAATAAATGCAACTGCCCATGCTTTTTTCAAACTTGCACCTAAGATTGTTGTAAAAATTCCAATTCTAAAACTAGCAAAAACTACCATTCCCATTGTTACATAAAATAAATCCAAACCATCTTTTTCAAATAATCCCATTGCACCATAACCTATCAATGTGCTAACAAAGAACAATCCATTTCCAAACAACGAAACATGAAGTGACTTTGAATATTCTCTATGTTTTGCAAATAAAATATCTAAAAATTGAGTTCCAACTAATGCTGCAATTACTGCTAATGTTGGAAAGATTAATTCTGTTGAACCTAGGTAAGTTGAAGCCGTAAATGCACCAATTAATCCTGCAATTGCAATTGATGCTGCTAATGAAATGTAATGTGATGATGGATTGATTAGTGATAATGTGTATTTGTCATGTATCTTACTGACGTCGTCTTTTTCAGGCATTTTTTGATCAAGGAATTAACAGTATATCAAGTAACCATGATACTATGATTAGACTAATTGGAACAGAGACCACAATTTTTGGATCTACTTTAACACCTTTTGTCTCATCCTCAAAAAATCTTAAAAGACCTGCACCGGATGCTGGAAGTGCTGCACTTGTTTTCTTATCTCCCATGACTCAAACCAAAAAATTACGCATAAAAAGTTTTTGACTACTTTTTCAACTTGGATATCGTATCAATCAGTAAATTAATTGATTTTAGGATATTTTGTTGCTTATCTGGATCTTTTTCCTTTGACAACTCATCAGTCATGATTTGTAATTTTTCTTCTAATTTTTTTACAGGTGATTCATCTTGAGGTTTCTCATTATTCTTCTCCAGTTCTTTATCTGGTGATTTTCCGCAACTAACACATAATGCATCGCCATCTTTCATCACCCTCACTCCTTTGCAATATGGACATGGTTCGCTAAGTAATGTGGCTCCACTTAACAACATCTCAATTGCCTTTTTTCTAACCTCTTCGGACATGTTTATCCTTAGTATACGACCTAAAAAAATTGTATTTTTATCTACTAAGGCTTAATAATATGATAATTCAAAATATTTCGAACTAATGGCGGTAATTTGTAATACTTGTGGTCTTCCTGATGATTTATGCGCTTGTGGTGATTTAGACAAAGATAGTTCTCAAATAATTATTCGTTTAGAGACTAGAAGATTCAAGAAAAAAGGAACAATGATTGAAGGACTAGATCCTAAAATTAACAACTTGGAAAGTGTGGCAAAAGAGCTAAAAGGAAAATACGCTTGTGGTGGAACCGCAAAAGAAGGATACATTTTCTTACAAGGTGATCATCGAGACACAATCAAAGAGGCACTTGTTAAGTTAGGATTCTCTGAAGAAAAAATAGAACTTCATTAGAATTATCGTGTCTCTCTTACCAAATATTTTACATGGTTTTGGAATACCTTTCTCTGCTTTAATGTCTGTAATTTTTGGTTTGATGATTGTATCATTTCCATTAGGTGCTTATGCAATTTTTAATTCTGATATTGGAGATGACATTGATTACACTTACCCATTAGAAAAATTTGATATTTTTATTGCTGGTGTAAATCTTCAGATTCCGTTAGAGTATCAGATAGGTGATCTGTTCATAATTTTTTGGTCTATTTTTGTAATTTTATTTGTAATATCATTTCTAGGTCCTAAAAAGAATTTTATGAAAATGATTGGAAATATTTTGTCAAATGAAAAAACTTCCTTTTCTGATAATTACATGCTTAACATTATCAAATGGTTTTCAATACTTGTCTTAGTTTCTGCAGTAATCACAATAATTCAAGAAAGCTTTGGAATTGTAACTGAACCTCCTGATACTGCAAATGATCTTATTTTATTCTTACAAATATCATTGGCTCCTATTACTGAAGAAATTGGTTTTCGCTTAATTCTAATTGGAATTCCACTATTCTTAATTTATTCACACAAATCTTCGATAAAGTTTTTCATAAAATCACTGTGGAGTCCATATTCAAACTTACATGTATACGATAGCAAAAAAGCCATTGGACTAATTGTCATTGTTGGAATTTTCTTTGGTGTGGCACATGTTATCTCTGGTGAACCGTGGACAACTGGCAAAATTTTACAAGCATCTGTTGGTGGAATAATTCTTGGTTGGGTTTATTTCCGATATGGCTTGGCTGCAGCAATAATCTTACATTGGGCAACAAACTATTTCATCTATTCCTACCTGTTTTTGATATCTGAACTTAATGGAATTTCTGTACAAAATGCATCTAATCATTCCATGATTGGCACATTTGAAGTGATTTTGATTGTATCTGGAATTGTTTCAGTTGCAATGTTGTTTCTTCAATACAAAAACTCTCTCAGCTCTGCGATAGTTTCAGAGTAATTATTTCTCAATAATTTCTCTAATTTTCTTGCATAATTCGGGTTTGATGTTTTGTTTTATAACAAACTCCAAATCTTCTGTATTGTCGATATCTAGCATCAGTCTGTATATCAAACCAATTGAAATTTTTACATCATTTTTCTGTGCTGATTCAATCTGAAAACTGTAACTTCCTTCATCATATCTGGGTGTCATGGAATTGATGGGGCTTCTAAGTAACGCATTTGTTCCATCAAAATGTCTTGACGGAACTACTATCACTGAATTGTCTACTGAAAATTTTAATAATTTTTCAAGATCTTCAGAATCAAAAAATGGGACATCTAAAGGCAGTACAATGGAATGTGTAAATTCATTATCTATCAAATATTTTTCTGCTAGTTTTACAGCATCATTTACACTTGTTTCATGTTCATCCTGAATTTTTTGGCAATCATATTTTTCTATAATATCTGAAACTTGTTCCTCATTTGTAACGACAATTGTTTTGTCAATTAACTTTGAATCATGGATAGTTTTGATTACTTCTTCTAATAGTAACTTGCATAGTGAATTTGTTTTTTCTTCAGATAAATGCAATCTTGTTTTAGATTTTTGAAATGTCTTAACGGGAATTATTACTGATGTTTTCAATTATAATTTCAATTGTTTTAAAATGAATCCTGCAAGTGCTTCTTCAGCCATTTTATTTTGCATTTTTATTTTTGTATCTAATACGCGTATATCCAATCCCTCAATTTTTGATTTAAGTGCTTTATCTTTTGTATCTATGATCATTTTTGAACAAACATCTGCATAAAATTGTGCTAAACCAAATGCTGAAACTTCAATTCCTGCAGCTTCCATATACTTGTCTGCAGGTCCGCTAAATGATTTGTTTCCAACTAGTGGTGAAACTGCAACTACTTTCTTTTTATTTTTAGTTAATTCTTTTCTAACTCCTTTAATTCCCATCATTGGTCCAATACTTGTTAGTGGATTTCCTGGTGCAATTACTACCAGTTCAGCATCTTGAATTGCAGCAATTGCATCTGGATTTGGTCTTGCTTTGTCTGCTCCAACATATTGAATTCCTTCAATAGTTCCTCTACCTCTATGTTTTACCCAAAATTCTTGCAAATGCAAATCTTCACCGTTTGCTGTAATTCTTGTTTCAACTGTATTGTCTGTAATTGGAATAATTTTGGATTCTATTGCAAATTTTTCACACATCCATTGTGTAATGTCTGAAAGATTTTTTCCATTCTTTAACATGTTAGTTCTTGTTAGATGTGTAGCTGCATCTCTATCTCCAACTCTAAACCATGTTTCTTCTCCAAAAACTTCCATTTGTCTTAGGAAATTGTTAGTATCTTTTTTTACGCCCCATCCTTTTTCTTCATCTAAAATTCCTGATAATCCATAAATTATTGTGTCAATATCTGGACACACATACATTCCATATAGCCAATAATTGTCTCCAACATTGCTAATTACTGTAACTTCTTGATCATGTGCTGCAAAGCCTCTAACCATTTTGATAGAACCTGTGCCGCCAGCTAATATTGTAATCATAATTGTTTACGAAACTCCCAAAACAATGACTACATATTACTTCTTCCAAATGATCGCAAAAAACTATCCTCTAAGTTAGATTTATTATTAAGAGTAAAAAAATCGCTACGTGTCTCGTACAGGAATCTTAGTTGCATCCTTGGCAGTAATTATGCTAGCATCTACTGTAGGTCCTGCTTTTGCAGCACAAATGGAATTTAGAACATGGGTTGAACCAGGTGCAACTGATGAAGTTGAGATAAAATTCCAGAGAACTGTGATTATCAATTATGATCAGGGTGGAATGCTTGCAGATGAACTTAGAGGCCAAAAATTCGCAAAAACCTTCACTGTAACCTCTACTGATCCTGGAGTAAACGAGTTACGTGATAGAATTAATTACCAAATATCTCAATTAGGAAGTTCAGCTGCTATAACTGATGTTCAAATTGATTATGATACTAAATTAACCGGTCGTGGCTTAAACACCTCTATTGATTATAAAATCATTCTAACTATGTCAATTACAAATCACGTACTTCGTGAATCTTCTGGCGGAAACTCTGGTTTAGTTGATATGAACTGGAGAGGACTAGCCGTTCCTGATGAAGTTACTGTTAATGCAAAAGGAATTCCTCATGAAATTAACTTACCAATCTCATTTATTGCTGATGTTGCTCCAGGATTACATTCTGCAATCTTGGGAAGTGAAGCTGAAACATTATTGAATGCTCCAATCATGGATGCAAGTGGAATTAAAGCACAACCATTAGGCAACTGGCACTTCTTATTTGACCCAACTGGAATCAATGTAGATGCTTCACAATACGGAATGTCTGATGAATTAGCAGGAGTTGTTTGGTCATCTTACACAATGGGAGAGAGTAGTCTCAGAGAAGGAATTCAAACAGAAAAAGAATTTGCAGCATCATTTACTACTGATACAACTTATGATTTACGAACAATTGAATCTGCAGATGCAGCAAACATTTTCTTTGCAGGATTTTCAAACATTGACGTTTTAGATAATACTGAAGTTGTCGGTGTTTATCCTGAAGCACCTGAAGGCTTTGCAACAACATCTACTGGTCAATTCCCTGTCATGATCATTTACGGAATGGCTGGAATGGCAGGTATCGGTGGAATTGCAGTCTTTATTGTTAGTGAGAAGAAACGTAAAGGTGATATCAAAGCCGGAAATGTACAAACAGGTATTGATCCTTCACAATTAGTTGGTGCAGATACAAGTACAGGCTCTGGTGGTTACAAAACTAACAGAGGTGAAGCACATCTAAAGTCTGATGATTACGCACATCACAGAAGTGTTTATGACGAAAAACCACAAGTTGAACAAAAAACTGAACCAGCACCAGCAGAAGAAACAAAAACTGATGACACAAGTGCATCAAGTTCTAGAGGTTCCCTACCAAAAGGTTGGAAACCAGAATAATAGTGCGTGCTGGCCGTAACCCTCTTTCTGTTTTACACATTATTCCGCTTTGCAGCCTACCTGAACCAGATGCAGAATTCTATAGTTCTGTTTGGCTTTGCTCCTTGTGGGTCAGATTTCTCATTCTCTTTTTGGAAATCTCAGATTTTGTCCTCATCGTACACTCCAAGAGAGATTTTTTTCTGCTCTGTTGCCAACCATCTCTGATTGCCCATCTCCGGACCACAATTTCTGCAAGGAGAGAGGAGTTTCCTCTGTCGTAACAGCACTGTGCACCAGCTCGCACTTGTAATTTTCCTAAAAGTTAATCAGTTATTTCAAGATATCTAAAAAATTAGGCGTTAAAATAATCATCATCATCACGTTCCTTGTGAGATTTTGCCCTCATGGTGTAAATTTTCTGCATGATATTGACGTAAATCTGATAGATGAATTTCACCTGAATGATTTTTGGCATAATGAAATTTGCAAAAGACCTTGCATGAACTTCTGAGAACCTATGATTTCTAACCACTATTGCAGATTTTCCGCTCTTATCCAAAATACTCAAAGTCTTTGGACTAAATGCAGTATCTGTCTGATTACCAGCTCCTAAGATTAACAATGCATTCTTTTCTTTTTTGAAATTCTTTAGTAGTTCTGTTATGATATTTGAATCTGAATAAACTTTCTCAAACTGAATCTTTGGTAACTCTAATTCAAACATTTTTTCATTAATTCTATTAACAATTTCTGTTTCTTGCTTTGGATCTTCAATAACTCCTCTGATAATACGAATTTTTGATTCCTCCATTTTTTGAAATGAGTTGGCAATCTCTAATCCCAAGTCACTATGTCTTCCTTTATCATATGCAACAACAATATTTTTCATATCTTCATCAAATGATTTTCTTAATCTAACTCCGATAATGTCACATGTTGTAAGTGAGAGCAGTTTTCTGTTATTTTTCAAAAAGTCAAAGTCAATCAATAGCGTATTGATATCTTGTTCTTCTGTAGTTTGTAAAATTGCTTCAGTTGGGTCATGTGCTAATCTTACTAGGTATCTATTTCTCAAAGAACCTGTAATTTCTCTCTTAAACTCTTCAATTGCCTTTAATCCCTTGTCTCCAAATCCATGTGTTAATGACAATGGTGTCTGTCGTGGAACATTTACTACATCTAAAACCGTAATTTCTCCATCCTTATCTTTTGCAATTGATCTTGCCATCTTGTACATTTTTGCTGCAGAACGTTTGTCAAAAACCATCAATACTCTGTATTCTTTTCGTAACTTTGGTCCCTGCGTAAAAACTAACGGTGCATTATGCTCTAACTCTTTTTTTGATGTGTAAAATTTGTAAATAACAAAACCAATTGCTATCCAGATAATAGCTATTAACCAACTTTCTGGATGTGTAAACAGCAAGTATATGGAAAGACCCATTGCTGTCACAATTCCTATTATCGGAATTAACGGAAAGAGAGGCGTCTTGAATCCATATTCTACAGTTGATGCGTACAATCTTCTAATTGTAATTGATGCCAAGTTTACCTGTGTAAATAAAAATAGGAACATCACACTTGCAGCAAATGCAATTGCTGTCAAATCCATAGATACTGCCAGAATTAGCATGATTATTCCTGAAACAATTGTTGCAACGAATGGTGTTCTATACTTTGGATGAATTTTACTAAATACAAATGGAAGATTATACTGCGTACCCATCGCAAAACTAACACGACTTGCCGCAAATGTTGTGGCATTCAATGCCGATAGTGTAGATACTAGGCCTCCTGCTAGAACAATTAATGCTCCAAATGGCATAAACTGATCTGCTGCTTCAATTATTCCTAATTCCCCAAAACTTCCAATAAACTCCCACGCGGGCATTCCAATTACTGACTCGTTTAATCCTCCGATGAAAACAAACGTAAACAAAATGTAAACTGAAACTACAATTCCAAGAGAAATTAAAATCGCCCGCGGAATATTCTTTTTTGGATTTCTTATCTCATCTCCTGCTTGTGAAATTATCTCATAGCCCTCAAATGCAATGAATGTTAATCCCATTGCCAATGCTAATCCTGCTACGCCGCTAGGAAGAAAATCTGTATAGTTATCAGACCAGTTTGGATTTGCAAACATCATTGCACCAATTGCTGCAACAATTAGTATTCCAATAATTGCTAACTGTGTAAATGTAATTGCGTTACCAACCTTTCCAGTATCTGATGAACCTCTGACATTAACAAATGTGAATATAATAATTGCAATCACTGCTAGAATTTTGTCTACCGGAATTCCTGTATCATCCCCAATAACTCCTGATGTTTTTAGTAGATGGGCAAAAAATGAACCAAATGCAACTGCATAAAGACTTCCTGCAATAGTATGTCCAAACCATGCCATCCATCCGCTAAGATATGCATTAGGCCTTGGTAATCCTTCTCTTACCCATTTGTAACCTCCTCCTGTTGCAGGAAATGCAGAACCCAACTCTGCATATGTCAAAGCTGTAAAAACCGTAATAATTCCATTAAGCAAAAATGCAATCATTAATGCAGCACCGGCTTGTGCCATACCTGGTCCAACTAGGACAAAAATGGCGCCTCCAATCATGGATGCCACTCCAATCATGATTGAATCTTTTAGCGATAAGCTACGAACTAATCCTGATTCAGATTTTTCAAATGTCATACAACTTCCGCAAAATGTAGATGAATAAAGCCTTGCCTCTATCTGATTATGACTATGTACCTTTGACCATATTGAATAGCTGTCTTACAATCATCTTTGGATGATGTGTTGCAAGCTTTACCATTTTTGATACTCCAAAATCCGCACGAATGAAATCTAGAAACTCATCTGCTGTTAACTCTTCAATTATGCTTAATTCCTTATCCCATTCATCATCTGTTAATCCTACCCATCTGTTCTGCACTTTTCCTGCAGAATTAATTTTTGATTCGATAGCTCTTTTCCATTCTTTTTCGTATGGGTTTAGCGATGCCTCTGTTGTATCTCCATTTTTTATTGCATCTGCTGCAACTTGACCTGCAACCTCTCCAAATCTAATTGCGTATCTTATTCCTTCTAACACTAGAGGATTTGCTTGACCTGCAGAATCTCCAACCAGAATTAAATTATCATAAACTGTTTTTCTTGACACTCCATCATTTGGAATCAAACCATAATGAAATTCTATTTTTTCAATATTTCCTAAATCTTTGATAGGACCCAACTTCTTTTCTAGCAACTCGTTTAATCTTACAGTTGGATCTACATCTGAATCAGGCTTTCCAATCCCTACTCCAATTCTTGCAGTATCTTTTGATGTTGGAAAAATCCATGCATATCCTGCTGGTGAATATTCTTGTCCTACCATTAGCCACCAATTATCATGTTCTAATTTTTCTGTCTTTACCTCAAACTCTGCACCTGCACCAAACTTTTTCCATTGAGTGACATAGCCTAGTTCTTTGGCAATAACTGAAACAAATCCGCTTGCATCTATTACCACTTTGGAATTAAACTGAATTTGTTTACCATCTGATTTTGCAATAACTCCCACACATTTACCTGAAGTATCTTTCAAAACTTCTGTAACGTTTGTGCTTGTAAATAACTCACTTCCTGATGTTTTTGCTCTATTTGCTAGGAATCTGTATGTTTTTCTTACATCTAATACTGCAGCCTTTGCAATCTCACCTGAAATTTTAACAGAATTTTTTGGTGAACAGAAAGAAAATTTCTTTATTGGATTGTAACATTCTTCGGGAATCCCAAATTTTTTAATATCTGAAATCCATGTTACGCCACTTGTTCTAACTGTCTGTGCAATTTCTTTTTCTTTTTCAATTAATGCAACTGTACAGCCATTTTTTGCAGCCATATGTGCTGCAGATGAACCTGCAGGACCTCCTCCAACTACCACTACATCAAAATTTAATTCTTCCAACTAAATTGATTATTTTTTTGAATATTATAATCTACACAATCAATTATTTTCTTAACATGTTTATCTTGGTGTAAATTAAGACTAATTATGGCAGATACAGATGTTATTCCTTTTGTTTTGTGGTCTGGATTAACTGCAGCATTAATGATTATAACAGGACTTGTCTACAAAGCCTACCAAAAACGAAAACCAAAACTCACATCTTCAAGTAGTGATTCAAATCTTTCATAAATTATTCAAATAAAATTTTCTTTTCTTTGTAGAGATTTTTTGGATCCGGTTCTGAAACTGCAGCAATCAACGCTTTCGTGTAAGAATTTTCTGGATTTGATAACACTTTTTCAATTGTTCCAATTTCCATTACTTTTCCTGATTTTAAAATTAAGATGTTATCTGCAAAATGTTTTGCAGTAGCTAGATCATGTGTAATGTATATCATCGAAATATTGTTCTCTTTTTGAATCTCTTTCATTAACTCTAGAATTTCTGCACGAATTGAAACATCTAGCATTGATACTGGTTCGTCGGCAATGATAATTTCAGGCTCAACTACAATTGCTCTTGCAATTACGACTCTTTGTCTCTGGCCTCCTGACAACATATGTGGATGTTTTTTGGCAATCTCTTCGGCAGGTTCTAGTTTTACTTTTTGTAATGTCTCAATCACCCTTTGTTTTCTTTCATCTTTTGTACCTAAATTATGAATCTCTAATGGCTCACTAACTATATCTGAAATTGTCATTCTTGGATTTATCGAATCATACGGATCCTGGTAAATCATTTGACATTTCATTCTGAATTTTTTTAATTCATCTGAATTATCTTTAATCTCTTTTTCATTATGAAAAATTTTTCCTGAATCTGGTTTGATGGCTCTTAAAATTAATTTTGCAATAGTTGATTTTCCAGAACCTGACTGTCCTGCTATAGCTAAAATTTCTCCTTGTTTTAGAGAAAAATTTACCGCATCTGCTGCAATAACTTCATTTGAATCTGATGAAAAAAAGTTTTTTTTCTGAAATTTTTTGGTCAGATTTTCAATTTTTAGTATTTCTTCCATCATTGGTATTATATTCAACTGGGATAAGAAATTTATGCAAAACAAAAATCGTCAAAATATGATGAGTAAATCTAAACAGGAGCTATTGGGATATCAATCTCACCTAATTCAGGATAATTTAACATATTTCAAACCAACTAGAACTAGTACTACTGTAACCTTTGCTGAGGAAATTCGCAGTTCACTTCAAGAACCAAAAAAATCAATCAGTCCAAAGTTCTTCTATGATGAAAATGGTTCAAAACTTTTTGATGAAATATGCACTCTCCCAGAATATTATCCATACAATTCTGAAACTGAAATATTACAAAGTATTGAGAAAAAACTACTACCATACCTCTCAAATGAATTTCATTTAGTGGAATTAGGAAGCGGTTCATCAGTAAAGACTCGACTCTTAATTGACGTTTTATTCAAATCTCAGAAACATCTTCAGTATTTCCCAATAGACATTTCAGAAATTTTAGATCAAAGCGCTAAAAGTCTCTGCATGGATTATGAGAATCTCAAAGTTACCGGCGTTGTTGACACTTATGAAAAAGGTCTTGACTTCATTGAACATTATGACGACAAACCTAACTTGATTACCTTTCTTGGCTCAAGCTTTGGTAATCTTGATCATAATGAGGGTATGAAGTTCCTTCAGAGAATTAACACCTTGATGAAATCTGATGATTTATTCCTAATTGGATTAGATCTCAAAAAAGATCATGAAGTACTACACAATGCATACAATGACTCTCAAAAAACAACTGCAAAATTCAATCTTAATGTTCTAAAAAGAATTAATGAAGAACTTGGTGCAGATTTCAATCTCGAAAATTTTGAACATCATGCAGTTTATGACGAGCAAAAAGGTCGGATTGAAATGTATCTTCGCTCACTATCTGAACAATCAATTACAATACCAAAATCTGATCTATCAATAACTCTCTCAAAAGATGAGCTAATTCATACTGAAAATTCACACAAATTCTCTATTTCTCAAATAGAATCATACCTAAAGGAATCAAATTTCGAAAAATTAGAAATGTGGTTTGATTCACGAAAGTACTTTGCTCTTGTCTTGGCAAAAAAAATCTAGATGTCTTTTACACATCTAAAGCCTGAAATCAACCATCTCTCATCCAGTCTGAAAAAGTTTCTGTAGGATCCTCTAATTGATCTTGATGGAGTTCCAAAAGATCCTCCGCGTAAAACTTTCTGATTTGTAAACCACTTGTCATTATATTCGTCAAATCCACTTTTGAAACCTGGGTATCCCATAAATTCTGACGATGTCCATTCCCAAACATCTCCTATCATTTGATAACATCCGTAACTACTTTTTCCATCTTCATATGCTCCCACATCACTGCAATTCCAAATGCTTGACTCTAACAGGTTTGCATGTAATTCTGTAGGTTTTTCATTTCCCCATGGAAAAATTGTCTTAACTTCCTTTTCATCATTCCAAAGTGCAGCCTTTTCCCATTCTGCCTCTGTTGGTAATCTTTTGTTTGCCCATTTGCAGTATGCTGCAGCCTCGTAGTAGCTTACATGGCAAACCGGCTCATCAGGATTAATTTTCCGTTTTCCTGCAAAATCTCTTGTAATCCAATCATCTCCTTCTTTTTCCCAATACATAGGAGCCTTCCATTCGTTTTTCTTTACTATATCCCAGCCGTCAGAAAGCCAAAATGAATAATCATCATATCCTCCGTCTTGAATAAATTCCAAGTATTCTGCATTACTTGTCAACAGATTGTCAATTTGGTAATCATTCAGGTATGTTTTGTGTTCTGGAAGTTCTATGTCATAACAATAATCTTTTCCAGAATATCCCAAATTGTATAATCCTCCGTTTATCTTGATACTTTTCTTTTCTTTGTTTGATGAAACTGGAGATTGATTAACTTTTGTCGGTTTGTATTGGTCTCCTAACAAATGTTGTAAATCATAAACTAAAAGCTCCTGATGCTGACATTCATGATGTATTGCCATTGTGAAAAGATATGCAGTTTCTTTTTCTAATGGTCTGCTAATTACTTCTCTAACTCTATTTGTTATCACATCGAAATATTCTAAGATTTCATCTACAGTTGGCCGTGACATTACTCCACGTTTTGATTTATCATGTGGCTTTCCAAATTGATTATAGTACGAATTTAGATATTCAGAAAGCTCATCTGAAAAAAACTGATAATTGTCTTGTGTTTTACTTAGAACTATTTCGTTTAACCAACTTACATGTCCAATATGCCATTTTGGAGGGCTCATGAAAACTGCGGTTTGTACTCCAAAATCGTCTCTTTCTAAATTTTTTACCAACTGCAATGTGGTATTTCTCGTTTCATTGAATGAATCTAGAAGGAAATTTGGAGATGGCTCTTCAAGTGTCATGTAATTGTTAAAATTTTTTGAATATATTTGGTTTTATGATTATTCTTTCATTACGCAACATGAAGCTTTGTTGATGTTACGCATTGCCCACCAGATTGAAAATGTCAATGCTCCTATTGATATGAATTTTAATTCCAATCCTTGCAATGGGAATATAGCTAATCCTCCAACTATTCCTAATACTGCAGTCAGTGATGTTGTACATGCAGGACATCCTGGTGTAAATGCTGTTAGTGCTCCACCAAATATCGCACCTGCGCCACTCTTTACGTTTTTGTCTCTTTGTGTTTTGATGTTGTACGCTACTAATGCAATGTTAATTCCTGCTAAAATTGCAACAACTGCTGTCAATGTTATAGATGCTGCCATGTACATAGGCAATAATTCAATTTCTGTTGCCATGTGTTCTAATCCCATTTCTAATGTTAAGAAATAATACAATGTTCCAAGACTTACTCCTGAAATAACTCCAATCATGCCAAACTTTCTTTGTCTCAAAATATCCTTGATTGTTAATTTCAACATCATATACTATTATCAGAATTTATGATTAAATAATATTGATATTGTTTTCTTTCATAAAATTGAATTTCCAAAATAGTACAACGATAGATCCATTGTGATCATTATTATATTCAAAACTCAGAATGAGAGTGAAACTTATGACTGTAGAATCATCATATCACTCTGCAAATCCTGAAATTCAAACACTAACTGAACAATCAAAAGTATACGCTAAACAAATAATGACAATTGTAGATGAAGTTCAGAAAGTTATTGTCGGTCAAGAAGAAGTAATTAAAAAATTAGTAATTGCAATGATGGCAGATGGACACGTTCTCTTAGAAGGTGTTCCTGGCTTGGCTAAAACCAAAATGGTTGACACGTTATCAAAAACTCTTGGTGCAAACTTTTGCAGAATACAGTTTACTCCAGATTTACTTCCTGCTGATATTACCGGAACAAAAATTTATGATAACAAAAATGAAAAATTTGTTACAGAAAAAGGACCTGTATTTAGTAATCTCATACTAGCTGATGAAATTAACCGTGCACCACCTAAAGTCCAATCTGCATTACTTGAAGCAATGCAAGAAAGACAAGTAAGTATTCACGGTGATACATTTGAAATTGAAAAACCATTTCTAGTTCTTGCAACACAAAACCCAATTGAAAGTGAAGGTACATACAGATTACCAGAAGCTCAAATTGATAGATTTGCATTAAAACTGATAATTAACTATCCATCAAAAGACCATGAAAAATTAATCATACAAAGAAATACTCAGGAAAACAAACCTACTGCTAAAAACATAGTATCAAAAGATGTGGTTCTTGAAATACAAAAATTTGTTCAAAAAATTTATGCTGATGAAAAAATTGAGGAATATGTATCTGCAATAGTTGATGCAACTAGAAATCCAAAAAATTATGACCTTGAGCTAGAAGATATGATAGAATTTGGCGCCTCCCCTCGTGCATCTATTTGGTTAATTCTTGCAGCAAAAGCACATGCATTACTTGCAGGACGGGGTTTTGTTATTCCTGATGACATTAAATCCATCGCACATGATGTTTTACGACATAGAATAATACTGACATTTGAAGCCGAAGCCGAAGGTAATACCTCTGATGCTATAATTGATAAAATATTAGAAAAAGTCCGAGCTCCGTAGAAATCAATTGTCTGAAATTAAAGATCTTCTAAAACGCATTCGGGAATTAGAAATCAAAACTAAGGGTTTGGTGGACGGTATGATGGCAGGTAGCTACAAATCAAAAATACGTGGACGAGGAATTGAATTTTCTGAGGTAAGAGAGTATGTTTTAGGCGATGATATTCGTCATATCGACTGGAATGTCACTGCACGTACCAACAAACTGCATGTAAAAGAGTTCGTTGAAGAGCGTGATTTGCGTGTATACGTGATGTTTGATTATTCTGCAAGTAATGAATTTGGATTCATGAAAAGTAAAAAATCCATAGGTCATGAGGTTGCAGCATCAATTATTTTTTCTGCAATGAAAAACAATGATAATGTTGGACTGGGAATATTTACTAACAAACTTGAACACTTTGTTCCTGCTAGAAAAGGAAGAAAACACAGCTTATCATTGCTAAGAACTTTGCTTGCATACAAACCAAAAAGTGCACAAACTGATATCGAATCTTCACTTTTACAATTACATCACATTTTAGGTCAACATAGTGTAGTGTTCATAATATCTGATTACATATCTCCAAACTTTTTGCGACCGTTAAAATTTCTTAAAAATCGCCATGATGTTATTTTAGTAAATCTTTCAGACATACGTGAATCCGAGCTTCCTGATATTGGATATACGATGTTAGAAGATATTGAATCTGGAGAACAATTGATGGTTAACACTTCTGATGAGTCATTTAGAAATGCATTTACAAAAAACTCTCTTGAAAGCCATGAAAAAATCAAAAATGATATTAAAAAATTAAAGGTAGAGATGGTAAATGTTTCAGAACAAATTCCTTTTGACACTGCATTAAGACAGTTCTTTAACCAACGTATGAGGCGCTAAATAATGGAATACGAATTTGGATATTGGTATGTTTTACTTGCACTTTTTATCTTGCCTGGATTTTATTTCCTGTATCGATTTTATACAAAAACAAAGAAATCAAACTCACTAAAGTTTAGCAACTTAGAACTTGTAAAAAAATCAGCTTCATCACAATCTCAATTTAGAAAACATCTTCCATTCATTTTGATACTGATAGCTGTAGGTTTGATAATAATTGGGCTTGCAGACCCCCGAATCCCTCTTGAAAACATCAAAGAAGGTGTCAATGTGGTCCTAGTTCTTGATGGCTCTGGAAGTATGGCTGCAACTGATTATCCTCCAACAAGACTGGAATCTGCAAAAGATGCTGCTGAGATATTGATAGAAAATCTTGAGCCAAATGATCATACTGGCATTATCTTGTTTGAATCTGGTGCCACAACAGTCTCATATCTCACTCCATTCAAAGACAAAACAATTGGTGATTTGAATGCAATAAAACAAAGAGATGGCGCAACTGCAATTGGAGATGGTCTTGTATTGGGCGTGGATATGGCAAATTCCATTCCTAACAAGAAAAAGGTTGTAATTCTGTTAAGCGATGGTGATCATAACGCAGGTGTTGTAACACCAAATGAGGCGGTTCAGTATGCAATTCAGAAAAAAATTCAAATTCATACAATTGGTATGGGCTCTGAAGAACCCGTCCTTTTAGGAACTAACATTTATGGAAATCCTTTGTATGCAGAATTAAACGAAAAGGAATTAATCGCTATAGCAACTGCGGCAAATGGAAAATACTACAAATCCGTTGATAACAATAGTTTAAATGAAATTTTTGAAGAAATTACTGACGATATTGACAGAGAACTTGAACAAGTAAGTATCAAAGACTGGTTCTTCATTGCAGCCGTAGTCGTATTAGCTGCTAATATTTACATTGTATACGGCAAATATAGAATAGTGATTTAACTGAAAACAACTTTTTTCATTCTATTATTTTTGGGTATAATTCCATTATTTGGAATCTCTGCATTTGGAGGTGGAGGCTTTGGTGCTCCTCAACCATCACAGATACTATCCATCAATTCTGGTTTTATTATTCAAGAGATGGATGAAAACGGAAATACAGTTTTCATGCAGCATATCCTGGCAAATGATTATGGAATTCCTATGGATATCACAGTATCCAGTTTCCAAAGTGCAGATTTTCAAAAAATTGATCAAGTATGTGAGCCACAAAAATTATTTACAAACCACATTCTTGTCATCCCATACCAACCTGTTCCTCTTTCAGAGTTAGGACGATATGTGATGCTTCCTGCATTGGCAGAATTTCAACACCCTGATACCTCTGAAGAATTAGAAATCTATCTGAAAAAATATAATCTCTTACTTGATGATGGTGTAAATGCTGGTTTCACACAATCAGTTGATTTCTCATGTGATGATGTTTACGTTACTATGAATCCTAGATATGAGCATGCATTTGATGATTCACTTGGAATGCAGAGTCAATCTGGCTCATCTTCTCAACAATCTGGTGGCCAGCAAGGCGGACAACAAGGAAGCCAGCAAGGCGGACAACAAGGAAGCCAGCAAGGTGCTCAACAAAATGGACAACAAGGAGGTCAGCAATCAGGCACAAATTTGACGCCACAAGAGCAAGAACTCTTACAACAAGCCGATGAATTACTTCGAGAATACCAAATGGCAGCTGAATTACAAAATGCTCCTCTAAATCCTGCTGAGCGTCCATATCTGGTAGAGCAAAACACTGAACAGTTTAGAGATGAAATTGCACAGCAAATGCAGCTTCAAGAACAGTTAATGCAACAATTACAGCAAAATCCTGAATTTCAAAACTTTGATGAACAATTATCTAATGAAGGTCTGATACAACAACCATCTTCTCTAGACGTATCTGATGATGAAACATCGTTATCTGTTCCATATGAAAACGAAGAGATGTCTGCAACAATATCTGCTAACTTTCAAAATGGCCAAATAACTAATGTATCTCTAGAGCGTCCATCTGGAGAAATGGAAACTACTCTGTTATGGGTAATTCCTTTAGTAATTGGAATCATTGCTGCTGCAATACTGATATCTAAAAGATTTACAACAAAGGAGAGAATTGTACAAACTCCAATTATAGTGAAAAATGATAGTTACACTATAAGCTATGTTGATTTGACACATGAAATGTTACGTGAAGCACAGCATTTGTATGATGAAGATCTCTTCAAAGATGCACACGAAAAACTATCACAAGCAATAAGATTCTATTATTCAAATCGCTTTTCTACAGGAGCAGAACTTACAAACATGGATGCATTACAATTGCTAAGAAAAGAAAACATTCCTGAATTTGACTCTATATTGGATTCTCTTGGAATGTGTGAAATGATTGAATTTGCAAAAAATCCTACAGAAAGGAAAAAATTCATTTCAGCAATAGAAAATTTCTCACAAATAATAAAATAATTTTAAAACTTGTGATTAGATTTCTTTTATGAGCGTCTTGATGTTTGCCACATTTTCAGGTGTAAGCTCGATTTCTTTGTGTTCTGCTTTTACATGTTCTTCAATTTTTACCATCAATTCATCTTCTGTTGGTGCGCTAGCAGACCATCCGCAATCTTTTCCTGCATCGTGACAGCTGATACTTTTTGTCATATTTGCTGATTCTTAATAAGAAAGATAAAAATTTTAAGAAAAAGTTATTAACTTTTTACACATTTATTAATAATATTCTACGATCATAGAACATGACGACAATGATTCAAGTAAATCTTGAAACTGAAAATGTTAACAACGCAGAAGAATGGGTAAATGAAATTGCCAATGTCTATGCAGATATGGAAATATCTGACGTAAACGTATCTGGAAATAAGATTTCATTTAAGGCTGGTCTTTCTGGAATGGATGATACCACATCTGATGATATCAAACTAAAGATTGACGAGTATGCTACCATGTCTGATACACAACTCAAAAACATTTCATTCTGATAACACAAAATCTTTATTTTTTTTATTTGATATAGTGAATTTGCATTTTTAATGAAATCTAAAGAAACACATTGAATAATTTATCTGAATGTGCAAGCAGTAATGTAAATGCAACAACAGCAATGATTTGTTTTCCTACCATTTTAATTGCAAACATCCATGACATTTCACGAATAACGGTTAAGAATGTCACAATGCATGGAAGTAATGTTCCTGCTAGATAAACTCCTGTCAAAATTTGTATTGCTGAAAGAGAGCTTACTAAGTTAGGTTCAGCAAGAAGTAATAATCCGTCTTTTCTAATAGATCCAAATATTATTGCAAGTGATGCATCCTCCGGGAGATTGAAAAATTTCATTAGGAACCCAATCTCGACTGCAAAATAATCAATAATGCCTGTCCAGCTTATGATGGATGCAACAAATGTAATTCCCAAAAAGATTGGCAATGCCATCTTAAAGAACTGACTAATGTTTGACTTTGATTCTCTCCAAATTGCACTGGCTCTAGGCTTTTCAAAGAATACTTGTCCCTCGATTACTGGCATGTTTAACTTGATGCGATTTTTCTTTCTGCTGACTATTCTGGTGTAAAGAATAGTTGTTGCTGTCAAAAAAAACAAAAATGGAATTACCAGCCAAGGCATGCCAGATGCTGAAAAAACAGCAATTGATGCACTAAATTGGTATGAACATGCAGAACCAAAACTTATTGCAGAAACGGTTGTTCCTCTTGTACAACTTGAACAGGATCTACTGCTAATGACAGCAGGAACGTTACATCCAAATCCCATTACTATTCGAGTTACATCTCTTCCGCTTACTCCGATTTTCTTTACTAGTGGATGAATCGCTAAAGATGTTCTATCCAATAATCCAGTTGATTTGTAAATGCCAAGCACTAATGCGTATATCACAACTACAGGAGTTGCCCAAACAAAAAGAAATGGACCCATGGATAAGAATCCGTAATCTCCAACAACAATATCCATTAATGGCGATGGTAGCGTGCTAAGACTATCTATTGGTCCTTTCAAAAGTTCTGATATTATTGGATGAATTAATTCTCCAAAATAATTGGCTCCAATGACCGATAATATGGCCGGAGCAAGCAATAACACTAGCCCAATTAAGACTCCTGCGTGTTTTTTCTCAAGAATTGTTGATTTTGGCTTGATTGAGATTCCCGTATGAACTGTTTTGTTCGAGAATACACGTGGATTATTCAATGTCTCAAAAATTCCACTTTTTTGAGATTCGGTAATTCTTCGTGCATCTAAGGCTGTAATGGGAATCTTAAGATCCTGTTGTAATTTTTCAAGCATGCCTTCATTTTTTGAATTAAATCTGTCCCAATTTGTTACTATTATCATTCCTTTCTTGTTTTTGATCAATGGGAGAAAATATTCAATATCGTCATCTATGTTTGCAGCACTAACAACAAGCAATATGGAATCGTTTCCATGTATAGATGAAATTGCAATCTTTGTTGTTTCACTGTCGGAATCAAAAACAATTCCAGGTGTATCAACAAAAGAAAATTTATCGTTGTTGTAAGATTCCTTTGAAACAGTTGAACCTTTAAAATTACTACTCTCTGCATACTTTCCAGTAAGTGATGAGATTAATTGTGATTTCCCAACTCCTTCTTTACCGATTACAATAATTTTTGGAGTTGAAGAACTTTTTAGCATGGTAAACCCTCCCATCCGCACGATGGACAGAAACTTACTTCTTCTGGCCATGAATCTCCACATGCGCCACACATTTTCTTTGTTCCTTGAGACTCTTGTTTAAGATTAGATTGTAATGGTTCTAATGCTCCTGCATTATAGTCTTGTTCTGGTGGTTCAAAAGTTTGTAAAATTTTTGGAAATTTTTGAGACAGCTCAGACCATTTTTTATCTAAGCGAATAGGGGATGGCAAATACTGACTCTTTAATGATTTATCACGATATTTTTGTCCACATGTTTCTAAAACCCATCCTTCATATCTTTCTAACCACTTCATTGATTTAAGAAGTAATTTTAACATCAAACGTTTTTCATCATCTGTTTTTGGTATTGTACACTGTGGAATCTGATCAGGTTCCCATACCTGAGATGGAAGTGAATCAACATAAAGTAATTTTGGAATAAATTCATGACGCCACAAAAACACTGCATCATTTTTTGTAGCAAATATCATTCCAAAACCCCAAAGAATTATTTTGTCATCTTGTTCAGTTAATGAATATTGGCTAGTCCCTGGTCCGTCACCTGGTGGTTTCTGTTTGGTAAAACCGTATTCCAGTAAAAGATTTCTCTCGTAAAGTATGTCTTTGCCAAAGGCATAGATTTGTTTTGTAAAAAATCTCTGCCAGTCTTTTTGAATATATTTTGGAACATATTCTGAATAAATCTGGCTATTTTCTTCTTCTGTGGAATCTTGTTTAGGTGCTTTTAGTTTTTCAACAAATTTGCCTGTTATGCTATAAGGTCGGGGTTTCATATTTCGTAA
>ENA-UPTF01000668-UPTF01000668.1-marine-metagenome-genome-assembly--contig:-NODE-668-length-23368-cov-3.471813_pt1 | contig 23368 bp, 18 predicted proteins | sample MGYA00238166_ERZ767019 | MGnify/ENA primary metagenome ERZ767019 (study PRJEB28930, sample SAMN06266391) | marine metagenome | isolation source: Sea water from 250 m depth | place: Atlantic Ocean | study... | reverse complement strand
GTTGCCATTCAAAACATGTCCGATAAAGAAATTTTAGAAATGGTTACTGTCGTCACTGAGCAAGCAGCGGATCAAGATTTAGTTGAAGAAACGAAATCCGAAAAAGACGATTGGTTCACTCAGGTAAAGGATCAATGGACTGAAGGAAAAGCCCAACGAGAAGAACGCAGAGAAGCAAGACAAGAACGAAGAGCTGAGAGAAAATCCCAGGATGATTAGGGAAAATAAGAATTAATCCAAGATACCCATTTGCTTAGAAATAATTCCAAGCATTACTTCGTCACTTCCACCTCCAATTGAACCCAATCTTGAGTCACGGTAGGCTCTCGTTATTCCAGTCTCCCACATGAAACCCATACCTCCCCAGTATTGCAAGCAAGAATCGCTTACTTCGCGAGACAGCCGACCAGACTTCAATTTCGCCATCGAAGCTTTCGTTAACACGTCTTTACCGTGAATATAGCCTTCGACTGCATCGTAGACCAACGCACGTAGAGCTTCAATCTCAGTTTGTAACTCTGCCAAGCGAAACTGCACCACTTGGTTTTTTAAAATCGGTTTTCCAAATGTTTCCCGTTCTCTTGTGTACTCAATCGTGCTCTGAATATTATGTTCCATGCCCTTGAGAGAAGCAGCAGCAGCAAAAAGACGTTCTTCTTGGAATTGCATCATTTGATAGATAAAACCCATGCCTTCTTCACCAATGCGATTTCGTTGCGGTACCCGTACATCGTCAAAGAATATCTGTGCTGTATCCGAAGAATGCAAACCAAGTTTTTTTAAGGGCTTATCAACGGAAACGCCGGGAGTATCTGAGGGAATGATAACCAGTGATTTATTTTTATGCCGTTGACCCTCACTGGTATTAATTAAAGTACAAAAGAAATCAGCTTGTACTGAATTAGTAATCCACATTTTACTGCCATTGATGATGTAATCATCTCCATCTTTAACTCCATTGGTTTGGATACCGGCAACATCTGAACCTGCTTGCGGTTCACTGACCGCTATTGAGAAAACAGCGTCTCCAGTGATTGCTGGTACCAGAAACTCATTACGTAATTCGTCACTTCCAAACCTTGCCAAAGCTGGTGTTGCCATATCGGTTTGTACGCCGATACCGGTTGATACTCCTCCACAATTGATTCGACCCATCTCTTCGGCAAACACTATGCCGAAGGAGTAATCCAGGCCCAAACCACCATATTCAATAGGCTTGGTTATTCCCAGCATGCCTAAGTTGCCCAGTTTTTTAAAGACCTCTTTTGCAGGGAATATTCCATCTTCTTCCCATTGGTCAACGTAGGGATTTATTTCGTTATCAACAAATTTGGCAACCGTTTCTCGAATACTCTCATGTTCTTCAGTCCATTGCATTTTCTTATCCTCTATTCTGTTTTTTTCTTAAACCCTTTGCAGGCGGATCCTCAGGATCTCCAGCGAAACATTGAGCTATACTCATCCAATGTTTGGCAACGTCCCCCACAAGTTCTAGATCCGTATCTTCGATGTTTCTTGTTTGTGTCACTACATGGCAAAAATCACTTGCTTGCCCCTTGATGAATTCCTCAGCACTTGGCTCATTCCATTCCCACTGGATGCCCGATGGGGACAGCAAGGAGACAAAGGGGATTTGGTTAGGAACTTCCAACTTCCGATTCAGGTAGGTCCAACCAAAGGTTTTGATCCCAATAGTAGCTATATTTTTTATGTTGTCCTTATAAATTCTTTCTTCACCTATTAGATCATAGATTGCCTGACTGTGAGACCAAGTTTCCATAAAGCGTGCCGTCATAAACATTCTGGCACCCATATCAGGGCCAAACCAAGTACACCTTCTTGCCGGATCAACGTCTTGAAAAACCGAACACATGTCGAAGGCAGAATCGTACCATTGCCGTCGCAAGCTTTCACTGTCATTGGCGCCTAATCTTGTTTTGACTGCAACCGCTCTGTCCAGTGAATTGGGAAGGGCAGCGAAAGTTTTGAACATATAGCTCGCTTCATCATTAAATTTTTCAGGAAAATTAACCGAGTAAACTGTCATACGGTCAAAATAAAATAAATGAGCTACCACTTCTTCAGGTGTCCATTGCTTGAAAGCAGTGGGTGATTTCCACTCTTCATCGGTAAGTGACTCTAGGATTTTATTCAAATCAAGTACCGCATCCAAGATGTCTTGAGTTACCTTTTCCATTTCAGTGACAGTCTTTTTTTATAACCTATTCTATTGGTAATATTTATATTATAATATTACCAAAAGGACATGTTAATGAAAACAAAAAACATATCTCAACAGTTGATTTCAAATTTGAATACAAGGTCTGAGGCCTATGTAGAAAACTCTAGCGTGATGCTGGAAAAACTTGGTGAAATCGACAAACTGTTGGATCTCGCAGAAGCTGGCGGTGGTGAAGCTCATCATAAGCGATTGGCTAAAAAAGGTAAAATGCCTATCAGAGAAAGGATCATCAATGTTTTGGATCCCGATTCACCTTTTCTTGAAATTAGTCCTCTGGCAGCTTATGGCTCCAGTTACACCATTGGTGGAGGCGCAGTAGCTGGTATTGGTGTTATTGCTGGAGTGGAGTGCGTTATTTTTGGTAATGATCCGTCTGTTCTTGCAGGAGCACTAACACCCTATGCTGCTAAGAAGTGGATGCGGTCACTAGAGATTGCTAGAGAAAACAACATCCCCTACATCAGTTTTGTTGAATCAGCTGGGGCAGATTTAAGAATTGATCCTACAAAGGCAAGCGAACCCAATATCGGATTAGGCCATTTTGCGGAAACGGGTAGGGCTTTTTACGATACGATCGAGCTATCTAAGATGAGAATTCCAACTGTTTGTGTTGTTTTTGGTTCCTCTACTGCTGGCGGTGCTTATCAACCAGGTATGTCTGATTACAATATTTTCATTAAGGAAAAATCCAAGGTTTTCCTGGCCGGTCCTCCATTGGTAAAAATGGCTACGGGAGAAGAGTCCGACTCTGAAACACTCGGTGGTGCACAAATGCATTCAGAAGCTTCAGGTTTATCTGACTATCTTGCTGAAGATGAAATGGATGCCTTACGGATGTGTCGCGAAGTTGTTTCACATCTTAATTGGAGAAAACCCGGACCAACACCATCAAAAATAGCAGAAGAACCCATTTACAATTCAGAAGAATTATTGGGGCTAGTCAGTGAAGATCTTAAAACTCCTTTTGACATCCGGGAGGTAATTGCTCGGTTTGTTGACGGGTCGTGTTTTGAAGAATTTAAACCACTTTTTGGTCCAACCATGGTTTGTGGCTGGGCTTCAGTTCATGGATATCCTGTGGGTATTTTAGGCAACAATGGGGCAATTTATCCAGACTCGTCTCAAAAAGCTGCTCATTTTATACAACTTTGCAATCAGACGGATACACCAATTATTTTTTTGCAAAATGTGACCGGTTTTCTAGTGGGTAAGGATTTTGAAAGTGCGGGAATCGTCAAAAAAGGCTCACAACTGATCAATGCTGTTTCAAATTCAACCGTCCCACACATTACGATTATTATCGGCGCTTCTTATGGAGCTGGGACCTATGCCATGTCAGGCAGAGCTTATAACAATCGTTTCACTTTTATTTGGCCTACGGCAAAAATTGCCGTTATGGGTCCTAAGCAAATAGCAGGCGTTATGTCGATGGTTAGAAGGGGAGCAGCTTTAAGAAAAGGTGAGAAATTTGATGAAGATGAAGATGCAATGATTGTCAAGGCTGTAGAAGAAATTCAGGAAAAAGGATCGTTGGCCTTGGCGGCGACAGGTTTAATCAGTGATGATGGGATCATTGATCCCAGAGATACGCGAACCGTTCTGAGTTTTTGTTTGTCGGTTGTCAGGAACAAAGCTATTGAGGGTGCTAAATCATATGGGGTATTCAGATTGTGACGACATTTTCTACCATCCTTGTTGCCAACCGTGGAGAAATTGCCAGCCGCGTTATCAGAAGCGCCCAAAAAATGGGTATCAAATGCGTTGCAATTTACGTTGAAGCAGATAAAAACGCTCCTTACTTGACTCAAGCAGACCAGAGCATAAAACTGGATACCAGTTATCTAGATGCCGATGCAATCCTGAATGCTGCAAAAGTATCTCACTCAGAAGCCATTCATCCTGGCTATGGGTTTCTCTCTGAGAATGCCAAATTTGCCAGCTCCGTTGAACAATCAGGCCTAGTCTGGATTGGTCCATCAGCAAATGTTATTTCCCAAATGGGCGATAAATTGAAAGCCAAAGATATTGCCGAAAGCGCCGGACTGCCAACACTACCCATCGCCTTGAAGAAATCAGATATTGATTCCATCGGGTTTCCATTATTGATCAAGGCTGCTGCAGGTGGAGGTGGAAAGGGCATGCGTGTAGTCAACCATGCAGATGAACTGGATGAATCAGTCAAAATGGCTCAAAAAGAGGCATTAAATGCCTTCGCCGATGACACTGTCTTTTTTGAAAGTTACATCTCACAATCTAGACACATAGAGATCCAAGTATTAGGTGACAATCACGGAAACATAATCCATCTGGGTGAACGGGAGTGTTCAATCCAGAGGCGACATCAGAAAATTATCGAAGAATCCCCATCACCAAGGATTAATTCCACTTTGAGAGAGCAGATTGGTGATGCAGCGGTTTCCTTGGCAAAAAAGATCAATTACCAATCAGCCGGAACCGTTGAGTTTTTATTTGATGATACAACTGGCAAGTTCTGGTTTCTTGAAATGAATACGAGACTTCAAGTTGAGCATCCAGTAACCGAAGAAGTGACCGGCATAGATATCGTTGAGCAACAATTGCTAATTGCAGCAAACCAAGAATTGAGTATGTATCAGCAAGATATTTCTTGGGATGGGCATGCTATTGAGGCAAGAATTTATGCTGAAGATCCAAACAATGATTTTCTTCCATCAACAGGTAAACTTATCGCTAACCAAATTGAACCTAAAGACGGAATCCGGTGGGATTCAGGAGTCGAGGTTGGCATGGTGATTGGAACTGATTTTGACCCCATGATGGCCAAAGTTATAGCACACGGTTCTTCCCGATTGGATGCCGCTAGAAAACTTGCTAAAGAACTTGAAAGTACCCACTTTGGTGGATTTGCTACCAATGTAGAATTCTTGGCCAGCATACTTCGTAACAAAGAGTTTATTTTGGGCAACACCACGACGGATTTCATTGACAGGTTTAATCCTTCAAGATCTCTGACGCTTCAGGAAAATGAGCAAAAGTCTGTTGCAATTACAGCTGCGCTCTGGCTCCAAGGTTTGAATAGGTCTCAGGCAGTAGTTTTAGAGAACATACCTTCCGGATGGAGCAATGCCAGGCTACCCAAACAGAGAATTGCGTTTGAGATGGATGCTCAGTTAATCGAAATTTACTACATGTGCAATCGTGATGGATCTTTTACCGTCGACAACCAACATGAGGTCGTATTGCATGATTGGTCTGAGTCAGCTGTGGATATAGAGATTGATGGCATCAGAACCCTATCCAGCGTTTCAATGGATGGTGATCAACTGCTTGTCCAATGCTTGGGTGGAAATAAGCTCCTCATCATTCAGCCCAGATTTAAATCTTCTTATGATCAGGAACAGCAGGGCTCACTTGTTTCACCCATGCCAGGAAAAGTTGTTGAGCTAAAAGTAAAGCAAGGAGACCGAGTCAAAGCTGGCGATAATCTTCTGATGATAGAGGCGATGAAAATGAACCACATTGTGAAAGCCAATGAAGATGGGATAATTGCTGAGCTTTTTGTTCAAGAAAATGACCAGTTAGACTACGGAGCTGTTTTAATGATAATTGAACCAAAGGGATAATTATGGCCATCGTATCTACAAGAAAGCTCAAATCCTTAAACGAATTAAGCTCCAAGCACATACAAGTGATTGAGGAATTTGAAAAGCTCCTTGAAATAGGCATTTCGGGCTTGACCATGGCAGATATCGCTGCAAAATTAAAAGTTTCACTAAGAACGTTGTACGAAATAGCACCCAGTAAAGAGCATTTAATTACAGCAACAATGAATCGGGTGCTTACCAATATAGGTCAAGAGGCCAGTGCGTCAATCAAAGGAATTCAATCTCCTCTGTCCAAATTAAAAATGTATATAGAGATTGGGTATGCAGCAGTTGGACCTAGAATTAAGAAATTTTCCACCGATCTCAGTAAAGTCCGAGGTGTGGAGGAAATGGCTGATTACCATCGAGATTATTTTGTTGCCCGAATTGAAGAATTGCTCGATGAAGCGATTGCATCTGATGAAATAGAGGATACAGACACCCATGTAGTTGCCATAGCACTGGGTGACTTTCCTCGTTTACTGTCCGATGATTTTTTCGAGGGAAAAACAAAATTAAAAAATACACCTGAGGCCTCAGCACATTTGGTGGCTGATCTAATTTTGGACAGTCTTGAACGGAAATAAGAAAAATTTATGGCTGAAGAAATCATAAAGATTGCTAACTGTAGCGGTTTCTACGGTGACAAACTCTCGGCCGCAAAAGAGATGGTCGAAGGCGGTCCTATTGATGTTTTAACTGGTGATTATCTAGCTGAACTTACCATGGCGATTCTCTATTCCCAAAAATTACAGAGAGGAGAAGATAAAGGATATGTGGGGACATTTTTGAAACAGCTCAAAGAAGTAGCAAAGATGTGCAAAGACAAGAATATCAAAATTATCTCCAATGCAGGGGGTCTTAACCCTAAATCAATGGCTAAAGAGGTTGACACCATTCTTACTGAATTGGCCGTCGATGCAACCGTTGCCTATATTCAAGGTGATGACTTGATCAAAGATCTCAAGCAACTGCAAACTGAAGGCGAAACATTTGAGAACATGGATCGAAAAATACCTTTGGCAGAATCTGGCTGCAAGGTTCTCAGCGCAAACACTTACCTCGGTTGTTGGGGAATTAAAGAGGCATTGGATTTGGGAGCAGATATTGTCATTTGCCCTAGAGTCACAGATGCATCAGTAACCATGGGAGCTGCAGCTTGGAAATTTAATTGGCAAAGAGACGACTACGATGCGCTTGCTGGTTCATTGGCAGCTGGGCATATCATAGAGTGTGGTGCTCAGACAACCGGTGGCAATTATTCGTTCTTTGAGGAGGTGCCAACTTTTAAAAATATTGGCTATCCCATTGCTGAAATAGAAGAAGATGGATCTTTTACCATTACCAAACATCCAGATACAGGCGGGCTTGTTTCAATCGGTACTGTAACTGCACAATTGCTCTACGAAATTTCTGCACCGGAGTACCTAAACCCAGATGTAATTGCTCATTTTGATACTCTGAAAATGAAACAGGTCAGTGACGACAGGGTTCGAATCACAGGCTGCAAGGGCAGTAGTCCACCGTCTACCCACAAGGTCTGTATTAATCTTGCAGGCGGTTATCGAAATGGCATGGAATTGATATTGACCGGTTTGGATATTGAGGAAAAAGCAAAGATTTTGAGTGAGGCCCTATTTGATTTATTGGGTGGGAAAGAGCAGTTTGATAATGTTGCTATTGCACTACATAGACAAGAAAAAGAGAATCCACAGAGCAACGAGGAAGCTATGACGTCCTTAAGGATCAACGTTACATCAAAAGATCCAAATAAAGTGGGGAGGATTTTTACTGCAAAAGTAGTCGAATTGGGGCTTGCCAATTATCCAGGTTTTTTCGGTAAAACCATACCCGGATCTGGAGATCCATTTATTCTCTATTGGCCCGCTTTAATCCAGTCAAAGCATGTTAAGGAAACGCTGCATATGGACGAAAAGACAGTGCCAATTATTCCAACCAACCAACTTGGTCTGGATAAAGTTTCATACCAAACTGAACAACCAACGATTCCGCAATTGGTAAGCAAGGATTACAAACAAATTCATTTTGGCAGAATTTACGGAACACGATCTGGTGATAAGGGAGGGTGTGCTAATCTTGGTGTCTGGGCTAAAACAGACAGAGCATTTGAATTTCTTTATCATTTCCTGACTGTTGACCGATTAAAGCAACTACTACCTGATATGGCTCAATTTCCGATTGATAGGTATGAGCTTGCCAATATTAAGTCGTTAAATTTTTACGTACACGGTATCTTACAAGACGGAGTCTCTTCGAGCACGCGGATGGATGCACAGGCAAAATCTCTCGGCGAGTATTTGCGGGCCAAGCTGATAGATGTGCCAGTGGAAATTATTGAGGAACTGTAAATGAATGATTCAACAAACTTGCTGTCACTTAAAGGATTGGTGTTTGAGGCAACTGAAATAAAAATCGATGGGCATCTACTCTCAATTACCCTAAATCGACCTGAGAAACGCAACGCGATTAACACCGTTATGGGAAATGAAATTGCATACGCACTTTCCTATGCATTGCAGGAAAAAAACATTAGGGTGGTCATCATTCAAGCCAAGGGCGAAGTTTTTTGTGCAGGCGGGGATTTGGCAAGTATGTCAGGCAAGGTTGAAGAAACGGTATCAACTGTGCCAAAAATCGGTGGTTTTGACAGTATCAGTCTACTCATTCGGAATTTAAACAAGCCTGTAATCTGTAAGATCCAAGGATCCGTCTATGCAGGGGCCTTACTGATGGTCTCTAATGCCACACATGCAATTGCAGTTGATGATGCAAAATTCGCAGCACCGGAAATTAAGCGCGGCATATGGCCTTTTATGGTGATGGCAGGATTGTTCAGAGTGATGCCTAAAAGACAAGGCTTGGACTTTATTATGAGAGGAGAGGCAATCGATGCAATGACCGCAGAGAAATACGGTTTAATTACACAGGCTGTGCCCAAAGATGAGTTGGATCAAACCGTTCATAAATTGGCAAACGATTTTGCAAACCTGCCACCGAACACTATGAAAATGGGTTTGGAGGCTTACAATCGTCAAGATTCGATGGCGTTTGATGAAGCCCTCCCATATTTAAATGAACAATTAGCAAAATGCTTAGAGGCCGAAGATGCAAAAGAGGGTATTGCCGCATTTTTTGAAAAACGAGAACCAAAATGGAAAAGTGGAAAGGATAAATCTTGATTGTGATCGGATGACCATTTATTAGGGGAAAGAGTATGGGTGTATTGAAAGGAAAAATTGCCGTGGTTACTGGAGCAGGCAGGGGCATCGGCAGGGAAATCTGTTTAAGTTTTGCAAAACAGGGTGCAAAAATAGTAGCTAATGATTTAGGCGCAGCTAGAGATGGCACCGGTGAAGGCAAGGTAGCCGATGCTGTCGTAAAAGAAATCCAAGCCTTAGGCAGCGAGGCTGTGGCTAATTATGATTCGGTAACGACCGTAGAAGGCGGTAATAATATTTTCCAAACTTGCATAGAGGCTTTTGGTGGCATGGATATTCTGGTTAATAATGCTGGGATTTTAAGAGATAGAACGCTCTTCAATATGGAAGAAAGCGATTGGGATGGAGTCATCGATGTTCATTTGAAAGGACACTACAACTGCAGCCGTCCTTTTGTTAGATACATCAGGGACAGTGAAAGGTTAAACTGCCGTATTATCAATATGTCTTCCGTTTCCGGTCTTTATGGAAGTTTTGGACAAACAAATTATGGTGCTGCCAAAGCAGGTATAGCTGGATTTACAAGATCATTGGCTTTGGAAGTTGCTAAATACAAATGCACTGTCAACACCATATCTCCAGGCGCTGCAACACGAATGACTTTTGACCTAATTGAGGCTGCGGGAGGAGAATATGATGAAACCGATTGGACACAGGGACCTGAACAAATAGCCCCAGTCATTACTTGGTTGTGTTCAGAGGCCGCTGAGAATGTTACATCTCAGATCATTCACTCCCAGGCAGGGATACTTGGGATCATGCAGCAACCTGCTGTGATCAAGTCTTTTACCACAGAAAGCCTTTGGACCGTGGAACAACTCGATGGGTTGATGCCAGAGCTCATTGAAGCAAAAAAAGACCATGATCGTGAAGTGTCTGTAAAAGGCGTCCCAAAAAAAGTTTAGATGTGACTTAATTTGAAAAGAATGAATGAAGTAAATTCAGGTTAAAATGATTGATAAAAATATCAGTAAAAGGAGATAAAAATGGATCTTGATTATGGCCCAGAATACGAAGACTTTCGCAAAGAGGTCAGGGACTTCTGTAGAAAATATCAGGGGTTGGAATTTAGCGATAGCTTAGGCTCAAGACTGGGGGCAGGTAAAAAATCTGAGAACAAAAATGCACTGACCATGACTCGTTCCGAATGGCAGAAAATTCTGATAGAGCAGGGTTACTTTGCAAGAGAGATACCTAAAGAATACGGGGGCTATGGTGGAAGCATTGATATTTTGAAGAACAAAATAATCAACTCTGAATTTGCAAAAGCCGGCGTTCCTCCTGCGACCCGGGGTCAAGGCACTGATTATTTGGTGCCGACACTTCTTGAAATGGGAACTGAAGAGCAAAAACAAAAGTACATTAGACCAACACTGCATTTTGAAATGATTTGGTGCCAAGGTTATTCGGAGCCAAATTCAGGCAGCGATTTGGCCAGTCTGCAGACAAAAGGTGTTATAGATGGCGACAGCTGGGTGATCAATGGTCAAAAGATTTGGACCAGTACTGCCAAATATGCTCACATGATGTTTTGTTTGGTCAGAACCGAACCAGATGCACCCAAACATAAAGGCATCAGTTATTTACTCATCCCAATGGACACCCCAGGTATTGAAATAAGACCCCTGGTTGATATGACCTTGGATGCGGGTTTTAACGAAGTATTTTTTACCGATGTCAGGATCCCTGCTGGCAATATTGTGGGTGAGAGAGGCCAAGGCTGGCTGGTAGCAAATAAAACATTGGTACACGAAAGAGGTTCTTTGGGAGACCCAACTGCGATTGTGAGCAGAATGAATCAATTGATTGAATTAATGAAAACCGAAACCCTTGATGGCACAAGAATTATCGATAAACCTGTTTTTCGTGACCGAGTTATGAAAATCCAAGGCAGGGTTTTGGCTGTTCAAAACCATGGATTAAGACTATTGTCAGCAAGGCTGAATAACAGAAAAGATGCGATGTTCGGAATTATGATTCTGAAATTAATAGGAACAGAACTCAGGCATGAACTCGAAGGTCTCGCGATTGACGTGATGGGGGAACTTGGAACTCTTTATCAAGACAGCCCCAATCTTAGAGATAACGGCAGTTGGCAGTTTGCTTACATGATGTATTTGGGATTGATTATTGGTGGTGGTACCAACCAAATACAAAAAAACATCATTGCTGAAAGAGGCCTCGGTCTTCCTAAAGCACCAAAAATAAAGGAGGCCTAACCATGTATTTTGGACTCTCAGAAGAACAGGAATCCTTTCAAGAAAGCTTGGATAAATTCCTTGAAGATGCAGTTTCCCTGGAATTGATACAAAGTTATGCTCACGGTGAAAATAAATCTTTACCAACAGAGGTGCATAATGGGTTGATTGAACTTGGAATCAACGGCCTCATTGTTCCAGAAGAATTTGGAGGATTGGGCTTGGATCTATTGTTTGCAGCCGCTGCTTCCCAATCATTGGGTGCAGGGATTGCTCCAGCACCGTTTGCAGGATCTTATGTAATGGCACCTCTTGCCTTGGTAAAAGCTGGTTCTGATACTCAGAAATCTGAGTATTTGGAAGCAATTGGTGAAGCAAGAATCCACTTTGGTGTAGGGGTTTCAGAATACATTGGGGCTCGTGAAGATGCTGCCATTACTTTTGATAACAACAAAGCCAATGGCAGAGCCTTGTTTGTCATCGATGCCAGTGGTGCTTCGCACTATTTATTGACTGATAAAAATGGCACATTCGGTATTGTGCAATCCGATGATCCCGGATTAACTAAAATACCTTTAACAACCGTAGACAAAACTTGCGGTGCACTTGAATTGTTGCTCGAGGATTGCGAGGTGGAAATTTTGGAAGGGTCAGTTGAGGATGAAACGGTGGTTCGATCGGTTATTGATGCAGGCAGAATTATGATAGCTGCAGATTCCTTGGGGGCTGCAGCAGTAATGATCAAAAAATCTGTTGATTATGCCAAAGAAAGAAAGCAGTTTGGCAGAGCCATAGGTTCTTTTCAGGCAGTCAAACATATGTGTGCGCAAATGGCGGCAGATCTTGAACCCTGTTATGCCATGGTTTGGTATGCTGCACACTGCCAAAACAACATACCTGAAGAAGCTACTTTAATGTCGTGTCATGCAAAAGCACATGTTTCAGAAGTTGCTACCGCCGTTGCTAAAACTGCAACGGAAGTTCATGGAGGTATGGGTTTTACAGATCTACTTGGTCTACATTATTGGTTTAAGCGCATAGGCTTGAATCGACAAATTCTAGGTGGTCCTGAATTGGTACGGGAAGAAGCTGCAAATATACAGAACTTCTAAACTATTGAGAAAAACTGAGATTAAGCAGTTTCTTCTTGATAGGCTCCCTGTTCAAAATTTTCAAGTAAATTGAATTTTTGAATTTTTCCAGAACCTGTTAACGGCCATTCTTCGACAAACATCCATTTGGTTGGTGTTTTTACTGGCGATAAATATTGTCTACAGTGAGCAATAAGGTCTGATATCTCAGGTTTATCATCGACGGGCCTAATAAAACAGCCTACAATTTCTCCCCATTTTGGGTCAGGGATTCCTACCACGGCAACTTCAGCAACTGCTGGATGCTCAAGTAGGGTATTTTCAATTTCAGCAGGAAATAAGTTTTCACCGCCACGAATGATCATTTCCTTAAGACGACCGGTAATCTTTACGTATCCTCTTTTATCCATGGAGCCTAGGTCACCCGTATGCAGCCAGCCACTTTCATCAATTGTAGCCTTGGTTGCTTCAGGATTTTCGTTGTAACGCAACATGTTGCAGTAACCTCGAGAACATATTTCGCCAATGGTGTCTAAGGGCAAAACTTCCGATGTTTGGGTATCAAGAATGGCTATATCTTTATTCGGCAGTGGTTGTCCCACAGTGTTGCAAATATCTTCTTCGCTGTCGTCTGGGAAGGTTTGTGTCAGCACCGGTGACGTTTCTGTTTGACCATACACCGTTGAAAATCTGCAATTCACAGTATTTTTTACCCTTCTAACCAGTTCTGGGGCAACCATCGAACCACCGGAGATAGCAATTTTGACAGAAGAAAAATCCACTGGGCTAACCTCATGTGAATCCAGTAATGCAATCAGCATCGTCGGTACACCAAAAAATGTAGTTCCATTTTCCTGCTCTGTCAAAGCATTAACTTTTTGAGGATCGAAAAATTTAATTAAGATTAGTTTGCCTCTTTTTTGCACGCATCCTAAGAGCGCTAGAGCGCAGCCTGAGGTGTGAAACATGGGCATAAAATTCAACCAGACATCGTCTCTGCCGATATCCACTCGGTCAGCACATAGACGAGCATTGTTGGTCAACCCCAAGTGATGCAAGACAGCACCTTTTGGAAATCCTGTGGTCCCGGATGTGTATTGAATTTGTGCAGCATCTAGTGGTTGAACTTCAGGTAATTCCACTGGAGAAACATCGATGCCATAAAATTCGTCTTTATTGTCCATATCAATAATGGATTGTATTTTGGGAAGATCTTCAGTTGCTTTTTGAGCTATTTCAAGCATCGGGTTACCACGATATTCGTGGATTAGATAAAGAGCAGAAGATTGAGATTGTTCTAAAACATAATGAAGTTCATTAACTTGATAGGATGGATTTACTGTAACTAGAACCATGCCTGAAAGGGCGCAAGCAAACTCCAAAATTACCCACTCAGCCGTATTTGGGGACCAAACAGCAATTTTGTCTCCAGGGTTGAATTGGTTTAAAAGATTGTAGGCAAGTCTTTCTGAATCCTGCAATAATTCTTGGTATGTCCATTCCTGACCCAGTTCGCATTCCATATTAGTTTCAACAAGGGCAACTTTATCGGGATCTTCTTTGGCAGCAATTCTTAAGATATCACCGACAGTGAGATCAGTGATCTCTTCATCTTCTATTGCTGGAAAAAAACTGTTTTTTAATTGCATCGCTATTCGTCTCTATTGTCGTTAAAAACCATAAAATACTATCGCACCCAAGATTAGTATGATCCATATTGACCAAATGAGCCATGCTGATAGAGCCAAAGAAACTGCTAAACAAGAGGCGACCGTAAAAAGAATTAGAATAGATAGTTCCATCATATTTGGTCTGGGTTGTGACTAAAACTTGGGATGTCTTCATCAATTGGTGACCAAGCGTGTGCTGATGAACTGTAAAAATTTGAATCTATTTTCAACCACGATGCATCATCTAGGCTACCGGCTTTTACGAATCTCACTTCTGGCATTTCTTTGATAAAACTCAATACAGGAGATCCGCATTCCTCACAAAATCCTCTGCTCATATTTCGGCCGCTTGCAGTTGTTGTTGTGTGAAACTTCAATTCTCCCTCCATCTGTATTGCCTGTGAGGGCAGCATTAAAATAGTGGCTTTGCCACTGCCAGTGGATTTTTGGCAATCCATACAATGGCAATGATGTGCAGAAATTAGATTCTGTTTATCAAATGCATACTTTATTGCTCGGCACAGGCAACCACCTGTTTTAGATTGTTCACCCATTAGTAACGTCTTTATTTAATTTAGATTTCATTTACAAACTAAACCTTTATAAAATTTACTTTACTCCAACCCAAGTTCTGTCTCAAGCATTCTAATTTGTGTAGAATAGAGGCCCTTTACTAAATGTTATGATTTATTGATTCAATGAAAATAGATTCAGGAATATTAGTAAATAACCCCAAGGACGCTGGACCACTAGCCAAATATTTCGAGGATGCTGGTTACGATGGGGTTTTTACATTTGAAGGCGCTCATGATCCATTTTTACCTTTGGTATCTGCTGCAATGGCAACTAAAAGAATAGAGTTGATTACATCCATTGCTGTCGCTTTCTCCAGAAACCCAATGATCTTGGCCAACATTGGCTACGATCTTAATTTGGTCTCTGAAGGTAGGTTTATCTTGGGGTTGGGATCACAGATCAAACCACACATCACCAAACGATTTTCGATGCCATGGTCTAAGCCGGCTGCAAGGATGAAAGAAATGATTATGGCAATACAAGCAATTTGGGATTGTTGGCAGAATGGTACCAGGTTGAATTTTCGTGGGGATTTCTACAACCATACATTGATGACTCCATTCTTCAATCCGGGCCCCAATCCGCATGGGATAGGTAAGATTTATGTTTCTGCAGTAGGACCACTAATGACGAGAGCTGTTGCTGAATCGGCTGATGGTTTGCTGGTCCATCCTCTCAACACCACCAAATACATCGAAGAGGTAACCTTACCTGTTTTGGAAGAGGGTTTGGCTGCTGCTGGCAAGCAAAGATCCGATTTTGATTTATCAGTAAATGTTATGACTGCCGTGGGATTGACTGAAGAATCCACTCAGAACGCGATCAATGCCACCAAACAGCAGATCGCATTCTACGGCTCAACGCCTAATTACATTGCGGTTCTGGAGATGCATGGAGTAGGGGATCTCCATCCGGAACTCAATCGGTTATCAAAACAGGGGAAGTGGGAAGAGATGGGCTCCCTGATAGATGACGATTTTCTAAACACCGTTGCCGTTGTTGCTGAAACCCCGGAGGAAGCGGCAAAAGAAATAAAGGCAAGATATGGGGAATGTGGGGATCGCATAACACCGATACTTTATTCAGGTGAGAATGAGTTGGCGCCAGCGATCCTGAATGCACTGAAAAGTTAATCCTCAGTAAACTTTTTCTCAGTCTTGGAATTTCGGCGGTCGTTTCTCAAAGAAAGCCATCACTGCCTCCTTGTTGTCAGGCGAACCGATCAACCGGTTTTGAATTTTAGCTTCGGTTGAGAAAATTTCTTCGTAATCACTGTCATCAGCCATACGCATTATTTTTTTCGTCTGACTCAAAGCCTGAGGTGATCTTTGTGCCAGTTTTGTTGCCCAAGCTTTTGTCTCTGTGAGAAGATCCTCACTGGGGACAACTTTGTTGGCTAGACCCAGTTCCAAAGATCTAGCGGCCGGAATTTTCTCAGCTTCAATAGCCAATTGATAAGCCAATTTATAGCCAACTGTTTTTGTTAGTAACCAGTTGGCTCCACCGTCAGGAACCAAGCCAATGTTACTGAATACTGAAAGCAGATAAGCCTCTTCCGACATTACTGTTAAATCGCAAGCCATGGCGAGAGCAAAACCTATGCCTGCAGCAGGTCCTCTGACTGCAGAGATTACTGGTTTCGGCATGTTGATAATGTTCATGAAGATCGGTTTGTAGCCTTCAAGCAGACCTTTCTCAACTGCATCAGGATCACTTGATGGACCTATTGGTTCATTGAGGTCCGCGCCTGCTGAGAAACCTTTACCTGCACCGGTGAGAATAACACAACGGATGGAACTGTCTTCATAAGCAGCATCGGTTGCTTCCTTCATATCCAAAACCATTTGTTTATTAAAAGCATTCAGATTGTCTGGACGATTTAGAGTGATGGTTGCAATTTTGTTATCAACTTCATAAATAACAGTTTCAAATTCCATGTTTTATTTCTCCACTTTTCTTTCTTTTAGGTCTCTTAGATCAAGAGACGTTTCTTTGTTTCCCTTTCCAGTAAGGCTCTCTTAAATCTTTTCTCAGAACTTTTCCTGTTGGGTTACGAGGTATCTCGTTGATAAATTTTATAGTTTTCGGACACTTAAAGCCCGCTATTTTTTCTCTCGAGTAAGCTATTATTTCATCCTCATTAATAGAAGAATCTTTTGCAAGAATAACAAAACCCATAACGGTTTCTCCCCATTTTTCATCGGGAATACCAACCACCGCTGCATCCAATATTTGAGGATGACTCATCAGGGCATTCTCAACTTCAGCAGGGTATATATTCTCGCCACCGGAAATGATCATGTCTTTCACTCGGTCATGAATGAAGAGAAATCCATCTTCATCAAAAAAGCCGGCATCCCCACTGTAGAACCATTTATCAACAATGCTCTCCGCCGTTGCCTCAGGTCTGTTCCAATAACCTTTCATCACGGCGCCTGACTTTATGAGAATCTCTCCCACTTCACCGGTTCCCAATTCATTGTTATCAGTATCCACAATTTTAATCTCAACTCCAGCAGGATAAGGTTGTCCGCAGGATCTCAGTTTACCTTTTGCAGGGTCATGATATTCAGGTGTCATGGTTGTTGCCATACCGCAAGTTTCGGTTAGGCCGTAGACCTGCCAAAAGTCACATTGCATTCTTTCTATTGCCTTGACCAAGGTGTCTTCAGCAATCGGAGAGGCTCCATAAACAACCTGTCTTAAGGAAGTAAAATCGGTCTCTTCTGCTTTAGGGTGCTGCAACAGAAAAAGTATGACTGCAGGTACGAATAGTGCGAGTTCTATTTTTTCAGACTCAATAAGTTCGAGTATAAGTCCAGGGTCAACTTCAGGAATGATGATATTTTTGCAGCCAAAAATAGCACCCAGGACCGCATAAAGTCCACCGGCCACATGAAACACAGGCATACAAATTAGATTTACAGAACCTTCGTGCCAGTCTTTGCACCAAGTTTGATTAACCATGGAAGCAGCATTTAAAATATTTGCATTGGTGAGCTGTGCCCCTTTAGGCAGGCCAGTGGTGCCAGAAGTGTACATCTGCAGGACATCATCCTCAGCCTTGCTTACCAACATCGGGTCTCTATTGTCCTGTCGGTCTCGCCAAGTTTTATAATTTTCCCAGTCATCAATGGTATCTGTCATGGTGATAATTTTTCGTACTTTGGGGATTTCATTCTCAATCGGCTTAACAAGTTCATAAAATTCAGGATCTACAAAAAGGATTTCACTTTCTGAATCATTTAAAATAAACGCGATCTCTGGTGCTGCCAATCGCCAGTTAATCGCCACAGGGACAGTCCTTGCTTTCATATTTCCATAGAAAAACTCAAAGGTATCAGAGTTCTTGCCTAAGAAAGCCACACGAGAGTCAGATTTGCACCCTTCGGCTATCAATCCTTGTGCCACTTTGTTGGCAGTTGAATCAAAGTCTTGATAGCTTGTTTCTTTGCCTGAGAACTTAAATGCTATGCTCTCAGAAGATTGTTTTACCCTCCATCGGAGCAGATCAACGAGGCTGGTTGTTTGAGGTATATTTTTCATTCTTTTTTCTTGATTTTCAAAATTAGCCTAAAAAAGAGTTTTTTTCCACTAAAATCTGGGTTTGTTGTTAAACAACAGTTTTTCCATTATTAGTAATTATTTCAAACAGTTAGTGTGTTCAGTGAGTTCAAATTATGACTAGTTTCAACTAAATGTTTTTGCTAAATGAAGCAACTCTTGGCATTATGATTTTAGAATAATAGTTACTGTATCGGAAAATTAATATTTCGAGTGTAATGAAAAATATTGTTGTTGGGGATATAAATAATATAAGGGGACCAGGTCTTCCATCTGAAATACGCACCTTACATTGTATTCACAACATCAACTTGCATTAAAAAAAATGAAAATTAGGAGTAAATTCATGAAAAAGATTTGCAACCATTTGATGGCTCTTGCAATTACCATTGCCTTCACTTCCACTGGTATTTATGCACAAGAGCTAGAAGAAATAATTGTTACCGCAACCAAAAGAGCGGTGAGTCTGCAAGACACACCTGTTTCTGTCAGTGTTATTAGTGGTGACAAAATAGAAAAAGCATCCATACACGATTTTAGATCACTATCCACTTACATTCCTAATTTCAGCGTTACTGAAAATGCAATCAGCACCATTGCTTCAATGCGTGGTGTTGGTATTGGTGCCAACCAATCGTTTGAAAACTCCGTGGGCTTGTTTGTAGACGGTGTTCATTTGGCCAAAGGACGTCAGTATCGTAGCGGTCTTTTTGACATTGAACGAGTCGAGGTACTCAGAGGTCCTCAGGGAACTTTGTTTGGTAAAAATACCCTTGCCGGTGCTGTCAATGTAATTTCAGCAAGTGCCGAAGTTGGTGATTTGTTTGGAGGCAGAATAGCGATTGCTGGTGAAGAAAATGGTGGTGAACTGATCGAAGGCCACATCCAGGGTACGGTTGCTAAAAACTTTGCCATGCGTCTTGCTTTTAAAGATCGTAAAGACGACGGTTATATAGACAACGTCTACAATGGAAGTTCAGGACCAAGTTCGGATGAGACTTTGATCCGAGTAAGTGGCTCCTGGGAACCGAATGAAGATTTAACGATTGACTTTAAACACGCAGACGGAGAACACGTTCGACTGGGATCAACCGTAGCAATAAAACATTGGGAAATGGCAATGCCGCCAACGGCAACTTCTGGCTTGGCTTTTCTCTTAACCGACTTGTTTCATCCAGCTTTGCCTGCAGCGGTAGCAGCTGGTGAAATGATTGGCTATCGAGATGAAAACATGTGTGCTGGGTCTACGTTGTGCCTGGGTATGAATCCAGAGGGAACCGATACCACAACCTCAGACACATCGCTTACAATCAACTACGATTTTGGTGATGGGTATACATTCAAGTCGACAACAGGTCGAGCCGAATACGAATACACTGATGGAATCGATGCAGACTTTGCAGCCATCGCGTTGGTCTCAAGAGACGACTGGTCTACCTACGATCAAACAAGTCAAGAATTTACGATTTCATCTCCAACGGATGGAGATTTTTCATGGATCGCAGGTCTCCATTGGGATAGCCAAATGCAAGACATTGATCGCTTGATTGAACTTGATGGAACCATTGGTGGGGTCATGGGAATTTTTGCGGCCATGGGAGCAGCACCAGATCCATCAATCTTGACAATGCCTTTAGCAACCTTAACGGCTATGGGACTGCCAATGTTGTATCAGAACAACTCGGCTAATGATCCAACGGCTGCCTATTTGGTTTCAGTTGGAGTCCTGCCTGGAACAGCTGCTGATTATCAGACGATGTTTGACCAAACCACCCGAATTGGCTATTGGACTCAGAACACTGAATCCAAAGCGGTGTATTTCCAAGGCACGATGCAAATGAGTGACAGTCTTGCAGTAACCGCGGGTGTACGTTATGTCGAGGAAAGGAAACACATACGTGCGGGAACTTGTTTGGGTACCAACACAACCGGTAAACAAACCTGTAATAACAATGCATTTCTCGCTGGCATTCTGGCCGCTAGTTTCGATACATATGCGCATAACTTTGACAATGTTCCTGAAAGAAATACCAGCCATATGTTGCCTTCATTGATTATTAAAAAAGACCTTGACGACAATAATATGATTTACGCCAGTTTTTCTAAAGGTTATAAGAGTGGTGGTTTCAACGCAGCGGATGACCAGAACCCAGAATTCACATTGGTCAATGGTGCACCTGTTCCAAATCCTACAGTGCCAGGAATTGGATTTGAATACGATGACGAGACCGCAGTATCGTATGAGATTGGAGGTAAGCACACTTTTCCAAACGCTAGATTGCAATTTAATTGGGCAGCTGCGCATGCAGATTATGACGATCAACAGGTATCAACCTTTGTCGGTTTAGGCTTTGTCGTCGGCAACGCTGCATCTTCTGATGTGGACACGATTGAAATGGATCTGTTGTGGCAGGCCACTCCAGACCTTAGAATCGGTGTTAACGCCGCTTACCTTGATGCCAAGTTTGATTCATTTCCAGCAGCTGCTTGTACTGAAAAACAATTGGCGACTTTCAGAGCTATGGATCCAACGGGCAACCCCTACAATCCAACACAGTATTCTTATACCAACATACACCAGAGCAACTACGGTGCAGATCTGGCCATTGGTAATTGCAGAGCGATATGGAATGCAGCCGGTTTCATGGCAGTTGGAAACCAGGATTTATCCGGTGAGCCACGTGGATCTGGTAAATACAACGGAGCAGTATTTGCTGATTACACCAGAGAAATTGGTTCAGGCATGTCAATGTTTTTAAGCTTTGATGTCAGTTTCTTTGATGACTACACCTATGCAGGTGATAACGATCCTATTGATATGCAGGAGGCCAGCCAAACAATAAATGTTCGAGCTGGGGTTCGTGCTGATAAATGGGAAGCAATGGTCTACGGTAGAAATATCACAGATGAAATAATTGCCGCTGGAGGCTTTGATGTACCTTTGACCTCCGGAGCTCACGCCATGTACATGGCTCCAAGAGAAGTTTGGGGTGCACGTTTGACCTACAACTTCTAAGTTGAGCAAAATGATGATAAAGGACGGGCTTTGGCCCGTCCTTTTTTTTGTCTACGCAGAAGAGAAATTGATATAATTTTATCCATGATCCAATCAAAAATATTTCCAATACTAAGACCAACCAAGGTTGCTAAATGAACCGTAACGTTATTGTCAGTTGTGCGGTAACCGGTTCGGGCGACTCGGTAGGTAAACATCCTGCAATTCCAGTGACTCCTGAGGAAATAGCAACAGCCGCGATTGAGGCTGCCAAAGCAGGGGCTGCAATTGCCCACATCCACGTACGCGAACCTGATAGTGGTAAACCCAGTCGACGGGTGGAGCTTTACCGTGAAGTGGTGGAGCGTATTCGTAGCAGTGATGTTGATGTGATTATTAATCTCACCACCGGTATGGGTGGTGATCTCTTCCTTGGTCCTGATGATGAACCTATGAATTTCACTGATGCTACGGACTGTGTTGGCATGATGGAGCGGATGGAGCATGTTGAAGAGCTGTTGCCAGAAATCTGTTCGCTTGATTGCGGTTCTTTCAACTATGCAGAAGGCAATTATGTCTACATATCAACACCCAATATGCTCGAGCAAGGAGCCAAAAGACTGCAGGAAATTGGTGTTAAACCAGAACTCGAAGTATTTGAATTGGGCCAATTGTCATTTGCCAAACACATGATGACACAGGGACTTCTTGACAGCCCGCCTTTGTTTCAAGTGTGCCTTGGGATTCGCTGGGCCGCTGAGGCCAATACCGCTTCGTTCAAAACCATGGTGGATTCATTGCCAGAGGGATGCAACTGGGGTGGCTTCGGTGTTGGTGCGATGGAAATGCCAATGGTTGCACAAGCGGTACTACTCGGAGGCAATGTTCGGGTAGGCCTTGAGGATAATCTTTATCTGGAAAAAGGTGTTTTTGCATCCAATGCTCAATTGGTAGAGAGGGCTTGCAACATAATTCAACTCATGGGATGCTCACTGCAGACACCAGCTGATGCGAGACAAACTTTGGGTCTTAAAACGCTCTCATAAATGTCAATACATATGAAGGTATTCCGATGAATTTGGTACAAAAAAGTGTGTCCCATCCATGGATGTGTGATGTTTTAGGACATCTTACCACCCGTCATTATGTAGCCATGTTTGACGACGCAGCCTACCATTTATTATACAAAGTCTTTGGATGGACTGGATCCAGTGATGCAGATGGTAAGATTGCTTGGGCCGATGTTCGGCATGTTATCAATTACCAAGCAGAAGTAGCAGCCGGGGATCTTCTGGAGATCCATGCTGGGTTAAATAAAATTGGTACCAAATCAATCACCATATTTTATGAGATGAGAAATCTCGGCAGCCATGACATAGCTGCTACGCTTGAATGCACTTGTGTGCTCTTTGATTTACAAACACGAAAAGCAATCAAGATCTCTGAAGAACTTCGAGACTTGGCTTCAAAACACCTGATTGAAAAAACAGACAGCGACAGTGAATAACCAGGCACGGATTGTTATCGTCGGTGGTGGCATTATGGGTGTTTCACTGCTGTATCATTTGGCAGAAGAAGGTTGTGATGACATCTTGCTTATTGAGAAGGGTGAGTTGACATCAGGATCCACTTGGCATGCTGCTGGACAGTGCCCCAGCATGGTCGGAAACTATAACTTGGCAAAAATTCACAATTACGGAAACTGGTTATATTCCCGGCTAGAAGAAATTACTGGTCAATACGTCAGTTGGCACCCTTCGGGTGGAATCAGGCTGGCTTTAACACAAGATGATCTTGATTGGTTTCATTATATGAAGGGAATCGCTAGCAATATAGGTTTTCGTCTAGAAATAATTGATAGCAACAAGATCAAAGAAATTAATCCTTTTATCAACACAGAAGGAGTAATCGCTGGTGCCTGGACTCTCGATGACGGTCATGCAGATCCTGCAGGACTGACCAATGCTATGGCTCATGGTGCAAAAAAGATGGGGGCCAGTATTCAGCGGCATAATCGGGTTCTTGATATCAAACCAATGAGCTCTGGTGAGTGGCAAGTGATTACCGAAAAAGGAAACATTATTGCCGAAACTGTGGTCAATGCGGCGGGTTGCTATGCTAGAAGAATAGCCCAAATGGTTGGAAGAGATTATCCAATTGTCAACGTACA
>ENA-UPTF01000667-UPTF01000667.1-marine-metagenome-genome-assembly--contig:-NODE-667-length-23371-cov-6.286726_pt1 | contig 23371 bp, 27 predicted proteins | sample MGYA00238166_ERZ767019 | MGnify/ENA primary metagenome ERZ767019 (study PRJEB28930, sample SAMN06266391) | marine metagenome | isolation source: Sea water from 250 m depth | place: Atlantic Ocean | study... | reverse complement strand
TGAAGTTCTGCCTGCCAACTGCCTGCGTGTATGTTTTCAAAATCTACTATCATCGCATCACCCTTAACTTTGTTAAATTCAAAATATGGAATTTCTGTTTGGTGGATGATTAACGATGGATTGGTTGAATCAAGGTAATCTCCAATCATTGGTTCTTGACCAAATACTGGAAGTATTGTAAAGGCTAGAAAAATAACAAGTAAATACTTCATATTTTAGCAAATTTTCGGCATGGATAAAAATCTAATCTACAAATGGTTTGTCATAACCCAAGATGACTTTTGCAACTTCTGGTCGCAGGATAAATTCTGATGGTGCGCTTCCTTCCTGAATCAACGAACGCAGTTTGGTGCCGCTAATTTGTTCTCTTGATTCCTCATCGTGCGGACATACCTTCGGATTAGTAAATGTAAGACATTTTTTGCAGTAAAAGAATGCAGGGAAGGATATAGGTGCAATCTCAAGATCCTGATAATCATCAAATATCTTCTGGGCTGCAAAAGGATCATAAAACTTTCCAACGCCTGCATGGTCACGTCCAATGATGATATGTGTACAACCATAATTTTGCCTCATTATAGCATGATGAATTGCTTCTTTGGGTCCAGCATATCTCATTTCTGTATGAAGAGTTCCTAATTTGCATCTATTCTCAGGATAATAGTTTTCAATCATAGATACGTATGATTTTACAATAACTTCATCTTTGAAATCACCAGATTTTTTCTTTCCAATAAGCGGATTAACGAAAACTCCGTCTCGCGTAGTTATAGATGTCTTTTGGAGAATCTCATGAGCAACATGCGGTGGATTTCTTGTCTGGAATGCAACAATTTTTTTCCATCCTGCTTTTGAGAATGACTCTCTCGTCTCTAGTGGTGTCATTCTGAATTTTCTAATCTCTGTATTTTCTGGTCTCTTAATGTAATCTATTTTACCGCTCACAAGAAAATCATTCATTGCAGTTGTTTTGGCAACACCAGGATGCGAATTGTCATCTGTGCCGTAAATACCTTTTACTGTTTTCTCTTTATCAAAAGTGAAAACTTCTTCGACGTTTAATACTGCAACGCCTAATCCATCAGGGTTTTTTAATAAAACATTACCAGAGTCTTTTATTTTTGAGGCAGTTGACTCGTCAACATCTAATACGATCGGAATTGTCCATGGTATATCATTTGATAGTCTTCCTTTTGAAACGACTGACTCAAAGTCCTGTTGAGATAAGAAACCTTCCAATGGACTGAATATTCCATCAGCAATATTTTCAACATCGTTTGCAAGATCAACACTGATTGATATTGATGATAGACCAGAAGGGTCAATATCTGAAAATCTGTTTACGAGGTTTCCACCGTGTGGTTTAGATACTCCAGTGCCTTCGGACAAGATTTTTACTTTTTATGATCCATGTGTAGACCGCATTCCTTATCGGATTGGTTTTCCCACCACCAACGGCCAGCTCGTAAATCTTCGCCAGGCTTTATTGCTCTTGTGCATGGCTCACAACCAATACTAGGAAAGCCTTGATCAATTAATTTATTGTAAGGAATATCATTTTCTTTGATGTAACCCATTGTTTGTTCCCAACTCCAATCAAGAATTGGGTTAAGTTTTATCATGCTGTCATGTTGTTCATCAATTTCGATTTTTCTAGATTCTTGTCTGTTTTGGGTTTGATCACTTCTAAGACCAGTAATCCAGCCATCCAATGTAGACAGCATCTTATTCAAAGGATGCACCTTTCTAACGCCACAACATAATTTTCTGTTCTCAGCACTCTCATAAAATAAATTCATGCCGTGAGTTTGTACCATCTCAATTACTTCAGTTGCATCAGGAAAAGTAATTTCAATTTTAGTATTGTATTTTTTTCTTATTTCATCCATAACGTCGTATGTTTCCTGATTTATTCTTCCTGTATCTAATGAAAAAACTCTAGCCTCTGGATTGATTTTTGATAACATATGAATTACGCATACATCTTCAGCACCAAAACTTGATGCTAACGCAAGTTTGGGGTGAATGTTTTCTAAACCCCATTGCAACACCTCCTCAGGAGTTTTTAATTTATCATTTAATTCGGATATCTGCTCTGAGGTAAATTTTGACATAAAAAATCAATTTTTGATTTGTTTTATAATCATTACTGATTACGTCAATAACAATTCTAAAATTACAAACAGATTGAAGTGTTTTATTGGAAGATAAAATTCTAGTTGTGGTATTCCCATCTGTATTCTCTAAAAATAAGATCACAATACTTGTAACAAATATTAAAAAAGTTCTCAAAATACAAAATCAAAAATTTCATAAAATAAGAAGAGATGGTGATGTGATAATAGTTGAAGCTGATGATCCGGTTTTTGCATCATCAGCCATCAATACTTTGTTTGGAATTAGAGGTATTGCGATCGCAAAACAAGTTACTAATGATTTTGAATCAATTGTAAACAGTATTTCAAAAATTGGTGTAGACATTTTTCTTAAAGGTGAAAGATTTCTTTTAGAGGTAGAAGGATACGCTAAGGGATTTGTAACGAAAGACGTTGAAATTGCGGCTACATCATCACTGATTGAAAAAACTTCTGGAACTGGAATTAAACCTGGCACTAGTAAAAAATATGATAGAAGGCTTTACGTTTATTTGACAAAACTAAATGCATACGTTTGTATTTATTATGATAATGGTTTTGGAGGAATACCAAACTGTTCACAAAATAAGAAAATAGTTTGTTGTGTTTTTGATGAGTTATCAGCAGTCTCATGTCTTGAAACTATAAAGCAAGGATTTGATGTAGAGATCATAGTTTGTTATAGTAAAGATTCGGAGTTACTACGTTTGGTTAAAATGATTAACCAGATAATACATAGAATAGTTAAACCAAAAATAAATTTAGAATTTTATAAAATACATGCTGACGGAAAATTATCACAAATATTACTTACAGAAATTACTGCTAAAATATTAGTACGGATTGCAATTACAAATAATGCTAAAAGAATTTCCTTAGCTCTTTCTCCACTAATTTATCCAGTTGATTTTATTGAGAGCTTAACCAAACAAGTGTACAGCAAGAACTTGATTCCTTATTTTCCTTTATCAGGATTAGATGATAATATTTTTGAAACTGCAAAAGAAATTGGATTAGAAAAATATCTAAGTAGGATTGAAAAATTAGGTGGTTCAAACTTTTCTAATTTTAAACAATCTACAAAAAAAATCGAAAAAATTATTAAAGAAACTGTTATGAGTAAAAAAACTGTCTTGGTTAATGTGGGACCAAATAACGTTCATGATATTTTAGATGAAGTTAGAACAGATCATTGAAGATTTAAACTGGCAATTTTGATTCTAGTTATGAAAAAAATAGGTCAGTTCATCTATCCATGGGGTAACGGGCATTACACACGCATGATGAGATTGGATGAAGCATTGCTAAAACATCTAGGCGAAGAGCTTGATGTACATTATTTTAGTAAGGGAGAAGTTTACAAAAAATTACTTGATAAGTTTCCAGATAAGCAAAAGAACATTCATGAAGTTTTAATGCCAACGCCCATAGATGGGAAAGTTGGTCCAAGTGTTACTTTATCCTTGCTTAACATACTTTTTCCAGTGGCAGATAATCATTCATTGGTAAATCAAGTTAAAAACTACATGAAAAAAGAAAGGGAATTCTATAACAAGGAAAAATTTGATCTTGTGATAAATGATGGAGACATGGGTTCCAATGTACTGGCTAAGAATAGAGGAATTCCTAGCCTCTTTGTAACAAATCAATATATGCCAAAGTTATGGAAATCTCGAAGCTATTTGAAACCAGGACTGTATTTTGTGTCAAAACAAATTGCAAAGGCTACCAAAGTATTGGTGGCAGACTCTGCTCCACCGTACACAATATGTGAATATAACCTGAACTTTCCTGATACCATTAAGGACAAAGTAATGTATGTTGGTCATTTCTCAAATAGAAAATCAGAAAATCGTGAATCACTAACTGATTTGGAAAGGCTTGTTGATGGAATAGATTTTGGATATTGGATGAGGACGGGAAATAAACCAACAAATGATGGAACTGGTGAAAGATATGAAGAAGTTTTCCATGAAACTGAGATGAAGGACGAACGACGAATTATTTCTCATGCCAAGAATGACAAATCTATTGACAATGTTGTTGGAAAAGATGGGGGAAAATATTCAGTTTTAGAGGCATATGAAAAAAAAATTGATTGGGCCCAAATTGATATTGGTTTTTTGACAGAACATGAAAGGCAGACTGTGTTAAACGGATGTAAATATGCAGTAATCAACGGCTCTCACACTGTAATGGGAGAAATAATGGGCATGAATTCAAAGCCCATAATTGGGATGCCGATTTATGATGAGCATACAAATCAAATAAGATGGGCAGAAGAAAAGCAGTTAGGAGTTTTGGCTGAAAGTAAAAAGCAAGTAATCAAAGCAATTCAAATGATACGGCAGAATTATAACAAATATCAAGAGGAATTAGCGGAATTCTCTAAAAATTTTGATGGAAATGGGGCAGAAAATACCGCTAAAATAGTCTCAGAGATTCTAGAAAGAAAGAAATAGTTTCAGCATGATAATTTTTGGTAGTCTGGTACGTGGTATGTTCGATGGGCGAACTGACCTTAACGGGATGAAGATATAATCCACGTACTAGGCGTAACTTGTACAAGTTGTTGTGCGATCATTCTAACTTTGCGAACGCTTTTATGGAAAAAATTTGGTCTTGTCAACGTTGCCTAATTGCCCAGAATGTACTGCACGAGAAAAAAAGGCTCTTAAAACACAGTATGAGATGGAGGCTAAAAAGGCAGAGGAGGAAGGTAAAGATTATCTCATTCCTAATGATAGAGACATAGGAACTGATATTGAAATTCCTATGAAATTAGATCCTTCCACAAAACATTTCATCTGCAAGAGATGTGGATTGTATGCCACTAGAGAACAAATATCTGACATACGTGATAGACTTAACCGAAGAGAATCTACAAAAGAAGACAAACAATATGATTATTTAGAATGGTGGCAGAAAAGCAAGAAAGACAAACAGCAAGCGTGATTAAAAAAATGGGGAAAAAACAGAATGACATACCTGAGGATGTCAATAAAGAATTAGAATCACCGAAATTTGGAAAACCAACTGAAATTACAGCGTCTGGATATATTTTGGATATAAATGAGAAAGATGGTAAAGTTGACATTCAAACTTACGAACCAATTTCCGGAACGACCATTTTAGAAGGACTCTCTATTTCAAAAAAAATTAAACTAAATGACTTGGAGAAAGGTACGGTCTATGAATTCAAACTTGATGAATTAAAAGCGCCGTTAAGCAAAAAGACTATAGAATATTTGAAAGAACAGGGAATTACAATGAATGCAATTATTCAGTTCGAATTAAAAGAAACAAAAATAATTGATGAAAATTCAGAAGATGTTTAAAGTTATTTTTTTGAGGGTTTTTTTGCTAACTGCTTTCTAAATGCATTACCAATAATTGGATTTATAAAAAATGGGAAATTTTGTTTTGCCCATATTCCAGCTCGAGCAACTGAGGGAACAACGATCTCTAATCTTGATGAATTCGCAGCCTTGAGAATTGTGTTTGCTACTTTTTCTGGACTCAAGATAGCTATTGTAGAACGCCTTGAAAAATTTTCAAAAGATGGGTGATCAAACAAAGGAGTGTCTACCATTATTGGACTAACTACTGTTACATCTACTCCTGTTCCAGAAAGCTCGTGTTTTAATCCCTCTGAAAAACCCAGCATAGCAAATTTAGTTGCGCAGTATGAAGCAACACCTGGCACTCCTAAACTAGCACCCACAGATGCAACATTTACGATGTGTCCTTGACCTTGTTCAATCATATATGGAAGAAAATTCTTCGTGCAGTATATCATTCCAAAGTAGTTTGTTTCCATCTGTGATTCTATTTCTTCGATGGTGAGCTCCGAAACCTTACCATAAATAACGAATCCTGCATTGTTTACTAAAATATCAATTCGGCCAAATGTATCTAACACCATATCAACCATTTCCTTAACTTGTGATTTGTTAGAAACATCACACTGACAAACTAGAGTAAAATCTGTATATTGTGAAATTTCCTTTTGTACTTGAAGTAGTTTTTCTTTTCTTCTAGCTACCAAAACCACTTTAGCGTTTTTTTTAGCAAATTTAATAGCTGATGCCTCACCTATTCCACTAGAGGCACCTGTGATTACAACTACCTTATCCTTGAAATTCATAGTTTAAAATTATCATAGAAAAATAAGTACTTTCTACCCACCTTTGTGGTTATTTTCTAAATGTGTCGCAAATTCACTCTCACTTAATAACTCTCCACATACTGGACATTCATTCTGTTTGATTTTTGGTCTTGTATACTTGCCTAAAGCAAGTTTGACTAGTAGAACCCAAGTTACTACAATTGGAACATAATATGTTGCAATCCTCCAGCCTATCACAGCATTCCATTCAAGTCCTTCTGCTGGAATTACAAAATTAAAAGGATCTAGGTTGTTAATGTACGCAACAATTCCAAATTCTGCCAAACCAGAACCTCCCACAGTAATAGGCAAGTTTCCTATTGCGTTTGCACCCATCACAGCCATAATAGAATCAAAAAATTCTATAGTAAACCCAACGCTGTTCGCTATTACCAAAAATGAAACTCCGTAAAGTATCCATGCAGCTAAAGCCATTACGAAACCAATAACAAAAACTTTTTGTGTCTTGGATGATCCTAAATTTTCCCGGCTTAATGTACATACTTCTTCCAACCATGCATTACTTTGCTTTAGATATTTCTCACCACGCTCCTTCCCTAATGTTTTCATTAATCCAGCAATGCCTTTTGGTACTTGAAATGTATGTTTTGATGAAACGAAAAACAATACAGTCCAAATTGCAGTTACTGTGATACTAGTTGCTAAAACTATAGTGGCAACCACATAAGCGCCACTTAGTAATGCAAAAACTCCAGCAAGAATTGATAGTACACCGCCGGCAAGAACCTCCGTAACAATATCAACAATTGCTACCCATGCTGCTTTTGCTGGCGGAATTCGTTTTTTTGTTAGATAATAAATTACTGCAAACTCTGCTCCAACAAACATTGGCGTTGTAAATTTAATAAATTCACTTCCAACTCTCATTGCTACTAAATTCTTAATAGAATCAAATGGTCCAAGGAATGTTCTTGCTATGTAACTTAGTTTTAATCCTTGCAATCCCAATTTTGTCATCATAATTAATGCTGCAGCAGCAAATGGTAATGCACCAATAGCAAGAATGTCTTCTAATTTTATATCAAATTGAATAACGATTATGATGATGGGGATCATAGTTGCAGGAATAACTGCAATTCGCCAGTCCATTCAGAGAATTTTTCATGTATTCAAATATAAGCCAATCAAAAAATATATCCTAACAGACGAGGCTGAAGGTTAATGATTACAAATGTTAAGGTGCGTGCACCATCATCAACGGCAAATTTGGGTCCAGGCTTTGATGTGTTTGGTTTGGCGCTTGATGCATTTCATGATGAAATAATACTTGCTAAAACTAACAAATCTGCCACAACAAACAGACCATGGCATGGAGTTAGAATACTAACGATGGATGATGTACCAACAGATCCGCAACAAAACACTGCTGGATTGGTAATCAAATCGATGAAACAAAAATTCAAAATAAAATCTGGAATTGAGATTAAAATTAAGAAAGGTGTTCCAGCTGGATTTGGAATGGGAAGTAGTGCTGCTTCTGCTGCTGCAGCAGCATTAGCATGCAACAAATTGTTTAATCTAAAATTAGACAACAAAACGCTAGTCAAGTGTGCTGGAATAGGAGAAAAAGCAAGCGCTGGAACTATCCATTATGATAATGTTGCAGCATCATTACTAGGTGGATTTGTCGTAATTAAAACAAAACCATTTGAAGTCATTAGGTTAGAACCGCCAAAAGATTTGGTCTTGTGTGTAGCAATTCCAAAATTAAAGGTGCCAAAGAAAAAAACAAAAGTTTCAAGGTCTGTAATTCCAAAGACTGTTAAATTATCAGATCTAACTGCAAATCTTTCAAACGCTGCTAATATTGTTTCTGGATTTTTACTCAAAGATTCGGATCTTATTGGAAGATCTGTTCAGGATGTAATTGTTGAACCAGCTAGAAAACATTTGATTCCAGGTTTTTCAAAAGTAAAGAATAACGCGCTTAATGCTGGAGCTTTAGGCGTTACGATAAGTGGTGCAGGACCATCTGTAATCGCTTTTTGTAAAAAATCACAAAATCTAAAGAAGATTGGAAAATCTATGGAAAAAGGATTCAGTTCTGCAAAGGTAGATTGTGATATAATTATTTGTAAACCCAGTGCTGGTCCTAAGATTAGAGCTTGAAATGAAAAAAGCGATAGTGGTTTTTAGCGGTGGAATTGATTCTATCAGCATGTGTGCGTATTTGAAGGAAAAATATGAATTGTATGGAATTTCATTTTTGTATGGTCAAAAAGCAAACCAGGAAATAAAAAAAGCAAAAGCGTTTGCAAAAATCCTTAGACTAAAAGAGCATAAAATTGTAAACATTAGTTTCATGAAAGAATTGTACGGGAACACGAATGTTCTTACAGATTCGAAAAAAAAGATTCCTAGCAAATTTAATTATTCTATTGTAGTGCCAATTAGAAATGGAATTTTCTTATCTATTGCAACCGCCTGGGCTTTTTCAATAAATGCTTCTTTAGTCGCGTATGGTGCACATACAGGTGATAAAAATTATCCAGATTGCAGACCAGCCTTTTCAAAAAAACTTGAATCTTCATTTAATCAGGGAGAGATTGATGGTATTAAATCGAAAATTCGAAAAAAGATAGAAATTTGGTCACCATACAAAGCAAAATTATCAAAAAAGCGGTTATTAAAAAAAGGCTATAGTGTTTTAGGAGATAATATTTTCAGCACTTGGAGTTGTTACAAAAATGGTAAAGTGCAGTGTGGTAAATGTGAGTCATGTAATAATCGTAAAGCAGCGTTTCTAGAAGCAGGTATTGAAGATAAAACGCTTTATCTTTAATAGTTTAATTTTGAGACAAACTTTCGAATTTCTTTTCCTTTCGCAATAGCCTTTCCAAGTCGTCTGAGATCTTTTTCATCTATCATTAGCGGTGATCTACTGAACCGTCCATGCGAATAAGAACAGAATCGTAGTAGTTTGTCACCGTTATCAAACTCTAACAGTTGGATTGTTGGTTCATGGTATTTCGAAGATATTGAAACTTCATCTATGACCATGCCTTTGCCCCATGGCATTTTGAATGGTCTTGGAAGCTTTCTCATTCCAATATGTGAACAGTGTTTCTGATAAATCTGATCTAGTATTATCGATTTCCTAGAATTGGTTTTTTAAGAACAAATCCTCGAATGATCAGATACCACCCAATAAACACGCCACCTACAATGCTCCACCATATCCAATTTAGTAATCCTTTATCAGATACTGCTTCCTCAGTAGGTGCACATTTAGACAGCCATGATACCTGTTCGCAATACAAAAGATGCTTTTGACCAACCATTTCGTCAACCATTGGTATTATTTGAAATGCAATTAGATTTGCAGCCGCAAATACTATCGCAAATTCAATAAGGTACCAAGTAAAATTTGGCCAAGATTCTTTTGGAATATGAGCGTTATCGCGTCCTACCACAAATCGGATCCAATTAATGATTATTTATCTTTTCAGGAATTTTGCGTAAAAAATGTTTTTGAGGGATTTTTAATCATATTTACAATATTTTCTTTTTCTTCTTTTTTCTCATAAATTCCTCTAAATGCGGCACAAGATACAGTTGCGTTATTTTTTACCCCTCTCATCTTCATACAAAGGTGTTCAGCTTGCGCAATTACAGCTACTCCTTTTACTCCATGAGAATACAACTCATCTGCTATGTTTTTTGTCATTCGTTCTTGAATTTGTAATCTTTTAGAATATTTTTCAACCAAGCGGACTAGTTTTGAAATTCCAAAAACTCTTCCGTTTGGAGTATATGCAAGTTGAATTTTTCCAAAAAATGGCAATATATGGTGCTCACACATGGAATAAAATTGAATGTCTCTTACTACTACTACCTCCGAGTCCTCTGAAAATTGTACAGATAATTCAGAATTAGAATCGTAACCGGCAAAAATTTCTTTATATGCATCTGCTACACGTTCGGGTGTTTTAGTTAATCCCTCTCTAGTAGGATCTTCGCCTATTTCGGCTATTAATTCTCTAACAAGTTTTTTGATTCTTTCCTCATCCATAAGAATACAAACTGTAAAAAACTGGCTCGGTATTTATACCTCATTAATTATATGCTTCCTACGCTGGAGGATCCTAGAAATTTATGGTGCAGAAATTATTTTGTGTAACTGTGGTACCACTCTGACTTCATCATAGTATGGATAGACATTATCATAAAATACCAATAATTGTTCTAAAGTTGGTTCAGAAATACTTGTTGTCGGCTGAATAATAAACCCAGAAAGGTTTTTCTTGGAAACAATTTTAAAAATTTGTTCTAAAAGTTCTTTAAATGAGCTTAATTCAGTTTTTGAGCTGACAACTATTTTGATGTAAGTTGTTTTTTTAGCCTCTATTGCTGCCTGAAGACATTCAAGCGTATTTTTAATCAGATTAGGATAATGTTTCTCATCAATAAATTCTGAATCTGCTGTTTTGAACTCTATTTTAACAAAATCAATGGACGGTAAAACATGTAGAAACTTTTTTGAATCAAAACATGCAGATTCAAGATACGTTGGAAGACCTCTAGCTTTAACGTGTTTTGCAAGTTCGTTGACAGCCTCGTGTTGAATAAGTGGTTCGCCACCAGTAAAGTTAACCTTGTAAGTGTTATCTTGCAGGTTGTTATCAATTAGATTACATGCTTCGGTAATTGAGTATTCTTTGCCAGAATCTAATGGAAGTGCATCTAGTGTATCACAATAAAAACAAGTGTAAGGACATCCGGCTAGCCTCACAAATAGTGTTTTTGTTCCATAGAGTATTCCCTCTCCCTCAATAGAGGTAAAAATTTCAAAAATTCTAGTTTTCAAACATTTTTTCTAACAATGTTGGTTATTTATTTAATCTGAAAATCGAATGAAGTTGAATTAGTTTATGCCGTTACTGGTTGCTTAGTATAAAACAGTCCAGCTATGAATAAGACTACACCTATAATTCCAATTAAACTCCCAACGAATTCAACCGTTTCTTTGACATCACCTGCAAGTGGTGCCCCAAAAATTGCAATTAAAAAGCCCGTAACGATCATTGGAACTCCAATTCCAACGGTAATTTGTTTTGATGCCATATTGTCAGTTGCTCTTAAAATTGTATATGAAGTTTATGATGAAATGTAAATTATCTTTTCAGCTTTTATCAGCAAGTCTTTGATTGTTTGAATCTTTTTACCTATTGTTAAATCAAGATATTTGGTATCATTAATTCTGCCCGGGGCATGTTCCAAATCCTTTATGTCTTGTTTGACCTCCTCAATAAGATTAAAAGCTCTTTTGAGTAAATAATCCGCCGTGTTATTTTCTTTGAGATCATCAGCTAGTCTTTGAGCTTTCTTTTCAAGTGGGACAAGCAATGCTTGTAATTTTAAAAGTTCAGCTTGGTTGGTTTCTTTTACCTGTTCAACTTTTTGTTGATGAATAATAATTATTTTGAATTGTTGTTTTATTTGGCCAGTAGTATTTGCTTGCAATAGTTGAATTTTAGATACTGCTAAATCATTAGCGGTTTTATCTAATCCAAATGTCTTAGCTTGAAGTATTAGACTGTTAATCCTCTCTGCATGTTTTTGCACAAACTGTTTTGCCTTGTGAATTTTGTTCTGTTCACTGATTTCATACAATAATTTCTGAATTTGTTTGCCTTCGGATGAGATCTTACCAATAACCTCCTTGGTTTGTTCTATACTGCCTTTTGAAATATTTTCCTTGGCTAAAGCAAGTAATTGATCTATCTGTTCAAAATCAATATCAGCATTCAGTTTGCCTGATATCAGCTTTAATTTTTTGATATTGTTTTCATATTTCATAATTGTTTGGCTATGATCATAAGTTGCTGCCTGTGGTGTTTTCTGTGATTCATTTTCTGAAATTGCTAAACTAGCCTGTTTGAAGGCAATCATAGCAGAAATGAAATGCTGTTTTGCTGAACTGGCATCTTCTTTTTCCGCAGCTTGCACTAACAGGGCTGTTTCTTTTGCACCATCATCAAAGAAATCATAAACTTCTTGTGAAACGTTGCTCAGTTTATCAATATCATTTTTTAAATGCTCTTTCGTATTCTGAGTTATTTTTATGAGTACGTCAAGTTGTGAATCTGCCTGTGCTGTATTAGGAATGGTAACAAAACACATGCTTGCAACCAAAAACAATGAGAAAAAGACAAGTAGTTTATTCATCAGGATCCTCCAGTTTACTTGTTAGTTTTACAATATTCTGCTCGTCTTTCTTTTCAACTTCTACAATTCCCTGTCTTTCAAGTCGCTTAACAGCCCTCCACATTGTGGTACGTGGTTGAAGGAATTTCTTTCGTAGTTCGCTTTCATAGGCTTGACCACCATTTGCTGAAATGAAATTAATTATTTCTTTATCATCTTCTCTCAGATCTTGTTTTGCTTTGAAAATTTCTTCTGGATCAAGGCTTTGTGGTTTAGGTTGTTCATCTTTCTGAATTGTTATAGATGGTTCAACTCTAGATGATTTTCTCTTTATAATTATGATGGCAGCAACGATCGCAACAGCTGCTATACCACCAAAATATAGGATTAAAGAGTTATCCGTTGTGCTGTCTTCCTGAATCGGCTGTATGGATTGAGCAGAAGCTAGCGTGCTAATGTAATAGCTGATGTTTGCTTGACCTGGGGGCAACGTTAGATGTGACTGCTCGTTCTCTACCTGCATACTAAGCGGAAAATTACTCATTTCAATAATCACCGAATCCTTTGGTGTCAGTAATGAATATTGTACAGGTGCATCTATAGCAAACGCCCATATTTTTCCAGTTTTGGAAACCAAATCCTGCGTATCATAGTCTATAGAGATATGGGATGCCCCAAATGTTTCTATTACAGCTAAATTATGATTAATCTCATTTGATAGTAAAAATCCATCCTCATCAGTAATTGTAATGTTTTCTATCGTTTCTCCAAAAAGTTCAACCGTGATTTCCAGTTCTAGTGGATCCACATCTAATTCATAAAAAACATGAGTTGAGCCATCTGGATAAATGGTGAAATCAAGGGTTCGACTAGAACCAAAGGATTGTTGGATTGGTGCGCTTAATGCTACGAGCACCAGACCTATCACAACTATTGGTATTCTTACCATCGTTGACAGGATATCCGTGTTCCTTACCAAAAGCATTTCCCCCCCCGGAGATTGATGTTTTTGTGCAACTATTTGTTGCAAATTCATAGCCTAATACCTTAAATTCATGGATTCAATGAGATTTTGAAACTTTTGGAATTCTTGGACAAAATCAAGCCCTTTTTCAGTAATTCTGAAAAGTCTGTTTCTATCTAGTCTTTCCGATTGCATCAAGCCCGCATTGATTAGCTTCTCACATTTGTCTAATACTGCATAGTGAGAGAGGTTTGCTTTTCGAGATATTGCAGATACAATAACTCCTCTTTGACCTCCGTCCATGGTTACATCTAGGATATCACCCATGATTCCCATTTCGGATCTGTACTGTTGTTTTGACATGTCATAGTATGGATCTAGGGTGTTTATGAGGAACATTTTGAAACACCATAGCGGAACGCATAGCGGAACACGTTTTTTTGCGTCAAAATTTGCCTAAAATTGGCATTTTCTCTGCGGGGGCGAAAATCCAAGATTTCTGGTGTTTGCCATAACTTTTATTTCGTTGAATAATTTTATTGAATCAATGGGCTTGTTTGATGTTTTCAAGGATAAAGATGAAGATGAAAATTCTGGCGGAATGGCTGAAGAAACTCCTAGTTTTGAATCTGAACCTCAACCAGAAGAAACTCCTAGTTTTGAATCTGAACCTCAACCAGAAGAAACTCCTGCAACAGAGCCTGCTGAGGAAACAACATCATATGAACAAACTGGAACTGCAGTACAAAGTCAGCTTGGAATAGAACAATTGATGGATAAACGATTCAAGTTAGGAGAGGCTATTGACTATGTTGCAACCATGATTAAAGAATTGAGGGATAAACGAACAGGTTTGGTAAAAAGCATTGAAGATGAATCAGTTGATATTAGAAATTTGAAAGAAAAGCTTACGAAGATAAATCAATTCATACAAGATGAAAATGAAGGGTTACAAGAACTGACTAGAAAACGATCTGAGGTGGAAAAAGATGCGGATGATGTCGGCAATATAGTTTACAGCCTAAAAGATAAAATTTCAGAAATTGACAAAATAGTGGCTGACGAGGCTAGTAGAATTAAGAGTTTTAAAGATTCTAGAAATTAGGAAAATACTGGTTCTCGTTTTTCTCCACAATTTGTACAAAATATATCATCTGAGGCAATCATAGATCCACAACTTGTACAAATTAGATCGGTTTTCTCTGGAGTTGAAGTTTTGAACAAATTACGTAGCATCTAAAATCACTTACATAAAACGCGATTGTGAAGGTTCTGATATCTGATCTGGTATAGAAGGAAATTTATCTCCAGATTGCTGCTCTGCTACGGCAGAAGCCTCTTGCAAGATTTTTTCTGCATCTGAATTCATAACCGCATCAGCACCAACTGAGGCATCCGTGCTGTGGAAGGTTTCCGTCATCAAACCTCCTAACATCTCTGCCATGTTGTTAAGCTCTTGGTCTGCACCTGGCATGAATTTGGCAAGTGATGATTTCATATTTTTCATAAGTCCGATGGTTGGCATTACAGTTACTACTGTGTCTCCCAAGTCATGGAATGTTGTTAATCGTAATTCTATTTGTTCTATAGCCATTCGTGCATTTCCAAGTACACGGCGAACCTTACGAACTTCAGCTAGTTCCTTTGATAATGATTTAGCAGTATGAGTATCATGCTGTTGTGTGGCTTCTACGATTCTATGAAAAAGTTTTTCATTTCTGCCATCTAATGATGAAAGCATACCGTCTAATTTTGAAATTTGCATTTGTAATTTTTTAATGGCTGTCTCTATACGTGGCTTTAAAGCGCCTTTTGGTTTAAGCACGCTGTTTAATCTTTCAGATATGCCTGGTGTCTGTGGTTTTGTCCACCTACTTGATAGCGAAGCCATGGAACATGGTTTAGAAATTAATTATTAATTTCCGGTGTGAATAATGGTTAACAGAAAATGAATTTTCGATGACTAAATTTACTAGTAAACGTCACGAATTCTGTGAGTAAAAAGCCCATAATTGGTGGTATTATCCTAGCAGCCATCATAGGCGTGGTATCTGTTGGAGCACAGATAAACCCAGATAATCCTGAAAATGGGGAGGTTTGGAGTACTCGTATAGTCGGATCTGATGTTTCGTATAGCGGTACTTATCAACATCTGTCAGAGCCAACCAGTTTTGGTAATGTTCATACATATTCCAAGATCACCTTAGAAAGAAACGTTCCATACAAATTTGACTTCGTCCCAATGGGAGATTCGCCAAAATGGATAAAAATCTCGGTCGGTAATGCTTTCTCTGAATTATTGTATTTGGAGGGAACGTTGATAGATACTGGAATTTCAGAATACTACACGTGGGACTATACTGGAAACAAAAGCTTCGAGATTTCACCTAAACAATGTCCTAATCAAAAAACTTGCAATTACGATATTATAGTTGAGCGGCATGGAAATTTGAAAGGCTCAGTAACCATATCCTTATCGCGATAAAATAGAAATAACCTCTTGAATAGTGAAAAGTGAGATAGTTGGCAGATAACAAGAAAAAGAAAAGACGCAACACGATTATTCTTATGGCAATAATCTGGTTTGTAGTTACGCTCCCCCTACCTTGGATGATTACTGGTGATGTGGGTCAGAACCAATTAGGCACTCTTCTACCAATTATTGGCTTCATCTCAATCCCCTTTGTAGTACTTGGTGTTGCATGGACTTTGAAGCCAGAGTTAACAACCTAACTAGTTTTTGAACCAAGGCTGGCTTTCCAAATAATCGAGCTCTTTTACAATCGATTCCAATTTTTGGGTAATTGCCATATCTGATTGAAATTGTTCAAACATCTCCTTTTCCTCTTCTTTAGAAATAATCTCCTTTTCTGCTCGTTCAAAAAAATCCTCCTCCTTTGCTATATGGTCATTTAGATAAATCGAATAAGTTCTCAAGAACCGTGCTACTGGCTCGCTAGAATCCTCACCATTTTTCCAGCGTTTTAGATGAAAAGTGATTTTGAATGCTATATTTCTGCTAAACTCGTGCTCTATCAATAATGCCCGAATCTCTTTTTTGAGGTGATCATAACTGGCAACGCAGGGAAAGTACGAGTCTTCTTCCCTAGAATAATGGATTGAATCCAAAAATTCTGAAATTATGAGTGTAATCTTCTCTAAATCAGGAAATGGGACAGCTTTTCCGGCATTAAGATCAGAATAGCATTTTAAAATAATCTTATCCAGTCTTTTGATCTGTTTATGATCATTTCTAAGAGTGTCTGTAGCGCTCAACTATTCAAAATTTGTAAGCTGACTTATAATTTGTATATGACCTAACCGTTATTTTATAGATCAGTAATTGACCTAGTTATAGTGAACTTAACGTTTTTGGCTATATTGGACAGTTTTGTCTCTTTCTTTCGAGATGAGGTTTTCTCTAACATTGATACTAGTGAACTTGCGGGTAGAAATGTAAGAGATGTCCTAAAATCATATTTTGAAGAAAATCCTGTTCCTCAACCAGACCCTGAGGGATCTGGTTATAATTTTATTCCAGAGGGAATCGCAAATTTACAAAATACCTTAGCTAGTATATCATTTGGAGATTCTCTAGTAGCTTCGGCGCCAATTCTGCTTCTTGCCGCCAGTGTGGTAATAATAATGGGTGTCTTGGGAGAGGCATTTTTCAAAAAGACAGGCATTCCAGATATTTTGTTTTTGATGATATTAGGAATAATTATTGGACCGGTTTTGGGAATAATTCAGCCAGAAGCAGTATTGCAAATTGTTCCCTACTTTGCAGCAGTTGCTTTGATTATTATCATGTTTGACGGTGGACTGAATCTTCACATTGGTAAGGTCTTAAAGACTGCACATTTTGCCGTGGTTCTAGTAATTGTAGGATTTGCAATCTCAGTTGGTATTGTTGCTGGACTTGCTCATTATGGTTTAGGATGGGAATGGATAGACAGTATTCTGCTTGGTTCAATAGTTGGTGGTAGCAGCTCTATCATTGTTTTTGGTCTTGTACAAAAAATCCACATATCAGAAGATGCAAAATCCATGCTTAGTTTCGAATCCGCACTGACTGATATTTTTGCTGTCATTATTGCGTTCGTTTTGTTTGAGGCAATGCTGTCTGGAGAATTTAGTCTTGATCTGTTGGGAGTGACAATTGGAAAGGCTATCATGGTAGGTCTTGTGCTTGGTCTTGGGGTTGGTATTCCCTGGATGTTTGTTATATCAAAGCTGAAAAATGCCCAACATAGCTACATGCTAACAATCGGAATGATATTTTTGTTATTTTTCCTAGCCACTTCATTTGGTGAGTCAGGAGCCCTAACAGCCCTTGTGTTCGGATTGATGCTCGGAAAAAAGACATACTTTTCACGACTTCTCAAAATCAAGTTTCCAGAGGATACCATAGACAACTCACTACATAGCCAAGTTACTTTCTTGGTAAGATCGTTTTTCTTTGTTTTTGTAGGCTTGCTTGCAAGCTTTGCCCAAATTGAATATGTTATTTTTGGTGTTATAGCTGCGCTCGCAATTTATGTAGGCAGAATAATGATCACACATTCAGTTCTTGTTAGGGGTTTTTCTAAACTTGATAAAAAAGTAACATCAGTTATGATTCCGCGTGGTTTAGCAGCAGCAGTATTGGCTACTTTCCCACTATCAATGGGACTTCCTAACGCTGAAGCATATCCACAGATTATCTTTTTTGTTGTTATAACGTCAGTTATTATTACCACAATTGGTTTAGGTGGTGCAAAAAAAATTCCTCCTCCAGAAAGTCAAGATGGAGGTTTTGTTAAAACATAAAATAAATGGTTATACAGCTACTGAATCCTTCAATCCTTTGTAACGATTTCTAATCGTTACTTCTGTCACATTAGCTGCTTCTGCAATATCTCTTTGTGTTTTATCTTCTCCATTTTTAACACATGCTAGATACAGTGCAGCTGCTGCAAGTCCCATAGGATCTTTACCAGCAGATACTTCATTTGCCTGTGCAATCTTCAAGACTTTGATAGCATACCTTTTTGTCTTTTCTAAAATTCCAATTCTGCTGGAGATACGTGATACACATTGAACAGAGTCTGTAACTGGCATTTTTAGATCTAGTTCCTTAACGAGCAATCTGTAACATCTTGCTATGTCTTTTCTTTTTATATTAGCAGCTTGTTCAACATCTTTTAGGTTTCTTGGAGTTGCAGTATCCCTGCACGCTGCATATAGTGCAGACGCCATCAAAGCTGAAATTGATCTTCCTCTAACCAGGCCTTTGTCCAGTGCTTTTCTGTAAATGTAAGCGGCTTTTTCTATTACTGCATCAGAAATAGCAAGTTTATCTTTAAGCCTATTTAATTCACTAAATGCTTGTCTGAAATTTCGATCAACTGGTTCATGAACTTGACTTCGGCTGTCCCAAGTTCTAAGTCGCTCAATTGTACTTTTCATTGATGAAGTAAGAGGTCTACCCGATGCATCTTTGTTGATAGGATTAATTATTGTGGCAAGTCCCATGTCATGCATTGTAAGAGATGTAGGTGCTCCAGCTCTAGCTCTGTCACCATGCTCGTCTTGAGTAAAAGATCTCCATTCTGGTCCAGCCTCCTGTATTTTTTCAGATAAAACAAAACCACATTTTGAACAAAACATTTCTCCTGATTCATTATCAGTTACTAGTTTGCCTTTAGCACATCTAGGGCATTTTTCTTTTGGATTTGGCGGATTTTTAACCATGATATAATTACCTGATTTAGGAAATAGATTCGCTATTCTTTATAAACCATGTACTAAAAGATTGGGTTTGATTATGAATAAATGACTGAAATTAGGGTTGTTATCTGATTAATTCATGGCGAATCAGAAATTTGTGTATTTAGTGTTGCTGACTTTGTTGATACCATTTTCCTCAATTTCTGATTCTTATGGGCATGGAATGGGTAATGAAATTTTGCCCCCAGTAATGCTTGGTTCTAAAATGGTTGCGCTTGAAATAACATCTGACACTTGGCCTGATCCATATACAAAAGAAATATCTTTTGTTTTATTTGAAACGGACACTGGTGTTACGGTTAAGGATGTTACATATTTTGTTATGTTAACAAAGCAAAATGAAGTATTGTTTGACATAACAGGTCAAAGAGATGATGGTACATTTGTTTTAAAATTACATACAACAGAATCGGATCAAGTTTCGATTGAAAACGAAGACGCTGATTTTTTTGGCTCTCTAACTGGTGGAAACAAAATTGTTAATGTTAAAGGGAATGCGTTTGGTTCAGGAGGATTATATAATTTTAAAGTGATTATAACTACAGCAGAAAACTATTCAAATGTTCTTTCTCCACCACTTGATTTTGACGTAGGCATTTCGTTTTTAGATAAAACTTCTTACGATATTGATGATGTAAATTTTGGGCAACAAGAGCTTGATGTCATAACATATTTTGAATTGATTAATGATGATTTTAGTTACGATTCTAGCAAAAAGGCAATAAATTACTCTATGCCGTTTGATTGGTCTGAAAAAAACATTGAACAAATTTCAGTTATGCATCAGGAGCTCATAATCCCAAAAACATTTGGTGATTTAATGGTAGAAAGCTTTTCAGCTAATGTGAACGGATTTCAAGTACAGGAAAGTGCTATAACTATTGATGATTTTTCAGCTGAAAATAGAGTTATCCATCTAATACTTTATCAGAATGATATTTTACAGCTATCAAAGAAAATACAGAGTAATTCTAACGTAATGCATTTTTCTATAATGCCAGCAATGGATAATTTGCCGTTAACTACAATGACAGAAAATGCACAATTCAAAATTAAGTTGAGTTGGGAACCTCACAACATAGTATCAGGTTCAAAAGCCACATTTTTGTTTGATGTTACGGATGTGTTTTTGATAGATAGGCCAGTTGCTGCAAAATATGATTTTTCAATAATTTATGGTGGTGAAAAGATCTTTCAAACTAGTGGTGTTGGTGATGATTTAGGACATAATGAAATAGAGTTTGATGTTCCTGATGACGTTACGGGAGCAATGACGTTGAAGTTTGAAAACTTGAACGGGAATGATTTAGCTGACGCATTTCTTCCAGTGGTTGTAAACAGAATTAATGCTGCTGAAGTATCAGTACCCAGCTGGATTAAAAACAATGCTGGATGGTGGGCGACAGATCAAATTGATGATTCAGCATTCCTTCAGGGAATTCAATTTCTAATCAAAGAGAAAATAATTATTATTCCTCCCACTGAAACATCAGAATCAGCAGGATCACAGGAAGTTCCTGCGTGGATTAAAAACAATGCAGGATGGTGGGCGACAGATCAAATTGACGATTCAGCGTTCCTTCAGGGAATTCAGTACTTGGTTAAGGAAGGAATTATTATAGTTTAGGCAGTTTTTTGTATTTTGTATTAAGATCATCTTCAAAGAAGAATTTATCACCAAAAGCGGGTTTCAAATCATCTAGCCAAATTGCATTTTCATCATATTTTGCAAAGAATGGAATGCCTACCCATTCTGACTCTCTTCCTTGCAACAGTTGTAGTGCCATCACTTTCTGTCCATTAATCTCCGACACGCCAAGAACGTGTACCTTGCCTGGAGTAGCTGACATGCTTGGTCCTCTAACAGTTCTTGCCAGACCACTAACTTGCCTAAATGCAGATCGAAAGATCTTTTCTGCCTTTACTAGAGGTACCCCGAAATAATGCTGAGCACCTGTATCTCTAACAACAAACATGTAGTATGGTATACAGCCCAAAGAAACCTGCTTTTGCCACATCTCCGCCCACATGTTTGCATCATCGTTTATGTGAGCCAGTAATGGTGATTGTGTTCTAATTTCAGCGCCAGTCTTTCTTATGCGTTTGATTGCTTCCTTGATTGGATCCGTTGAAAGTTCAGTTAGATGATTAAAGTGAGCCATTATAGCTAAATGTGTTCCGCTTTTTACTATTTTTTCAAAATTTCTCAAAGTTTCATCAGCATCTGAATCAGTTAAAAATTTGTAAGGCCAGTAAGAAATAGCTTTAGTACCAATCCTGATTGTCTTAAGGCTAGGTAATTTGGCGTCAAGCAGGGCGTCTGTATAAACAGAAAACATGCTAGCCTTCATAATCATAGGATCTCCGCCAGTAAACAAAACATCTGATATTTCTGGATGCTCCTTCAGATACTGTACTAACTGCTCTCCTTCTCTCATTGCAAATTTCATCTCATCCATACCAACAAACTGTGGCCACCGGAAACAGAAACTACAGTAAGCATGACATGTTTGGCTTTGGCTTGGGAAGAAAAGACAAGTTTCGTCATATTTGTGCTGCATTCCATAAAGTTTTGTTCCATCTTTTAGCTGTGGAACGTTAAGTTCCATCTGACCAGCTGGATGTGGATTTAATTGTAAGCGAATGTCGTTTGCAATACGCCCAATTTCTTTTTTATCCGCCCCACTCTTCAAAGTGCTTGCCATCTTATCATAATGTTCAGGAATCAACATGCCTTTTTGAGGAAATGTTAGAACATACATGGGATCATTTGGAATATTATTCCAGTCAATAAGTTGCTCAACAACATAATTGTTCGTCTTAAAAGGAAGTACGTTGCCAACAACTTCCATCACAAATTGGGCTTCCTCTGACATTTGTTCGATTTGTGGAATAGTGCGAAAATTTATCAGAGTATAAGATTTAATCGAGGTAGTTTCGTTTACTGACCAAACTGCTTGTTGTTCTGTCATTACTTAATTTATCATACAACATTGTTAAATCTTAGCAAAAAATGGCAAAATAGGCATGAATTTTTATTTTCTAGGCATGTGAATTTATAAAAAATTTTGATAGTTCCTTGAATAACTACTGACTGATTGATATAACTCTGAGATTCAGCCTTATTTTTCATTAGTGAACAGGGGAGATGGTAGAAGATCTTAGTGAATTTTCGGCAGGAGAGTTTCAGACTGTTTCAGAGCTGTTAGCATCTTCATCCGATCTGCAAAGTTTGATGGCTATACTTGTTGCAGGTTTAACTATAATTGCCATTGGATACCATAGTTTTGGTAAATGGATGTACAGGACAGAGTTCAGCTATACGCGTCCACATGTATCAAGATTTGCCCGTACTGCAATGTTAGCTTTTTTTGCGATTGGATTAGTTACTTCAATAAATGTATACATCCAGTGGACATCCAGTGACGATTATGAACCTTGGCAGGGAGAGGCAATCCAAACATTTGCAAAGATCCTAAACACAATCAACATACTTGTCATTGGATACACAGTTTCCCAGCTGATACCGATTGCACTGAATATGGCAGAAAAAGCAAAACTCGAAGAAGAAGACTTTGAAAAATGGAAGAGCCTGAAGGGTTTTAAAGACGATGAGGATGATCTGTTCCATAAAATTTTCAAATGGATTCCGCCAAAGATCCCTCCAGAGGATCTTACAAAGGAAGAGTTTGAAAAAAATCTACAAACAAAAGAAGGGCTAAACTTTTTGGAAAATTATCGAACGAGTAAGGGCGTTACAATAGGAAGTTATGAAAAGCTGGTGAAGAAGCCTGATGAAGAATGGCAAAAGGCAGAGAGGAAAAAATATGAAAAATATCTCAATGATTGTCAAAGTGGAAATAACGAAACGGGAAGGAAGCTTACACTTGGCGCAAAACCTCAAGAAATCTATCCCATTGATCTGTGGAGAGAAGAAAAAAGGCAGCGTGGATACGATCCAATACTTCCTGCCTCAAAACCAGCAGGTCATGCAGAGTTACAGGAAGAGCGTGTTCCAAAATCAGCTAAGCAAGTTCTTCCCATTGGAATTTTTGTTGCCACTGTTATTGGCGTGGTTGGATGGTGGGGAGTTGATCTTTTTGTCTTGGCTACGGCTACTGGTGGCATGGCACTGGGTGTTGGATTAGCACTAAAAGAAACATTGGA
>ENA-UPTF01000666-UPTF01000666.1-marine-metagenome-genome-assembly--contig:-NODE-666-length-23400-cov-9.001072_pt1 | contig 23400 bp, 22 predicted proteins | sample MGYA00238166_ERZ767019 | MGnify/ENA primary metagenome ERZ767019 (study PRJEB28930, sample SAMN06266391) | marine metagenome | isolation source: Sea water from 250 m depth | place: Atlantic Ocean | study... | reverse complement strand
AAAACTAAATCCGCATTTGGATCGCCTACTCCAAATACAAAATTAGTTCTTGTTTGGCCAAGCTGACACTTTTGACACTGATTAATTTTACCAAAAAATTGATCAAGTGATTCATCAAGACTGTCCCCATGAATGGATTCTTTAGTCAAGTTAAGAAACAGTTGATCGCCATACAGATCTTTCGTCTGTTTTAAATACCTAATGACAGCATCAGATTTTATCAAAGTCACTCGTCCTGTTTTAAATCCTCCAATACATGCCAGTGGACTTTACCTTCAAGAAATTCATCCATTGCCTCTGTGGTCACTTTTTCCTTTTCCTCATAGTCTTCTGGTTTTATACTGGGTAATTCATCCAACACGTCCAATTCTAGCTCTTCCGATTCTTCCATGATTTGATCTTCAAATCGTTCTTGGTTTATCTGTCGCGCCCTTTTCGCCATCACTACAACCGCTTCGTATATATTATTGGCCTTTTCCTCCACTTTGCGCAGAGATACAGGTTTAACTGCCATAAACTACTCCTTTATTTTGTTTTGTGATAAGTTTATTCAAATCTTCGGCTGCAATGGCAAGATCATCATTGATTATGCAGGCATCAAATTTGTCTTTGTATTCCATTTCTTGAGCTGTTCGCTCAAGTCTTTTATTAATTCTTTCTTCTGTTTCACTACCGCGCTGAATTAAACGTTTTTTCAGATCATCCAAAGAGGGGGGTAAAATAAAGATTGTGTATGTATTTTCAGAATAATTGCTTTTAATGGCCATAGCTCCATTCACATCCACATCAAATAAAATCATTTCTTGCTGAGTAAGGGCATCTTCAAGCGTCTTGCGTAAGGTACCATAAAAATATCCGTGTACATTTTCAAATTCGATGAATTCATTATTTTGCATCTTTTCTGTGAACCCTTGTTCAGATAAAAAATGATAATTCACCCCATCAACTTCATGTACACGTTTTGGCCGGGTAGTACATGATACGGAAAATTTTATATGGGGTTTGCGCCGCTGTAATTCGCTACAGAGAGTTGTTTTTCCAGCTCCAGATGGTGCAGATATTACGATGATATTTTTCATAGAATATTCTGTGCCTGCTCCCTCATTTTTTCAAGCTCATCTTTCATGGTAATCACCTGATTTATTACATCAATAGACCCATTCTTTGATCCCACAGTATTCACCTCACGGGTAATCTCCTGGAGCAGAAAAATAAAGCGCTTGCCTACGGCACCCTTAGCAGTTAATATTTTATCCATTTGATTATAATGGCTTTTCAATCGTACCGTTTCCTCGGTGACATCGGCCCGCTCTGCTAATATTGCCACTTCCTGGATAAGACGCGTTTCATCTAGCTCATGATTGCTTAATAATTTTTGTAGACGACTTTCGAGCTTTTCTTTTCTTTCATCAGCAAAAGAAACATTCATTTTCTCAAGTTCTATGAGTCCGGTTTTTAAGACTTTCAATCTGCGGAGCAGATCTTCCTGTATCTGCTCACCCTCCGCTTCCCGCATATCTAGAACCTGGATTAGAGCTTCTTTGGTAACATTGATAATCTTATCAGGATCCAATAATTCGTTCCTTCCATCAGCAATAAGGTCTGAGGCATGAATCAAATCACCCATATTTAACTCACGTCCATAAGTCTTTGCAATAGTTTTTAATATATTATCCAGTGACTCAAACCGATCTTTATTAAAGGTTAAACTCTTACCAGAGGCACTATTGTTATTCAACTCGAATGTAATTTGCACTGTTCCTCTAATTAGACTCTTGGTCATTAAGTCACGTATTGATTTCTCAACTTCCGGTTCGAAATTTAAACCCCTTATTTTTACGTCAAGGTAGCGGGAATTAACCGACCGAATTGTTGCCGATAAAAGTCCGGCATCTGTATCTGTAAGTGCCCGACCAAAACCTGTCATACTTAAAATCATATATTTACCTACCAGGGATAGCTCGGAAATTTAATTTTAGATCACTTATATTCAAATAAAGTTCATCGGACTTAACAAAATTAAAATAAGGCTTAAAGTAATGTTTTTAATTTATTTTTAACCCACAAAGGGTCAATGCGAAATGAAATTATGTGGCTTGCGCCAAATCCAGTATTTGCCGGTGAAGAGCGATAAGCATAGTCCATAGAAAAATTGGTCCAAAAGAGGCCTAATCCCGTTGATAAAAATCCATTATTATTGCGGCCAAATCTAATCTGAAACTTGGATTTGTAGCTAACTTCCAGACCTGTCCTGTAGCGTGACTCTTGTTTACCTAATTCAAGTAAAGCATCACCATTAACACGGACTTGAAAGGGATTATCAGGAAATAAAAAAAGATGGGAAACACCCATATTTACCCCAGGAATCGTCCGTTCTATAGTACCATTCTCCCATAACAGCCAAGATGTGGTACAGTTTGTTACTGATAAACCTATAATACCATTTTCCCAGGCAGAAAATTTTGTGCCGATATCCAAACCAAACCCCGTACCATTATAACCGCCCAAGTTATGCAATACTCCTTTGACCGCGACACCAATGGTAAATTGTTTATAATTTCTGGATGTACTAAGATGGATAGCCCATTGAGATTGATTAAAATATTTTATATCCTTTAAATTCAGTCGTTCGCCTTCATCTATTACCCCATTTCCTTCTCCAAAATCCATAGTACCAGGCATACCATCTGCACCCCAATCAAGTAACAGATTCCTTGTGTCTGGAATTCTAGAGACCCCTTCCCTAAGTATAACTAATCCCAAAGGTATTGTCATTTTGGTTTTTAAGGGGAAAACCAATACATCGCTGCTGACTAGGCCAGCAAACCGATTTTGGTGGCCGTATATAAGCGGCAAAGTCTGCTGGTGCGTCTGGTGCGCTGGATTCCATAATACACTAATTGGCGACGAACCATCTGCGGTTAAAGTATTTCCTAAGGCCAATGCCCGCGCATCTCCGCCATTATCCATTATTTCCCAACCATATTTTACCCAGATAGATTCAGCCTCTAGGTATGTAGAAAATACTAGCGTTAAAATGCAGAGGATTATTCTAAAGGCCATGATCCTTTTTCAATTCGTCCAATTTCTGTAATGCTTCCATCGGCGTCATTTTATTTATGTCAACCTTATCCAGATCTTTTTTGAATGCTGCTTCTTGCTTTTCAAACATGGATAATTGGTTTGACGTTTCTGGATGTGCTGAGGTTCCCTTTTGTGTAGCAGATTCTATATGATGATTAAGGATCTCTTTAGCTCTAAACAAAACACTTTCAGGCAGTCCTGCCATTTGCGCTACTTGAATGCCATAACTCTTATTTCCTGGCCCCGAGGATATTTTTCTTAAAAATATGATCTGATCACCGAATTCCTCTACAGCAGCATGGTAATTCCTCAAGCGCTCCAATGTATGCTCAAGTTCTGTTAATTCATGATAATGGGTTGCAAATAGCGTGCGGGCAGCTACATTCGCATAATTGTGCAAGTATTCGGTAATCGACCAAGCAAGCGAAAGCCCATCGAATGTGGCGGTGCCACGGCCAATTTCATCCAGTAAAATCAAGCTTTGTGGCGTAGCATTGTTGAGGATATTTGCCGCTTCGATCATTTCCACTAAAAATGTACTTTCTCCACCGGCAAGGTTATCGCTGGCGCCTACCCTCGTGAAAAGGCGATCTACAATTCCGATGGTCGCTTTCTTAGCCGGCACATAACACCCTACTTGAGCCATCAGCACAAGCAATCCAATTTGACGTAAAAATGTAGATTTCCCAGCCATGTTGGGCCCAGTGATGAGATGAATTTGACTTTTTTTAATATCCATCTGTACATCATTACCAACAAATCGTTCGGAAGCGGGTAAAAGATATTCAACAACGGGGTGGCGTCCATCTACAACATCTAATGTTGCATTATCCAGCAATGTTGGCTTGCAGTATTTCCTATGGATGGCTAAGTGCGCAAAGGTAGACAGAACATCAAGACGATTCAATATTTTCGCATTGATCTGAATCGGCCCAGCCTGGTCTAGGATTTTTTGACAACAGTTGGCAAATAATTCTGTTTCAATGGCAATAATATCTTGTTCTGCAGAAAGTACTTTTTCCTCATATTCCTTTAATTCTTCCGTAATGTAGCGTTCGGAATTTACTAGAGTCTGTTTACGAATATAATTATCGGGTACATTGTCCTGCTGGGCTTTTGATACTTCCAGATAATAACCGAATACTTTATTAAAACTGACTTTTAAGCGATTGATACCCGTGCGCTGGCGTTCCTCTTTTTCCATATCTGCGATCCATCGTTTTCCTCCAGCAGCTAATTGGCGTAATTCATCTAATTTTTTATCCACTCCTTCGCGAAAAACATTCCCTTGCAGAATCTGTGCCGGCACTTCATCATTCAATTGTTCAGCAACCAAAGCAGATACTGAATTTGTATCAGCAAATTTTTCAATTGCTTTACTCCAATGTTTATTATCCACTGACCTTAGTAATTTTTTTAATTCTGGTATTTTGTTTAAGCTTTGTTTCAAACCAATTAGATCTCTTGGGCTGGCTTTACTCTGGTTTATTTTTCCCAGTATCCGTTCGATATCCATTATACCCTCTAATAAGGACCTACACTGTTTTAATTGGCGTTTGTTGCTGAAAAAACCAGCGACAATATTCAATCGACTATTTAGCTTTTTAGTATCTGTAAGTGGACGGGAAAGCCATTGCTTCAGCAGGCGACCACCGCCATTGGTCACTGTTTCATCTAGCAGATCAATCAGTGTACCGTGTGTACCTTGAGTAGCAAGAGATTTAAATACTTCCAGGTTGCGGAGAGTAAAACCATCTAGCCCCATTACACCTTCATCTGCAATAGGACTAATACTTGTAACATGCTTCAATGATCCGCTCAGCGTATTTTTCACATGATAAAAAATGGCGCCTGCGGCGGTAATACCTAATTTCATATCAGCGCAGCCGAAACCTTTCAAGGTGCGTACCTTAAAATGTTCTACCAGTATGCGCTTTCCTTGATCAAATGATAATACCCAACTATCCACAGTAGAAACAAAGGGTCTCAATTCACGGTACCAAATGCTCGTGGAGTAAACTACATTATTGCTTAACAACACTTCTCGGGGTGCATATTTTCGCAGTGCTTCCGTCAAATTACTTGCCAAACATTCACCAATAAATAATTCGCCAGTCGATTGGTCTAATACGGCATACCCAGCATCTTCCTTATAAAAGTGAATACAGGCTAGAAATTGATTCGTCTTCTTATTTAAAGCGGTATCGCTGGTAATAGTGCCTGGAGTAACAACTTCGATCACTTCTCTTTTTACAATTCCTTTTGCCAGTTTTGGATTTTCAACTTGTTCGCAAATAGCTACGCGGTGACCGGCATTCACCAGCTTATGCAGATAATTATCGATGGCATGGTGCGGAAAACCTGCCAAGGGTACATCTGTGGCAGCACCGTTGGAACGCTTAGTCAACACAATGCCCAGTACTTTCGCCGTGGTGACGGCATCGTCGTTAAATGTTTCATAGAAATCACCCATGCGAAAGAGGACGATGGCATCGCTGTATTGACGCTTCACTTCATCATACTGGCGCATGAGAGGCGTGCCTTGTCCTGCAACAGTCTTTTTTTTCACAAATTATCGCCTTTAGATCGTTGATTCCCGTTCCGGTAAGTCAAACCCTCCTTATCGCAGTATTCCAGCATAGGAATGGCAAATTTCCGCGTTAATGCGGTAATATTTTTAAAATCTGCTACTTCCATTTCTTTATGTTTGTCGAAGTAATCAATAAGAGCCTGACGAAGTTTAGTTCTGTTTTTGTTGTGCATCCAGGTACCGTTTTCAATTTCCGATACTTTTTTATCCCCTTTAAGGACGTGTAAAACTTCCAGCACTTGTTTATCGCTCTCGTGGAATGTATAAGATAATTCCGCTGTGGTTAGAGGGGTAAAACCAACTTCAATTAGGTGGCTTTCCATCTTTATTGATAGCTCGGCTGTGCCCCCTATCAATTCTACTTTGTGGCTTGCCAAAGCTACTCCCGATTCTACAAATTTTATAATCCCATCTTTTTTCATCATTGTTATCACTTCTTCCAGCCATATAATACCCAGCTTTGATTCCTGCTGTATTATATCTACACCCATGGAACTACGTAGGGGGTTTTTTTTATGAAATGAATGTAATGTATTGATGACTATTTTTTTGCTCTCATTCAAAACCTTATTGGAGATCACAATATCTTTTTCAGTTGTTTGCAGATCTAATTTAGCTATCCATCCATGTACCTTTTCATCTGTACACTGATTTAATAGTGCCCACTCACTAATGGTATGAGGCTGAGTACTAACCGAATCCACCAATTGCCCAAAGCGTTGTACTGGATCTACATCTAGCGTAGAAACCCAACTACCAACCTTTGCCCCTTTGGAAATAAAGGTGGTTAAAACCATCCCGCCACCAATGGTTGTCATAGGGGAATAAGTGCGCAAAACAAGACGGTCACCACTCGCTGCCACAACAAACTTTTCCAAATTTAGAATGACATTTGCCTTGCTTCCTGCAGGCAACTTTTTCTGTCCAGCTAAATAAACCCTGCCTAACACTTCCATTGTACCTAAATGAACCCGCACCCGCTGGCGATGCTTCAATTCCTTTTTTATTTCAGATGCAAGCTGGATATGAGCCGTGAATTTATCAATAGATTTCAACTTTCCAGGCAAGGCTAATTCTGATCCGCGGAAGATCTTTTCTTTATCTACCCCAGAAAGATTCACGGCAGCGCGGTCTCCTTGTTGTACTGATTCCACTTCCGACCCGTGAGATTGAATCCCGCGGACCTTTGCTTTTATATTTCCTGGTAATACGTCCACCGTAGATCCTTTTTTCAACTCTCCAGAAATGACTGTTCCAGTTGTCACAGTACCAAAACCGGGCATAGTAAACACTCGATCCACCTGCAAACGAAAAAAACCCCTGTCTGTTGATTGCTGAATATTAGCTGCTTTTTGTTCCAATAGGTTTTTTAATTCAACAATGCCAACACCCGTGTTTACTGATGTCCTTATTAAATCTACACTTTCGAAAATACTATCAGTTAATTCACGAATATCGAGTTCTATGAGATCCAGCCATTCTTTATCTTCCGCTAAGTCAGTCTTGGTGAGAGCCACCACGCAATGAGGAATATTCAGCAGTTTTAGAATCTGGAGGTGCTCGCGGGTTTGAGGCATAATGCCGTCATCGGCTGCCACAACCAAAATAGCCATGTGAATGGTGGACACCCCTGCTACCATGTTGCGGATGAATTTCTCGTGGCCAGGAACGTCTATAATAGTCACATTTTTATTCAAGAAAGCAAACCCTAGGTCAATGGTCATACCTCGAGCTTGCTCATCAGCGAGTTGATCTGTATTTGTACCCGTTAGAGCCTTTACCAAAGCCGTTTTCCCATGGTCAATATGCCCTGCAGTTCCAATCACCACATGGGCCATACTATACCTCTATTATTGCTTCAATCAGCTGCAACGATTGATTAGGTAACACGGCTTTTAAATCAATATAAAACGCGTTACCTTTGTTATAGCCAACTACAGGAATAGCACCCTCGCGAAAAGACTTAGCTAAGGTTGATACAGTCATCTGTTGCGGTGTAAATCTCAGAGCTGCACTGGGAATGGATTTCACCGGTAAAGAACCACTACCAGCCTCTACTAGTGATTCAACTAGAGCAATACCTAGTTGCTTGGTTATATTTTGGGGAAGGTCCCTTAAAATTTTTGCGCCACGATTCAGAAGAGTTCTCTGAGACGTAGTAAGGAGTTTCAAGGTGAGATTATCAGTACTAAAATTTACATCTGATCGATAAGTGCGCATCGTCTCTTCCATAAGAGCAATAGTCCATTTACCACAACGATATGTACGGTATAAAGGATTTTTTTGAATAACTTTTAGATAGCGGTTACTGCCTATAATAAATCCAGACTGGGGACCACCCAGCAGTTTATCCCCTGAAAAAGTGATAACATCTGCGCCAGTTTTTACCACATCTGAAACTTGTTTTTCTACTGGTAAATTCTGTTTGTTCATATTTAATAAGGCCCCAGAACCAAGATCTACCACAAGTGGTATATGCTTTTTCTTGGCCAGTAATGCTAGATCGGAAAGAGGAACCTCTTTTGTAAAGCCCTGTACCACATAATTACTAGTGTGAGCCCAGAGAATTACACCCGTGTTTTTAGTAACAGCCTGCTCATAATCCTTGAGATGGGTGCGGTTGGTAGTACCCACTTCCACTAAATGGCAGTGACTTTTACTAATTATGTCAGGTATACGGAATGAACCGCCAATCTCCACCTCTTGACCACGAGAAACGATTACATCCCTACCTTCCGCTAATGAATTCAAGACCAGCAACACAGCAGCGGCATTGTTATTGACAATCAAACTGCTTTCAGATCCACAGATTCCATTTAGCATTTTAGCTATGTGATTCTGACGATCACCACGCTTTCCAGCAGATAGATCAAATTCTAAATTGATATAACCTTCTAGTTTTTTTGCTACGGTTGATATTACTTTTTTTGAAATTGGTGCGCGGCCGAAACCTGTGTGAAGCACCACACCGGTACCATTGATGATATTTTTAATAGAAGACTGATCCAAGGAATCAAGCTCATCTAAAATTGCAGCAGTGATCTCGTTCCGTTTTATATCCAGTTTACCTGCTTTTGCCTTTCTTCGATAGCCCCTTAATTCCGATTTAATTACTTCTTTTATATATTTATCATGCAGTGCAATAGATTTTCTAACTTCAAGCAGTACTTTAGATACAGAAGGCAGTCGCTGTAATTGCTTTTCACTCATTTTTGCATAGGAAATTGATGAACTTTATGTAGATAAAGCAACCATCATGATTTCTTGATGATCAAATAACTTGTGAACAGCCCTGGAATCAATAAAAAACCCATAACGGTAAAGACATAGGCAATGCCCACATTTTCAGCAATGAAACCGCCTACTCCAGCAGCAAGAGAGCCAATACCGAAGCTCAAGAAGAAATTGATACCATACCCTAAGCCCCTGTTATCACTATGGGTAAATTCGGCAATGAGCGTATTGCTAATGGGTTGGTTGCAAAAATAAGCCATTCCCAATCCAAGACTGCATAGTACCAGGAAAATATCTGTTGTATAACCCATAAGGAATAAAAAGGGAATATTAATTGCTATAATTAGCGGCAATAATTTCGTTCGTTCATATCGAGTCCCCAGCCGACCACCAATAATCTGACCAATAATTCCTGCTAAAAACACCAAAGAAGGAAAAATACCTGCCTTCATGGTACCAGAAATAAATGGCAGAAAATTACTGGTATTTTCAGCAAAATGAGTGGGCATGAAAGTCGTAAAACCGTAATATGCAAACCCCATGAGCATATTTGTCAGGTAGAATAAAATCAACGCTGGACGGTTTGTTTTTCTAACATGATTTTCTTGCTGCTCGATTTTTCCGTTTCTACTTTGGTCTCTTTTTGGAATAACTACTATTGTTGAAAAGGCAAGAATAATGTTGAAAATGCCTAAAACTGCATATGACGCCCGCCAAGAAATTAGTAGTGCTAGCGTAGTAGCCATGATGGGTCCCAGAGCTGAACCTGTAGTACCAAATATACCGTGGACAGCCATACCTTTAGTAATCGCTTGCACTCGTTGCGAAATAAGTGTGAGTCCGGCGGGATGGTAAATACTACAGGAAAAGCCTAGTAATCCCAATCCAAAGATCAGGATAATCAATGAATTAGATAAGGCCACAATTATAGCTGCTAGGCCAGAACCAAATAAGTAAAATAATAGTAAGGTTTTTCCACCTAATCTACTTTCTGCCAAGCCTGAAGGTATCGCCCCAATACCAAACATAAAGGCGCTTATGGTAGCAACCAAACCCAATGTATCCAACCCAGTGGAAAATTCTTGACGAAAGATAGGAATAAGACTGGGCAGTGCCAGCATTAAAGCGTGAACTGATAAATGGCTACCGCCAGTGATGCCCAATACTGTTTTTTCAAAACGGTTCATATTAATTCAGTCTTTCTAACTACCTTTGCATTTCATCACTCCAATAAAGATGATGCTTAGATATTTAATTCTTTGTAAAGCACTATTAGATAACTTACTTGTAAAAAAAAACCCCATCAACAACTGCCAATGAGGGCGAAAATAGCTTGTATAACGTGAAATTAGCGTTTTTCCGTAATACGGGTAGCTTTTCCTCTTAATCCGCGTAAATAATGCAGTTTTGCGCGCCGTACTTTGCCTTTGCGATCAACCTTGATAGAGTTGATCATTGGCGAATGAACCGGAAAGATCCGTTCTACGCCAATACCACCAGAAATCTTACGTACGGTAAAGGTTTCCTCTACGCCACTTCCGCTACGAGCCAAGACCACTCCTTTAAAAACTTGCGACCTCGCTTTTCCGCCTTCGATAACCCGGACACCAACAGATATCGTATCTCCTGGTGAAAATTTTGGCAAATCATCTCGCAATTGATCGGCCACAGCTTGTTGTAACTTATTCATGATTAATTCTCCGAAGATTCTAGTTTCTTGGCGCGTGTATGCGCTAAATCTGGTCTTTTCACTTCAGTACGACGAACCCTTTCATCCTGTCTCCAGGCAGCAATTTTTTTATGATTTCCGCTCATCAGCACTTCTGGAACAGATAGACCATCAATTTTTTTAGGTTTGGTATAATAAGGTGCATCAAGTAATGACTCCGAAAAAAACGAATCTGTTTTTGCCGAATCAAAATTGTTCAATACACCAGGTAGCAAGCGAACAATACTATCGATCATAATCATAGTTGGTATCTCCCCGCTTGTCACAACATAATCTCCGATGGAATATTCGTGGGTCACGTATTTATCAATTACACGATGATCAATATCTTTGTAATGACCACAAATGAAAATAAGATTTTCCAAAGAACTATTTTCCTGGGCTGCATCCTGAGACCATTGTAGTCCTTGAGGCGATGGATATATGATTCTGAGATTTGTAGCTACACCAATATTGGCAACAGTGTGGTCCAGTGCTGCAAAAAGAGGCTCGGCCATCAGCACCATGCCCCCACCACCACCATATGGAGTATCATCAATTTGTCGATAATTCCCTTGTCCAAAATCCCGTAGATCCACTACATCAAAATCAATAACTCCCTCTGTTTTCGCTTTACGCAGCATGGATTGCTGTATAATAGTATTTACCATATCCGGTATAGGAGTAATTATGGCAACTTTTTTCAATCCAATAATCCTTCCATAGGGGTGATCATTACTGACCTTTGGGAATGGCTAATCTCTTTGACTATTTCCGGTATAATCGGAATAAGGAATTCCTGATCACCACTATAAATTACGTAGGCGTCATTCGCAGGCAACCAGAGAATTTCACCTAACTCACCGATCAATCGACCACTATCTGTAACCACATTGTATCCGATCAAATCACCAGATACAAAATGTATTACATCTGAATCATCTACAAGAGCAAAAACAGTCTGTCCAACCATAGTTTCCGCGCTATCCCGATCCTGCAAACCTGTAAAAATGAAATGACGTTTTTTTCCAGCGCCGGTTACATCACTAAGTTGAACTTTATTAGATATTTCTTTTGAAAATCCAACATGCAGCGGGTGGGATTCGACATAATCATCAAAGTACCGTGATAAAGGTCGCACAGATACAGCTCCTTTCATCCCAGACGCTCGGATGACCTTTCCGATTGGAAATAGTTTATTCATGGATCATTAGTCAATTACATCCAGGCGAGCACGTTTGCCACCTTGTTTGGCATTAATTGCAAATACTATAGTACGAATAGCGGAAATATTCCGTCCTCCCTTACCAATAATCTTACCATAATCACCATCACCTACTGTTAGTTCGTAGATAATGCGTTGTTCAGTCTCTACATCTGCTACATTCACTTCATCTGGTTTGTCTACCAAATGTTTTGCTATGCTTTCAATCAACTCCTTCATAATCATATCCTCCTTGGACCATTAGCGGCCCATCTCTTCACTTATCATCTGTTTTTTTGCCACTTTTCTTGGCTGTTTTCTTTGAACCCTTTTTACCTGATTTATTCTTTTCGAGTTCTTTTTCTTCAGTACTCTTATCCTCTTCTACATCTTCAGCAGCACTATCTTCTTTCGATTCATCTGCTTTAGCATCATCCTTAACGTCTTCTTCCTTAGGTTCCTCTTTTTCATCTGTGCTTTCATCCGCAGTCTCTTCTGGTGCTTTATCTGTAGATACAGTCTCCGCCGGTGGTTCCGTTTTAGCATCTGGCTCAGCAGGTTTATCCACTTCAGTAACTGTTTCTGCCGCCTTTTTTCCGGCAGCAGCTTTCTTTTTAGCTACTTTTGCTTCGGCCCGCTGGCGCCGACGTTCCAATACATCTTCACGTTCTAGAGCCCATTTCTTCATTTCTTTTTCCACAGCTGTCTCATCAAGTCCCTGTTTCATTAGGTGCCACTTATGAGCAAGTCCTGCTGTACGCAAAATATCGTGGGCTGTATCCGTTGGTTGGGCGCCTTCTTCCAGCCAATACAAAATCCTATCTTCCTTGAGAGAATACATTTCATCCTTTGCAGTGGGATTATACCAGCCTACTTCTTCAATGGCTGCTCCATCTCTACGATTGCGCGCATCCATGATAACAAGGCGATAAAATGGTCTATTTCTACGCCCAATTCGTTTTAGTCTTATTTTTGTCGCCAATACGATTTCTCCTTATTTTTCATCAAATAAACGTTCCCAACCTCATTCCGCGGGACTTCATTTTACCAAATTTTTTCATCATTTTCTGCATTTCTGTGAATTGTTTTAATAATTGATTCACTTCCTGTATAGAGCGACCTGAACCTGCTGCAATCCGCCTGCGTCGCTGCCCATTGATCAGTTGGGGATTATTTCGTTCCTTAGGTGTCATCGAATTTATCATGGCTTTCGTCCATGATAATTGTTGATCATCTAGGTCAATCCCTTTCATCATCTTAGGTGGTACACCAGGGATCATACCCATAATTTGATTCAAGTTACCCATCTTCTGCAATTGCTTGATCTGAGTGTTAAAATCTTCCAAAGTAAACCGATTCTCAATTAGTTTTTCCTGCATCTTTGCAGCTTCTGATTCATCCACTACTTTTTGAGCTTTTTCTACTAGGGTAACCACATCACCCAATCCCAGGATACGATCGGCCATGCGCTGCGGATCAAATACTTCCAACCCATCAGACTTTTCAGAAGTACCAATAAATTTTACCGGTTTTTCAATAACGGTAGTGATTGATATTGCGGCGCCACCACGAGCATCTCCATCCAGCTTTGTTAGGATTATACCTGTTATCTCAAGCGCTTCGTTAAATGCCTGAGCGGAATGAACCGCATCTTGGCCAGTCATGCCATCCGCTACAAATAAAGTCTCTGTAGGCTTTACTGCTTCAGCAATTTGCTGAATCTCAACCATCATTTCACCGTCTACGTGAAGACGGCCAGCCGTATCCAGAATAACACAATCAATTTTTGATAGGACTGCTTCTTCAATGGCAGCAATACAAATCTTTACTGGGTCATCCTGCCCCATTTCAAACACTGGTACATCAATATCTTCGGCAAGCACCTGTAACTGTTTGATCGCAGCGGGACGATAAACATCTGCTGCCACTAGTAAAACGGATTTGCCCTGATCGTTAAGCCGATTTGCTAATTTTACACAAGTGGCAGTCTTACCCGACCCTTGCAAGCCAGCCATTAATATTACGGTCTGTCCTTTTTTCGCAAATTCCAATGAAACAGGTTCATCACCAAGCAGTGTTACCAGTTCATCATGGATAATTTTGATAAACTGTTCCCCGGGTTTCACTGATTTAATAACTTTCGTGCCGGAAGAACGGTCTTGTACCCGTTTTACAAAATCACGGGTAACTTGAAAATTCACATCTGCTTCTAGTAGCACGCGTCGAATCTGACGAGCCGTTTCCTGAATATTTTTATCCGTAATCTTACCGATGCCACGTAGGTTCCGCAGCAAAGTGTCAAACCGTTCTGTTATTTGATCAAACATTTTCTATAAAAAATGGATATTTGGAAATGATATAATAGTCCTAAATAAGCCGGGGAAATTAACGGATAGGCCCGGCAATGACAAAAGAATTACTGTGAGCGTAAATTCAGTAAATACAACCCTATTTGAAGCCCTTAAGAAAGTCTTATTATTTCCCTGGGACTTTGCAGCACATATCTAATTCGGAATAGGCTTTTGGTTCCGCCGGTGTATTATTGGCATCATACCCAATAGCAGCAATGGCTTTTTCAATAACCCCTAAATTGATAACACCTGCTTTGTAAACCACTTTACCAATTTTCTTTTCCAGATCCACATCAATCTTGACCACTCCTTCTAACTTACCCAGACCACTGGCAATTTTATCTGTGCACATGCCGCACTGAATTGTGTTCAAGGCAATTTCAGCTGTTTTATTTTCAGCTTCACCGCTGCAGCCAATTATTAATCCCAAGGCAAGGCTAAGTGTAATCAGTTTTTTATTCATTTCGTCCTCTCTCTATATCTAATTATTTATTTTAATATCCAATATAAGGATCTTACATAAACTATTTTCTCTATCAAAATTACAGATAAGTGAGCATAATTTTAATAGAGAAAATAGGGCATCTATTCTCTTTTAGAAAGAAACCGTAAGGCAAATGATATTTGCCACACATCGCTGCGTTGATTGATATCTCCTTCGTTCTGCACAAATGCACCGAAAATCATATATGGTTTCTGCAAGTTGAGCCCTACCGCTCCAAACCTGGTATTGAATAAATAACCAATACTTGGACTAAGCATCAGCGATTCACTATTTGGTTCAGGTAATCCATTCCATTTTCCCTGAGAAGAATGGCTCATCATAAGACCTATATCAATGGAACTCATCAATTCGTCATACCTCATAAAGGAAGCCGATAAAGAAACGCTTGTGGCTATAGGTGGCAAATAGCCATATTTACTTTCCTTAATAGGATAATCTATAACAATAAATCCACCTAAAAATACGGGATTCACATTTCTTTTTAAGAAAATTTGGGTTTCCATAATGGCCTTGTAGGCACCACTACTTAAACTGAAATGCCTGTGTTCTTTAAGTAATTCACCGCTAAGAAAGAACGGATCCGATGTTAACATGCTACTACCTGGTATCACTAACCCACTACCTGTATAAATTCGATAACCCATTTCCGCACCAGTATCCTTCAATAAATACCGCAAAATAAACCGACTGTCACCTAGTATATTGCCAATAGCATTCAAGAAATTACTTCGTGTATTTTCATTTCTATGATGAAGAGACTCTTCGGCAACATTCCAATGCATTTCCCTTAGTCCAAGCGTGGTACTATATGCGATATTCAATTTTTCAGAGATCCCAATAATTCCTTTGGGCTGAAGCAAATAGGTATTTAATAAACCACTATGTTCAAATTGTTCGGCCCCCAATGCTTCATGCCACCAGTTAATTTTAGTAAAACTGGTTTGCACTCCAAAATAGATATCCCCTTTTTTTGCACTGAAACCTTTATCTGACTCGCCGACCGGCAAGGAAGGATTACTTCAAAGATTTCATTGCCCCCAAAGAAGCGCTGATAAAAGTAGTAAAAAAGTTGTAATTCTTAGTTTCATTTTCCTTATTCTGGTTATCTAATACTACCGAAAATAGGTATAAGGCTATTAATTGGATTTATGTAATTATTTTTTTAAGAAGATTACCTACCAACGTTATTTAACTAATTTGGCCAGTTCACGAAAGCGCTCACCCTTGGCAATCCCTTGTAACTCAAATAGTACCATTTCCACGCTGGTTTGCACCACCCCCTCTAGAAGCATACGCTCAAGGCCTAGTTGTTTATTGCTATCCGTTCGGGATGAAACTGCATCTGCCGCCACATGAACCCCATAATCCTGACCTAGAAGATCCATGGCTGTCTGGTAAACGCAAACATGAGCTTCAATACCGGCCAGAAGGATGTTATGGACGTGCAATTCCTGCAAGCGCGTTTTGAATTCCTCATTCCTAGCACAACTGAATACATCCTTTACAATCGGATTCATATCTGGTAGCAGTTCCTGGATCTCAGAAATGGTCGGACCCAACTTATCAGGCAATTGTTCCATCCATATAATGGGAATTTCCAACAATTTTGCACCGCTTATAAGAATTCGCAGATTATTGAAAAGAGCTTCACGGTCATGCATGATCTGTGCAAGTTTACCCTGCACATCGATGATTACCAGAATAGTATTTTTTGATTCAAGCATGAAATGGTATTTCTACAACTGTTTCCCAATTATCCACATTTGGACCAGTTCGGACAGCAGCTATCTTATCCATTTTGAAGGAATTTTTCACTTGTAAATTACGAATAATATCCTCTTTTATCTTGTCAGGTATTTCCTTGTATAGCAAACTGATATGTGGTGAAAACTTGTAGGGTTGTTCCACCTGGAATTGGCTAATAACTTCTTGCTGCAGTTGTTCTAATTCTGATGATCTTAATAATTCGATGAATATTGTTTTCCATAAATCTTCAGTGTGGCTGATCATTATATTTTTAACGTAAAAAGATTTCATATTTTTTGCAGACCGTTCTAGGATTTTCTTTAACTCTGCTTTGGGCAGATCGATCGGACTATATAAGGTACAATGGGGACTGAAAACGGGAGCCTGATAGTTAATAGACAGGTTGTCTATGATCACCTGGATATATTGTGCATCTTCTCGGGCAGGAATAAGCCAGATAGAAATCAAAAACTATTAATCCTGCTGTATTTTGATGAGTTTATCAATACGGTCGCGTATATCTAATAGTTCGTGCTTCAATGAAGGGATCGGTTCTGTGGTTGGTTCCTCACCTTTCAAACGAGCAACCATAGGTGTGACATAACGTTCGGTTATAGGATCGCGGATAATGAGATTTTCTAGTTTGGTTACATGAGATTTATCCCCATGATGACTCAAAAGTCGGGCTGCTGTGGTACGCACATCACGATTGGGATCGAATAATAATTCTTCAAAAGTGGATATTAATTCAGGGTGTTCATTTATGTGTTTGCCAATAGTTGAAACCACTGTTGAGCGGCAAGACCAGGGTGCTGTGCCATATTCAAGTAATACTTTAAGTCTTTTATAATTACTTGCATTATTTTTACGTAAAGATCGGATTGCAGTTTTGCGAATCATATCACGGTGGGAATCCTGTTTCATGGCCCAGTCATAAAGCGAATCAGCTGCAGTACTATCCACTGCAAACAAGGTTTTATAAGCATCATTAACGGTATAATCATTATCTGCAGTCATCATGATCCCAATCAAAAAATCTTTTACTTCTCTTGTTTTATAACTACTTAAACTACGGATACAGGCTCTTTTCACACGATTATCCTGCCGTTCCATAGAACTCATAAGGATTTCCGCTCCTTTTTTAGGTTTATATTCACCAAACGCCTCTGCAGCCTCAACACGGACTCCGTAAAAAGGATCTTTCTGCAACGCATGTACCAAGGCATTCTCAATGGATCTTTTTCTCTGTTTTATTTCCGCAAGTCTTTCAATAGCCCAAATACGATCCAGTACATGTGGTGCATGTTCGGATTGATAAATCAACTCACTTTGTGTTTTATTAAAGTCCATACGTTTAAGGATGACATGCCCTTCATCCACTAGAACCATGTTGGGATCCCTAATAGATGGTATGAGAAAGGTAGATTCTTCCTCTTCGATCCAGATATCCTGACGAACAATATCCCCCCCATTATCGATCAATACAGTTAGCGGCAATCGAAACAAGGATGAAGAAGCAACATCCTGGATTTGACGAATAGTCAGTTTCACATGTTGGTTACGGCGATTATATTTATACTTGATATCCAGGTGCGGAAGACCGCCGATATAGACCCATTGATCAAAAAACCAATCTAAATTCTGGCCAGTGACATCCTCAAAAATGCGTTTTAAATCTTGGGATTCTACATTCTTAAATTGATAGGTATTGGTATAATGGCGAATTGTTCGCCAAAAAGCATCATAGCCCAGCATTTGCCTTAACATATTCAAGACCAGAGCACCTTTGGCATAAATGTTTGAATCAAAAAGATCCATATCTGATTCATAGTAATACTGGACCATGGGCCGTCTATTTGATTCATCGGCCCAGCGTACACTGGAAATCATCCAGCGTCGGCCATATTCAGCTGCATCCCTGCCTTTATCGTATTCACGCCAGGCATAGGTCAGAAAAGTAGCGAAACCTTCGTTAAGCCAGGCATTGGCCCAGTTCCGGGTAGTTATCATATCACCATACCACTGGTGGGCAATCTCGTGGGCCACCAGCCCATCGCTAGTATGGTCCGGACGGGCACGTTCGGTGTGCATTGTTCTAGAACTCTGGTGAATCAGGGTGATATTCTCCATTCCACCCCACATAAAATCATCGATAATTATCTGGTCCAGTTTTTCGAAAGGGTACGGAATACCAGTATGTTCATTGAAAAAAGCCACCATTTCAGGCGTCCGATCGAAAGACCGTAAAGCATCTGCATCACTGAATTCAGGGGTTACCCAGTAGCCAATGGAAAGATCGCCATAACTATCTTCTACCCTGCGAAAATCACCAATGACAAAAGAAATCAGGTAGCTGACCATAGGGAAATGCTCGTGCCAGTGAAAGGTTCGGGTAGTGCCCTTATCGGTCATACCTACGAATTCACCGTTCGATACAGCAGTGTAAGGTGTATCCACTGTCAAAATAACCTCAAAAGTAGCTCTGTCATTGGGATAGTCCCAAAGGGGAACCCAATTGTGGTTATCCATTCCTTCACCCTGGGTCCAGGCCTGGTTATTCTTATCTGGATACCCTTTATCGGAACGGACAAAATAGAGACCTTTTTTCGGTTTGGCGCTATAATCAATGGAAAGGGTCAGTGTATCATCAAAGCCGTAGGTACGGTCCAACTCAATATTCAGTTTGGGTCCATTCAGTGAGTATTCCAGCGGTCGATTATTGTTGATCAACACCTGCCGCACTTCCGTATCCTCACAATCTAGCTGAATAATGTACAGGTCGGTGCGCAGGGAACTCATAATATGGGTCACATTACCGGTTACGGTACTATCATCCAGATCGACACGAATATCAATCTTGGAATGATGGATATCAACATAACGGTCCGGCGTAGGGTTGTAGGGTGCATCGCTAGCGTAACCTGCTACAACCATTGCTAAGATAAATGAAGCTATTATTTTCAACGGACCTCCTTCAGTTGAGGCCAAACTTACGATGGTGTTAATTTGCTAACAATAATAGGAATTAAAGGTCAATATTCTAAAATATTAAATACTGGGACGGGCTTCAATAATTCATCGCCCTTTAGGCCCTTAAGAATAATCAAAAAAGCATAGCTTAAAATTTCCCCTTGTAATTTTTTGACAACACTACCAGTGGCTTTGGCTGTACCCCCTGTTGCCAATAGATCATCAACAATTAATACTTTATCACCCTTATTTATGGCATCAGTATGCATTTCTATTGAATCAGTGCCGTATTCCAGTTCATACTCCTCGGCAATAGTTTCGCTAGGCAGTTTTCCTGGCTTTCTAGCCAATACAAATCGGCAACCTATTCTTAGAGCTAAAGGTGCTGCAAAAATAAAACCTCTACTTTCAATACCTACTATAACATCTATTTCTTTATCCTTAAACGCAATATAAAAAGCTTCAATTGCCTCTTTAAAAGCATTCTTATCCTGCAATAAGGTTGTTATATCTTTAAACTGAATTCCCGGTTTTGGAAAATCTGGTACATTCCGGATACTATTTTTAATTCTATCGATATCCATTTATTATCCTTTACCACAGTTTTTAATAATTAAGGGAATAACATGTCCAATCAATTTCTTTACATTATGAACATTTTTTTCCATAACGGCATATATCATTTCCATAGTTACCTCTTCCTCGCTTTCATGCCAGCAATCATAATCGGTACTCATGGCCATACTTTGGTATTCCAGTTCCAATTCTCGCGCCAAAACAACCTCTGGCACGGTAGACATATTGATAATGTCACAACCCCAAGATCGAAACATCATACTTTCGGCTTTGGTGCTAAATCGTGGTCCCTCAATTGTTACAACTGTGCCACTATCATGATGTTCAAATCCCAAGGAAGTACAGGCTTGTACTAGGCAATTGCGCATTTCGACGCTAAACGGTTTACCCATAGAAACATGTTGGACATTTGAACCATCAAAATAAGTACTAATGCGTTTAGTTGTGCGATCAATAAATTGATCTGGAAAAACAAAATGTCCGGGGGCAATTCGTTCCCGTAATGATCCACAGGCAGTGGCAGCAAGAATATGAGTACAGCCTTCTTCCTTTAAACCCCAAATATTAGCCCGGTAATTGACATTGGTTGGATTAATAGAATGTCCCGGTCCATGGCGGGAAAGTATTACTACAGAAATATCTGCTATATTCCCCAAAATCAATTTAGAACTGGGATTACCATAGGGTGTTGAAATTTCTTTTGAAGTAAAATCAGATATAAATGCTGGATCTTCCATGCCTGACCCGCCAATAATACCTATTTTCAAATCAGTCGGGATTGCGTTGCTCCTTTAGTGATTCTTTGTAGGGATATCTTGCCACACCTTTTTCTGTAATAATCCCATGTATTAATTCTGCCGGTGTTACATCAAATGCTGGTGTAGTAACATCAATATCTTCGATGGTGAATTGCACTCCTTTTATTCGTGTTACTTCATCTGGAGATCGTTCCTCAACCGGTATATCAGCCCCTGATTCAGTTTCAAAATCGACGGTTGATAGCGGCGCAGCAACATAAAATGGGACATCATGATGCTTGGCCAGCACTGCCAGACTATACGTTCCTATCTTATTAGCTGTATCCCCATTGGACGCAATACGATCAGCACCAACAAAAATCCCAGCAATATCAATTTTTTGCATCGTACGCGCGGCCATACTATCCGTCATCAGTGTAAATGGTGTTTTGGTTCGCTTCAATTCCCACGTATTCAATCTTGATCCCTGGAGTAATGGCCTTGTTTCACAGACATGCACTTTTAGGTCTTTACCCTGAGCATGGGCATACTGAATCACACCCAATGCTGTGCCGATTCCACTTGTGGCCAAACCACCTGTATTACAAATTGTCATCACATTAGAATTATCAGGGATCAGGTCAGCGCCATGCAAGCCAAGGTTATGACAACGTTCAAGGTCATCAACTCTTATTTCATTAGCTAAATCCAATAAAACTATTTTTAGTTCAGCTACATTTCCAGAAAAGCTAGTTGCTTTTTTCTTCATCTGCTTTACGGCCCACATTAAATTAACAGCTGTAGGTCTAGTGGAACCTATTTCATCCGCCTTTTGTAAATATCGATTAACAAAATCACTGAGGTCAGTTACTTCAATTTCATTGGCTGCTAACACACAGGCATACGCACCGGCAACTCCAATAGCGGGCGCTCCACGAATGGCTAAGCGATAGATAGCATCACAGACAACCCTATAATCGTCTGTTTCAATATATTTTTCTTCCAAGGGCAGTTTAGTCTGGTCAATCAGTCTGACCTTTCCATTATTCCATTCTATTGTAGGAGTGATTTCAATTAAGGTTTTCATATGATTCTTTCGTTCCCACCATCAACCGGAAACTGTGCACCGGTGGTTTTAATGCTCTTGGAACTAACCAAAAAAGTCACCCATTCTGCAACATCTTCAGATGAAACATCGGTTTTTAATAAATTTCGCCGCTTATACTTAGCCACTGATAGACCATACTGTTTTGCCCTAGCTTTTAATATTTTATCAGTCCAAACAGCTGTATCGTAGACACAGTCTGGGTGAACTGTATTGACGCGAATACTGTATTTCGACAGCTCCAGTGCAGCAAGCCTTGACATTTGCGTCAATCCTGATTTTGCAACCGTATAAGTTCCTGCTCCTAGACCAGGTGCTCCAACATTACGTGAACCCATAAAAATCACCGCAGGATCAATGCCAACCTTTAAATAAGGCACACATTCCCTTAGAATTCGATGATGGCTGGATAAATTAATGTCCAAATCATCATTCCATTTTTTATCATCGATTTTCTCTAAGGTAGCCGAAGAAGAAAAAACACCAGCATTACTGATTAAAATATCAATACCTCCAAATGCCTTCACGCAAGATGACACAGCTTTTTTAACATCATTCGTTTTGGTGAGATCAGAATTGAACCCCTTAAAACCAGCATATTCCTGAAACAATTTCATAACCTTGCGGTTTTTATCCAGGCCTAAGACGGTACAGCCGTTCTCCAGAAGTTTTTTTGCGCAGGCATATCCAATCCCACTAGCCGCTCCGGTGATGAGGGCAATTTTCCCCTGAAATTCAGAAGGTTGGACATCTTTTTTTAATTTGGCCTGCTCAAGTTCCCAATATTCAACATCAAAAAGGTTGCGAAACGAAATTGGCTGCCATTTATGCAGATTAAACGATGTCTGCATGGCCCTAATTGTATGTCTGTTGATATCATAAACAATCTGTGCTTCTTTTATTGAATAACCAAAACATAAGGTACCGTGACTAGGCCACAGCGCCCATTTGGGGCCATTATCCAGTTTCGTAATACCCTTTCTTTTATTTTTTTCAAAATAGCTGGTGTACCGGTTCTCAAATTCTTTTGCAGAGCGGTCCAAGTTATCCTTAATTACCCAGGCAAATGGTTTAGTCCTTATTACATGATCGGGTGTTAGGGTGCCCTCCAGACTTAAATTTTTCGCTGCTTTCATCTTAGAAAAGCCCACCGCTTCGGTTGAATCATTTAATAGAGCTATATACGGCTTGCCAGCCAGTCGCGAAGCTTTCTTCCGAATCATAGCCAATGTTAATAAATCAGATTTCGAGCGTGAATTATGGTATTTTCGAAATACCTTTGCACTTTTCAAATAATCTTCTGCTTTGGTAACAATCTGGATCATCCTGTCATAGCTTTGTTTAGCATCATCACCAAAGCTAAATACACCGTGATTCATCAGTATCATCCCGCGCATTTTATCCCAATCAATATTTTTGGTCATAGTTGCTATTTTTTTTGCCAGGATAAATCCGGGCATCACATAAGGAATGATCAGTATATCATCACCATAAATTTCTTTTATTTTTTTTCTGCCATTTGGTGTATTAGTAATGGACAGGACCGCATCTGCATGAGTATGGTCCACAAAGGTAAAAGGAATAAGAGCA
>ENA-UPTF01000665-UPTF01000665.1-marine-metagenome-genome-assembly--contig:-NODE-665-length-23424-cov-3.219343_pt1 | contig 23424 bp, 23 predicted proteins | sample MGYA00238166_ERZ767019 | MGnify/ENA primary metagenome ERZ767019 (study PRJEB28930, sample SAMN06266391) | marine metagenome | isolation source: Sea water from 250 m depth | place: Atlantic Ocean | study... | reverse complement strand
GTTCAAAATGGTCCCTATGGCCCCTATTTGCTCAAGGACGGAGAGAGCCGCAATCTGCAAAATGAAGAGCAATTGTTGACCATCACCCTTGAAGAGTGCTTGGAACTCCTCGCAGTGCCTAAAAAGTTTGGTCGCAGAGCAGCGAAACCACCACTTAAAGAGCTTGGCAAAGACCCCAACAGTGATCAGCCCATTCTGCTCAAGGATGGAAAATTCGGGCCGTATGTAACTGATGGCAAGACGAACGCTTCGCTAAAGAGTTGGGATTCGGTTGAAGCGCTCACCGAGCAACGAGCAGTAGAGCTATTGGCCGAGAAACGGGCCTAAGACTTTTCGCTGTTCGCTCTCCTAGCAGTGTTTTTGAATATCCTGTAATTCAGAAGCTTGTTGTTGAGTTGGAATAGTTTTTTAACCGTGGGAAGCCCTGAAGAGTCTGAACTGTGAATATGGATGAGCCAGAGGTCACCCCGGATCAAGATGATGATGATGCGCGTCTCAACAGGTCACACCCTGTATTTGGGAGTCCCGCCTTTCTTCGCCTATGGATCGCGCAGATAGTCAGCGCATTTGGTGATTGGATCGGATTCCTAGCCATTATCGAAATTGCTCGCCGGATCGGCGGTGACCAGCCTGGGTCCGCAATAGCGCTCGTAATGGTGGCCAGAGTGCTGCCAGGATTTTTCTTAGCCTCCGTCGGAGGGGTCATAGTTGACAGAGTCAATCGGAAACGACTTTTGATTGGCTGTGACATTCTTCGAGCCTTGGTGCTGCTCGCAATCCCATTCATCGAACGTGTGTGGGCACTGGTACTCGTATCGTTAGTCCTTGAATTAGCGACGTCTCTATGGGGACCCGCGAAGGAAGCCATTGTCCCCAACTTGGTTCCCAAAGAGCAGCTAACGGCGGCCAACTCACTTTCGCTTGTAGCGGCGTACGGCACGTTCCCCCTCGCAGCAGGGGCCTTTATTGGCCTCGCGAAGCTTGCTGAATGGTTAGGGGGAAGCGCTATCGGTCAAGTTGAGTGGGCACTTGTGCTTGACTCAGTAACTTTCCTGATAGCGGCATGTCTTATAGCGACGCTCCCGCTAGTACCTCGCCGAAAAGAAGAAAAGAAAGCGGGACCTATCGATCTCGCTCAAGGTATACGCGAACTGCGTGAAGGATGGGCTTTCATCGCGATCAGCCCCCAAGTACGAGCAGTCCTCGTCGGACTGGCAACCGGGATGATCGGTGGCGGGATGCTGATTCCTCTCGGAGCGGTCTATAACGACGTCATCTTGAAAGCTGGTAACGCCGGTTTCGGCACCATTCTCGTGACCCTTGGACTAGGTGTCTCGGTAGGCGTATCGATGTTGTCAGCGATGCAACGAAGATTAGATAAAGACAACGGGTTTATTGCCGCAATCTTTGGTGCCGGTACCTGTTTGCTATTTGCCGTATCAACCTCCAACACGTTCTGGAATCTGGCCGGAGTCTTTGCAATGGGAATCTTCGCCGGATCGGTATACGTATTGGGGTTCACCCTTCTCCATGAACACGTCGAAGAGCAGCTTCGAGGGAGGGTCTTTAGTGCCCTATACACCCTGGTTCGTTTTTGTCTGCTCTTGTCAATCACAGTCGGTGGGTTCTTATCTGACGGCTTTAATTGGCTCTTCGATGTTCTCTTCGACAATGAACTCACTGTGGGCTCGTGGGCCATGGCTCTGCCCGGGGTTCGAGGTGCCTTATGGTTAGCAAGCCTCTTTATGTTGTTGGCATCAGGGCTTGCATGGGTTTCACTGCGCACCCCTAATAAGAAGTTGCAATGAACCGACGTGGAAAATACATAGCATTTGAAGGATGGGAAGCAAGCGGGAAGTCAACGCAAGCCCGACTTCTAAGCCAACGCCTAGACGCGGTGTTGACTCGAGAACCGGGCGGCACTGCTTTAGGTTTGGCGATCAGAGGCCTGTTGCTTGGGAACGGTCCGGCCCCAACCGAACGAGCCGAAGCACTGCTTTTCGCGGCAGATAGAGCACAACACTTAGCTGAAATTGTAGAGCCGGCACTCGCCGAAGGACGGGACGTCATAACTGACCGTTCCTACGGTTCAACGCTCGCGTACCAGGGTTACGGACGTGGACAGTCCATCGAAGAACTTATGCGACTCGTTGAATGGACCAGCGGAGGACTACTTCCCGACCTTGTCGTTCTCCTAACAGTTGCTGTTGACACAGCAGATGGTCGGTTAGGAGACCAACGTGACCGAATGGAAAGCGAAGATGGTGACTTCGCGACGCGAGTTGTAGAGGGGTTCACAGCTCTAGCAGAGGCGGACCCGGATCGATGGGTCGTTGTTGACGGTGCCGGATCGATTGAGGAGGTAGCTGCAAGGGTTGCCAAAGCAGTCGGTTTGCCATGACCGATGCGTTCAGCCAAGTAGTCGGACAGTCAGCAGCCGTATCGATGCTCCGAAACGCTGTTGTGAACCCGGCTCACGCCTACCTTCTGAACGGCCCGGATGGTTCCGGTCTGCGAAACCTGGCAGTCAGTTTTGCAGCAGAGCTTCTGGCCCATGAACGTGAAAACCCCGAAGACCAGCGAAGACTCGCTCTCGCCGAAGCTCACCCAGATTTGCTGATAGTTGAACGAGAGGGACTGGAATACCGAGCACCAGAGGCGGAGTCATTGCGAGATGCTGGCTACAGGAGTCCCTTTGATGGTGATCGACAAATCATCCTTATTGAAGATATTCACCTGGCCAATGCTGTGTTCGTTGGAATGACACTCAAGGTGTTAGAGGAGCCGCCTCCCTCGACTTATTTCGTCTTGACCGCAAATGAGATAACGCCTGCGTTGGCGACCATTGCATCTCGCTGCACACCAGTTGATTTAGCTGCTGTCGATACTGAGGATTTAGTAGAACACCTCCAAATGTTGGGTGTTGACGAAGACCGATCTCGCGCCATAGTGAACATTGCGGATGCATCCATAGATCGAGCGGTGCTGCTTGCTTCTGATAGTGCCGCCCTGGAGCGGTGGGAGACGTGGTCCCAGCTTCGAACAGATCTTGATGGCACAGGTGCTGCCGCCACCTTGGCTGTGGACCGTTTATTGCAACTGGTTGACGAGTCAGCAGAGCCTCTTCGAAAGCGCCAGGAACAAGAGCTAGAAGCACTCGATGAATTAGCCGAAAGGTATGGTGAACGAGGTCTCGGTCGATCAAAGCTTGAAATTCGTCACAAGCGAGAACTGCGCAGACTCCGAACAGACGAGCTATTAATGGGCATGACAGCTGTGGGGAACGCCATCAGTGAAGGCATAACGAACGGATCAATCGACGCGTCGAGCGGATCAAGATCTTTAGTCTCGGTCAACACAGCGGCCAACGATTTGAGACGAAACGGTAACGAGCGGCTTCAATTGCAGAATTTGTTCATCAACTTGAAAATTTAAAAGCGTTTCATCAGATGCACCGAATTGAGCCCGAGGTGGGAATCGAACCCACGACCTGCTCTTTACGAGAGAGCCGCTCTACCACTGAGCTACTCGGGCGCTAACCCAACCGACGCTACCACCAGCCCCTCGCGACAAGACCAAAGCGTCATCGGCGATTTTGAGTGAACCTTCGCTAAGAGTTGCGGTCTATTCGACGCTGTTGGGTACGATGACGTTATGAACGCACTCGCAGCTCAAGTCTGGCACTTTTGGTTGGCTGTACCTTTAGCTATTGGCACGGTCCTAGGAGTGGTCCAACTTATAGCGGGCTACATAATGAAGGTCGTAGCCCCTCGTTACCCGAAACGCTGAATTCACTGATGACGGATGGACCCGTCGACTGGGAGTTGGCGAAACGAATCGCGTCGCGTGTAGCTGGTGACGAGCCACTATCTCGTTCTTACCTAGGCGATTCACTGCACAGAGACTTCTCTGAGTTCACCCCATTAGCCGAAGAGCTGGTTGGAACTGAGACCGGGTTGACTTCCTCTGAGGGTTCAGCACGCGCCAAAGTAATTGACCGCGAAGGCTGGATCGACGCCAATATTCGTTCGTTCAGACGGCTACTGCGGCCGGTGTTGGCGGAATCCTCTGACTCCGACCCGACCAGTGGTATCGCTCGCAAGATTGCGGCAGCAGAACTAGGCGCTGCGTTGGGTTGGATGTCTCGGCGGGTCCTAGGCCAGTACGACCTGCTGCTAGCCGAAGATGAAGATCGAGACGAACAAGACTTTGTGTATTACGTCGGCCCGAACATCTTGGCGATCGAAAAGAAATTTGCGTTTGACCCCAAACAATTCAGACTCTGGCTGGCTTTGCATGAACTAACCCATCGTTCCCAGTTCACCGGAGTTCCCTGGCTTCGACCTCGTTTCTTGGAATTAGTGAACCAAATGCTCGACGAAGTCGAACCCGACCCTGATCGAGTCAAGCAAGGCCTTCAAGATTTTGTCCAAATGAAACGCAATGGGAAAGATCCGCTGGCTGACGGGGGAGTAGCGCAACTGTTTGCCAGCGAGCGACAAAAAGAACTGTTGGACTCTGTTGGAGGAATGATGAGTTTGGTGGAGGGACACGGCGATGTGACCATGTCTCGAGCTGCAACTGGACATGTACCGCACGCCCAACGTTTCCACCGAGTAATGCAAGAGCGTCGTAACAGTGCTACCGGCGTCAGTCGCCTAATGCAGAAAGTGATGGGGCTAGAGGCCAAGCTGGCTCAATACCAGGCAGGGGAAGACTTCATCGCTGCAATCGAATCTCAGCGTGGTGATCGCGCTGTTGATCTCATCTGGCAGGACCAAGACCATCTTCCGTCTATGGCTGAAATACGCAATCCGACGGCTTGGATGGAACGAGTTCCAGTCACTTAGCAGAGGTAAATGCATGGGAAAATATGATGCTCTGCGCCACTTCTTTGACCAGTGCACGTTTCCCAGCAACGGTCCTATTCATTGTGCGGTTTCAGGCGGAGCTGACTCATCGGCGCTGCTAATTCTGGCTTCGATGACGGGCGAAGAAGTTATTGCGCACCACGTTGATCACGGTTTGCGCCCAAATAGTTCTATTGAAAGTGATCGCGTTGCACGACTCGCCAATCAGGTCGGCGCGAAGTTCCGATCCGTGGCGTTGTCCTTAGAAGAGGGTCCTAACTTGGAAGCTCGAGCCAGGTCGGCGCGCTTTGACGCGCTTCCCGATGATGTCCTTACAGGACACACAGCCGACGACCAAGCAGAAACAATCATCCTTCATCTTCTGCGAGGAGGAGGGCCCGATGCTTTAGCGGGAATGGGAGACGAACACCATCCCATAATCAAACTTCGACGAGCGGACACAGAATCGGTATGCCAAATATTCGAATGGACACCAGTAGAAGACCCAACGAACGAGGATCCGAGATTCCGACGCAACCGCGTCCGACACGAAGTTCTCCCGTTGTTGAACGACGTAGCTGAACGCGACGTAGTGCCGTTGCTTATTCGGGCTGGGGAAATCGCGGAGAAGGACGCGGATTTACTTGACCAGCTGGCTCAAGAAATTGATGTCACCGATGCAGCGGCTCTTGCTTCGGCGCCTATCGCCCTTGCGCGACGCTCAATTCGGGCATGGCTAAGAGGTGAGCACCCGCCAGATTTGGCGTCGGTTGAACGAGTTCTTCAAGTCGCACGAGGAGAGGCTTTGGGTACCGAGATAACAGGTGGAAGATCCGTTAGGCGGACCAATGGAAAATTAAGGCTTGAAACCTTGCTGCAAGAACACGGACAACTTCCCGAAAGCGGCTAGGTTCCGATTCTGTGACAGATCTGAGCCCGACAGACGACCCCGCTCTGACTGAAATTCTTGTAACCCGCGACGAAATCAAAGCAAGAGTGCAGGGGCTAGGACAAGAGATTTCAAATGACTACGCGGGACGGGTCCCTCTGTTGATTGGGGTATTGAAAGGAGGAGTTATCTTCGCCTCTGACCTAGCGAGAGCGATCAATCTGCCCGTTGAGCTTGACTTCATGGCTGTCTCCTCCTACGGCAGCACCACACGAAACAGCGGTGTGGTGCGGATCATTAAAGATCTTGACAATGATATTGAAGGACGAGACGTCATCATTGTGGAAGACATCGTCGACAGCGGTCTTACCTTGCGGTATTTACGGAAAACCTTGTTGGCTAGAAACCCGGCGAGCCTAGAGTTCTGCTCTTTGCTAGTCCGTGAAGAACAACAGGCAGATCTTGATGATCTGGTGAAATATGCGGGCTTTCGACTACCGCAGGTATGGGTGGTGGGCTACGGACTTGACGTCGGCCAGCGATATAGAAATCTGGGCGACATATGGGCCTACGACACTTCGGTCGAGCAATAATCACGTTCTAACTCCCAGTGGCCCCATCAAAATTGGGGAAGTAATATCTGGGTCGCATTAGTGTTTCAGCGCTAGCGGAATAGGGGACCGTGAAGGGAAAGTGGGCAGAAGGTATTGAGCCCAGGAACTTCGCCTGGGTTATCAAGGATTCTCTCGCCGTATGTGAGCGCCCCGGTGGCTATGGCGAACACCATCGACGCGTTCGCCGTCAAGAAGAGATCATTTGGGTTCGCCAAAACCACTTCGATGTGCTCTATTCACTCATCGCAGGTTCCCACAATCTCCACAATTACGAAGAACTGGGCATGCCATTTCGGCATCGACCTTGGCCGGCCCATGATCAAATAGCTCAATACATGGAAGTGTTGTTCACTGAAATTCAGGGCGCAACGACCGCAGGACTGCAAGTGCTGGTTCACAAAGAAGAAGTAGGAGAGCGTCTTTGTGGCTTGATGGCCGCATATCTCTTGTGGGCAGGATTGGTCCAGACCGGACCTCAGGTGACGGCTCTAGCTGAACAAATCTTTAAGCAACGATTAGGTCCACATGGCAGAGAGCTTGTAGAGATAGCCGTCGGAATGGAACATCAGCACGAGGACACCGGTAAGTGAACCAACAATCCAACAGTGATTGCATCCAACTTCGAGGGCTCCGTGTCGTCTGCATAGTCGGAGTACTCCCTGAAGAACGCGAACGCCCCCAGCCAATAGAACTCGACATCGACATATATGCGGACCTATCTGCAGCAGGTAAATCCGATGACCTTACTGACACCATCGATTATGGAGCAGCGGCAGAAGCTGCAACCGAGATCTGTTTGTCATCCAAGGCGGAACTATTGGAGCACTTGGCGCAACGAATTGCTGATCAACTGCTCGGATTAACACCGGTATCAGCGGTGGATATAACCATCAAGAAAATACGGCCACCGATCCCACTGGATATCAAAACCGCAGCGGTTCAGGTTGTTCGTCACACCGATGAATGAGAGAACTTCGTCTGAACCGATAAGAGCGTTCCTTGGTTTCGGTTCCAACTTGGGTGACCGACATGACCTGCTGTTAGAAGCAGTTGATGACCTTCCTGGAAAACATGCCGTATCAGGCTTATATGAAACCGCACCAGTTGGAGGTCCCATTCAGGGTTCGTACCTCAACCTGGTTGTCGAAATTCGCACCACTCTAAGTCCCTACGATCTGCTTGGCACCTGTCAGGACCTCGAGCAGTCAGCGGGTCGTGTACGCATGGAACGATGGGGGCCACGAACACTTGATGTGGACGTGTTGCTTTACGGTGAACTTGAGCTCGAAGATCCTGACCTAACGATCCCCCATCCGCGAATGTATGAGAGAGCTTTCGTCCTCTACCCCTTGGCAGAACTTGCGCCGGAGTTACTCCCGGATGGTTGGGAGCTCGCAGTCGCTGACCAAGCAATAGAACGACTCGGGGACTGGGCCTTGTTCAAATCCGGGGAATAGAACCAAATTACGTCTCAATTTTCGAAAATATGACTTGGTGTGAGACGTCGAATGCCAAACTCTCGAAATAGATCTTCTTTATTTCTCTGTTGATCGCACCGCTGGAGCGATTCATGAAGCACCATAAAGCTTGAGTACTTCTGAAAACATAGAGGAGTGCTGCACAAACTTAACTTCGTTGAGGAGACATGGCGGAAATCCCCTACCAATTTGCCCCCGACAGCAAAGTCGAAGGTGTCATAACGAAGCATGCTGGTCTTGGAGCAGGCGAGGAAACCGACGATGTCGTAACTATCGCTGGACGACTCATGCTGAGACGGGTTCAGGGCAAATTGGCTTTCGGCACCCTTGATGATGGTTCAGGTCGGATCCAACTATTTGCACCCTCCAAAAGCACCCCAGACTTTGATGAGTTCTGCGATCTGAATCTCGGTGACTGGTTGGGAGTAACGGGCGTTGTCATGACCACCCGTCGCGGAGAGCTAAGTGTTCGGGTGGACTCCTGGGTTCGCTTAGCCGAAGCCCGTCGACCTTTCCCAGACAAATGGCATGGGATTAGTGATACGGACACCAGATATCGGCAACGATACGTCGACCTTTGGGTGACACCAGAAGCTCGAGAAGCTTTCAAAACAAGAAGTCGAATGATTTCGCTTACCCGCTCCTTTTTAGAGGACCGAGGGGCGATGGAAGTTGAGACACCCATTTTCCACCCAATACCGGGTGGCGCTAACGCACGGCCGTTCACTACCCACCACAACGCGCTCGACCTCGATCTATACCTCAGGATCGCACCGGAGCTGTACCTAAAACGACTCACTGTCGCTGGCTTCGAAAAAGTATTCGAGATTGGACGTGTTTTTCGTAACGAGGGAGTATCAACACGCCACAACCCAGAGTTCACAATGCTCGAGCTGTACGAGGCCTACGCCGACTACGAAGACATAATGCGCCTTGTCGAAGAGCTAGTTGAACACTTAGCAATTGAGATCACCGGATCAACGGTGCTTGCTGTGGGAGATAGAGAACTCGATGTCGCAAAACCATGGCGGCGTGCAACTATGACTGAATTGATTGAGGAATCCATCGGGGTGGCATTGACATTGGACACACCGATCGAGGAACTGCGCGCGATTGCATCAGAACATGAAATCCCTATTAAAGATGGTTATGGGCCTGGGAAACTGATCTTGGAAATCTATGAAAAGACCACGGAGAGTTCGCTATGGGGTCCCGTCTACGTGACGGACTATCCGATCGAAGTATCGCCTCTGTCTCGTGAGCACAGATCGAACCCAGGAATGACCGAGCGTTTCGAAGCAATATTGGCAGGAAGAGAACTCTGCAATGGTTTCAGCGAACTCGTAGATCCCGAACAACAACGGATCCGATTCGAAGAGCAAGCGGCACAAAATGCAGGCGGGGACGACGAAGCGATGCTTGTAGACGAAGACTATCTACGTGCCCTTGAATATGGTTTGCCACCCACCGGAGGTGTAGGCATAGGCATTGATCGCCTAGCGATGCTTCTTACCGGTGCAACAAGTATCAGAGATGTCGTTTTGTTTCCGACGTTGCGACCGGAACAGACGTAGGCCTACGACTTGATCTAGGTATCGCTACGGCGTTGGTGCAGAACCCTCCGGCAGATCCTGGCGCTGTATAAACAAACCTTCTGCTTCCATGAAACGACCGTCAGGTCCATCACCTGAACCTCGCAGCGTTATTTTTCGACCTTCGATGTTATGCACCCAAGCCCTAAACTTCGCTGGAGCCGCCAAAGGTGCAGGCCCTATGTAGTCCACCTTCAAATAAGCCGTGTAGGCCTGACGCCCGCGCATCCGATTCAAGGCGCCCATTACCTCGTCGATGATTAAGGCTTGAACGCCGCCATGCACTCTTTCTGGAGGGCCAGCGAACATTGGATCAATAGTGCCCGTACAAACAACACTTTCATCTGACTCCTTTACAAATGACAAGCCAATCGATGCAGGATGCAAATCGCCACCTGCGATGGAGAATGGGTCAAATTCGATTTCGTCTCCAACCTCAAGTTCAAGGGGCGTGAATTGGCCCGCGTAAATCGCGGCCAAATGAGGGCGAGTCAGCATGTCGTCTAGCTTGTTTCTCTCATCACCGGATTCAAAACGAGCTGCCAACAACTCGATGTCTTCAGCAATTTCTTTTAAGGCTTCATCCGGTAAATGACGGCCCGAAATTGCTTGGTTTAAACGACGTGCCGCCTTGGCGGCCTCAGCTACTGCATCCCAGGTGCTCATCCCCCGAACGCTACCGCGCCAAGACGCCTCGCAGGCGGGTACCTCGAGGCAGTACGGTCAGGACATGCGCCGCATCATTTTCGACGAAGAACACGACATGTTTCGCGAGTCAGTTCGATCGTTCATTGATAAAGAGATTGTCCCAAACCACGAAAAGTGGGAACAGAACGGGAAAGTCGATAAAGAAATGTTCCAAAAAGCTGGCTCACACGGCTTTCTAGGAACGGCCATCCCGGAACTATATGGGGGAGGCGGAGTCCAAGATTTCCGTTATAACTCAATCATCAACGAAGAGGTTCAACTTGCGGGCGTCGTCGGGTCAGGAATGTGCATCACGTTGCACAATGACGTCTGTCTGCCCTACTTCATCAACTACTGCAACGAAGAACAAGCTGAACGATGGATGCCTGGACTTGTTAACGGCAACCTGATGACCGCGATTGCTATGACCGAACCTGCGATTGGATCGGATCTGGCGTCAATGGGTACAAGTGCGATCCGAGAAGGAAATGGCTACGTAGTAAACGGATCAAAAACGTTTATTACCAATGGCATTAACAGTGATTTGATAATCACGGCCGTAAAAACAGACCCATCAGAAAAACATAAAGGCATGTCACTGCTGGTCGTCGAAGAAGGCATGGAGGGTTTCGAACGGGGAAGAAACCTTGACAAGCTAGGCATGAAAAGCCAAGACACAGCCGAGCTGTTCTTCAACGACCTATACGTCCCCGAAGAGAATGTCCTAGGCGGCGAGGGCTCTGGCTTTTTGAACTTAGTGAACAACTTGCCCCAAGAACGATTGTCGATTGCGATCACAGGAACAGCGTCGGCGCAGGCCGCGTTCAATTGGACAGTTGAATATGTCACTGAACGCGAAGCTTTCGGACAGAAAATTTCGTCTTTCCAAAACACACGATTTGAATTGGCGGAAATGAAAACCGAACTTGACTTGGCATGGGTGTTCGTTGATCGTCAGATTCAGGCTCTAAATGAAGGCGAATTGACGGCCGAAGATGCAGCGGAGGCAAAATGGTGGTGTACGGAAATGCAACTTCGCACCATTACACGTTGCCTACAACTGTTCGGCGGGTATGGCTTCATGAATGAATACCCGATAGCGAGGGCTTACGCAGACGCCAGAGTGCAAACAATTTATGGCGGCACCACCGAAATCATGAAAGAAATCATCGGCCGGAAAATTACCGGTCGATAGAGACCATTTTTGCATTCCAAACAAATGCAGCGAACACCGATAGGAGCGCGTCGTGAACCGATCAATTGAATCCGTGGCAGTAATAGGTGCTGGCACGATGGGCGCGGGTATTGCTGCCGCGAGCGCAGCTGCGGGATGTCGGGTACTCATCCTCGATATGAATCAAGAAACTGTTGAAGCGGCGCTTCAACAGGTTGACGAAGAGAATCGCCATCTAGTTACTGCAGGCCTAGTTGACACCGACCTCGAGGCAGTCAGTGAGTACGACTGGATCTGTGAGGCGGTCGTAGAAGATCTTGCCGTGAAAAGAGATTTATTTAGCCGCCTTGAGGAGGTTCGAAAAGACGGATCAGTCATTTCTTCCAACACTTCAGGAATCCCGCTACGCCAGATATCTGAAGGAATGCCAGAACGCTTCCGTTCAGATGTAGCTATTACGCACTTTTTTAACCCAGTCAAAGTAATGCGGCTATTCGAATTGGTTCCCGGTGAAGACACTGATCAAGAAGTCATATCGGCCTTCACAGACTTTGGTGCCGATCGGCTTGGAAAAGGAGTAGTCCACGCGAAAGACACAGTTAATTTCATCGGTAACCGAATTGGCTGTTTCTTTATGCTGTCTGGTCTGCATCTAGCTAAGCCCCACCTCGTGGATGGGATGAACCAAGAAACCGTAGACGCTGTATTGGGTGCACCAGTCGGACTTCCCCCAACTGGCCTGTACGGCCTTATCGATCTAATCGGTTTAGATGTAATGGAACTTGTGGGAAAGAACCTTGCAGTTAATTTGCCCGAGGCTGATGTAGGTCAGAAATTCACAAGCTTCCCATCTACCGAGCAACAGATGCATGACAGAGGTCAGCTAGGTCGCAAAGTGGGTGGAGGTTTTTACAGGCAAAGTAAGACGGCTGACGGCGAACGTCGCAAAGAAAGCTTCGATCTCGTCAATGAAGAGTGGCGTGATGCTCACGAGCCTCAACTTGGCGGAATACCCGTTGAACTAGGAGAAGTAGTCTTCCATGACTCTCCCCATGGCGAACTTGCCTGGAAAGTGTTTGGAGGGACCTTGAGATACGCCGCGTCGTTGGTACCCGAGATTGCGGATGATGTACTCAATATCGACAACGCCATCCGATGGGGATTCAATTGGGTTCACGGCCCATTCGAAATGATTGATTACCTCGGTCCGCGAAGGATTATCGATCGTATTCGAGCTGAAGATGCTGAGCTTCCATCAATGTTGCAGGTTCTGAACGAGGCGGGAGTCGAATCTTTTTATCGCAACGAAGGAAGCGAATATTTAGGCATAGATGGTGACTACCACTCAGCCGATAGTTCAGCTGATTGAACCTCGTTGTCGCACTATTGCATCCGACATGGTGACAACGTCCCGCATTTCATAAGCATCATGAATCCGCACCACGTCGATTCCAGCACAAATTGCGTGTGCGACCGTCGCTGCGGTTCCAAAGAGACGTTCACCCACCTGTGACCCAAGTACGGTCCCGATTGAAGACTTCTTCGAAGTTCCGATGAGTAACGGAAACTCAAGATGAACTAACTCGGGCAAGCGACGCAAAATCTCCAAGTTCTGGGAAACGGACCAGCCGAACCCAAACCCGGGATCCAAAATTAATTTGGCGGAGTCGACCCCTGCTGTGTCACACACGGACAGTGAGGTGACAAACCCGGAAGTGATGTCATCAATGACGTCATGATGTTCGAGCCCACGTTGATTATGCATCAGTACCGCTCCGACCCCACGATCTGCGACCAGATAGGAAAGATCGGGATCCAACTGAAATCCAGAAATGTCATTAACAACGCTCGCGCCTACATCCAAAGCAGCTTCAGCAACTGCAGCCCACGTCGTGTCAATAGAAATCGGTAATTCGACTTCAGCGTTAATTGCTTCAATTACGCGAACGACCCGACTTTTCTCTACCGAAATCGGCGTCGGATCTGCGCCAGGTCGCGAAGAAGCGCCCCCTACATCAATAATGTCGACCCCGGAGGCTTCGAAGCTCTTTGCTAACGCCACTGCCTTATCGAGCTCACCGGCTACACCATCGCCGGAAAATGAGTCTTGCGTAGCGTTCACAATTCCCATCACATAGGTCCGACGTCCCCAATCCCATATGACGTCTCGACCGGCCTCAAAAGTCGCTGCCTTGTACCTACGGTCAATCGGCCACACCAGAAACTCCGCAAATCTACTTAACGCTCAAGAGTCGACAACAGATTGGTCGCTGCGTCTCGCATGCCCTGCACCCCTGGGGTCGCTGGCAGACCATCAAGTGCAGCTAAGGCATTATCCACAAACTCTTGGGCCGTCGCCACAGAAGTAGCTATCTCAGGTCCTTCTACAACTATCGCCCGTGCCTGATCCCTAGTTTCCTCGTCCAACTGCCGACCAAGTAACTCTGTCACTGGGTGATCATCGGCAATCATCCGAATGACCGGCAACGTGTAGACGCCTTCTCTCAGGTCATTACCCGAGGGTTTACCAAGCTCTTCGTCAGTGGCTATCAAATCAAGAATGTCGTCGACCACCTGGAAGGCCATTCCATACGCGTGGCCGAATTCGCTAAGTTGATCCACCACTGAGCGGTCAGCTCCGCTCACAATTCCGCCAATGCGACACGACGTTGCGTACAACGCAGCGGTTTTGCCAGAAATAGCTTGGAGATACTGTTCCTCACTCCTCCCAATGTCGTAAATCAGTTGGAGCTCGCGAACCTGTCCTTCGCACAAGTGACCAATAGTCGCCGCTAACAACTCCGCCACTTCAGTTCCCAATGAGGCCGCCAACTCAGACGCCTTCGCCAAAAGAAAATCACCGGCGAGAATTGCTGTGAGATTGCCCCAGCGGTGATTCACCGCCTCAATTCCCCGACGCGTCTCGGCCTCATCCATAACATCGTCGTGATATAGCGACCCTAGATGGACAAGTTCAACTGCCACCCCCCCGCGAACCATTTCGTCGGTAAGACTTTCAGGTTTATCACCCGCCGGGTCCAACGAAAGTGCCGAGGCGATTACGAAAGCCGGCCGTAAGCGTTTCCCACCTGCAGGTATCAGATGAGAGGCAACCTCAGTTAAGAAGTCGTCGTCGGTTGTCGCAGCCTCTCGCAGAGCGGCTTCCACACGGCCTAAATCCGCGTTGGGATCAACCCGATGCTGAAGAGGAGTAAGAGAAACCACAATGCCAACCTAACTGGAAAGCTAAACGACAACTCGATCTGGCCTGAAACCATGGGCTCGGTCAACCAAAATTAAAATTAATTGAAATTTGACTACAAGCCGCTGTGAGACATGGTCACTATCCCGGTTACACTCCAGTAACGCCCGTCATCCCTGGGCACACTTGCCTCCTGGAGGATTCAGTGTTTGAAAGGTTCACCGATCGAGCTCGTCGAGTAGTTGTTCTGGCTCAAGAGGAAGCGCGCCTTCTCAACCACAATTACATCGGTACCGAGCACATCCTCCTGGGCCTGATTCACGAAGGCGAAGGAGTTGCCGCCAAGGCACTTGAATCTTTAGGGATTTCTCTCGAAGCAGTCCGCAGTCAGGTCGAAGAAATAATTGGTCAAGGCGGTTCCTCACCAAGCGGCCATATCCCCTTCACTCCAAGAGCAAAAAAAGTCCTTGAGCTATCGCTTCGCGAAGCCCTTCAACTAGGACACAACTACATCGGAACCGAACACATCTTGCTCGGCCTAATCCGAGAAGGCGAAGGAGTTGCCGCACAGGTGCTTGTGAAGCTCGGCGCTGACCTTTCTCGAGTTCGACAACAAGTAATCCAATTACTTTCTGGCTACAGCGGGCCGGGTCAAGGAGAAGGTTCCGAACCCGGGAAAGAAACTGTGGGAGGTTCAGCTGAACGGGGCGATGGGCCACAAGGTGGGTCCGCCATCCTGGATCAATTCGGCAGGAATCTCACCCAGAATGCAAAAGATAAAGCACTCGACCCGGTCATAGGCAGGATGCGCGAAACCGAGCGAGTCATGCAGGTGCTCTCGCGGAGAACCAAAAACAACCCCGTACTCATCGGCGAACCAGGAGTCGGGAAGACAGCCATAGTTGAAGGCTTGGCACAGAAAATCGTTGCCGGTGAGGTACCCGATACCTTGCGAGGTAAACAGCTCTACACGCTTGACTTGGGCGCACTAGTGGCAGGTTCTAGATACCGAGGAGACTTTGAGGAGCGCCTCAAAAAAGTTCTGAAGGAAATTAAAACCCGGGGCGACATCATCCTGTTCATCGACGAATTGCATACCTTGGTCGGGGCAGGTGCAGCTGAAGGGGCGATAGACGCTGCTTCAATCCTCAAACCAATGCTTGCGCGTGGCGAACTGCAAACAATTGGTGCAACCACCTTGGAGGAATACAGAAAGTACCTAGAAAAAGACGCCGCATTAGAACGACGATTCCAACCAATACGTGTTGAAGAACCAACACTCAGTCACACCATAGAAATACTCAAGGGACTGCGCGACCGATACGAATCTCACCACAGGGTAACGATCACAGATCAAGCCCTCGTAGCAGCGGCAAATCTGGCAGATCGATACATCGCTGACCGACACCTACCAGATAAAGCGATAGACCTCATTGACGAAGCCGGATCGCGATTACGTATCAAACGCATGGAGACACCACCGGACTACACAGAGATCGAAAACAAGATTGCTGAAATAGTCGAAAAGAAAAAACAAGCTGTCGAAGACCAAGATTTTGAATTGGCTGGCTCCCTACGTGACCAAGAAAAAGAGTTGCTGGATCGTCGAACAGAGCTGATGGAGCAGATCAAGTCCGAAGGCGTCGACCTATTCGATGAGGTTGACGAGGAAGCAATAGCCGAAGTCCTTTCGATTTGGACGGGCATCCCGGTTTACAAACTCACAGAAGAAGAAACACAGAAGCTTCTAAAGATGGAAGACGAGCTTCACAAACGAGTGATAGGCCAGCAAGACGCGATCAAAGCCGTAAGTCAAGCAATTCGCCGTACCCGTGCAGGCCTCAAGGACCCCAAAAGACCTGGTGGTTCATTTATCTTCCTTGGACCTTCCGGCGTCGGGAAAACGGAACTCGCTAAAACACTTGCCGAGTTCCTTTTCGGAGATGAAGACGCATTGATCAGTCTTGATATGTCGGAATACATGGAAAAGCACACCGTGAGCCGACTTGTCGGGTCCCCTCCCGGATATGTGGGCTACGAGGAAGGTGGGCAGCTCACCGAAGCGGTCAGACGTCGACCATTTTCGGTAGTGCTATTTGATGAGGTCGAAAAGGCTCACCCAGATGTCTTTAATACTCTCTTGCAGATCCTCGAAGAGGGGAGACTGACTGATGCGCAAGGCCGCTCAGTCGACTTCCGTAACACCGTGTTAATTATGACTTCAAACCTCGGAACAGCAGATCTGCGTAGAGCAAATGTTGGATTCACCAAGGCTGATGAAGCTGTGAGCTACGAGCGGATGAAAGAAACTGTCAATGACGCCCTAAAGGCGCATTTCCGACCGGAGTTCCTCAACCGCGTTGACGACACCATTGTGTTCCATGAACTTTCTATGGCTGAAGTAACTGAAATTGTAGATCTAATGATCACCCGGACTTCGGAACAACTAAAAGCCCAAGGACTAGGTCTCGAACTCACAGATTCGGCCAAGAATTGGCTTGCTCGCAAAGGGTACGACCCAACCTTGGGCGCTCGACCTCTTCGACGTGCGATCCAACGCCATGTTGAAGACGCGCTCTCCGAACGCATCCTGTACAAAGAGTTCCATGCTGGCCAAATAGTCGTGGTGGATGTCGACGAAGACGCCGACGAAATCGTTTTCCGATCAATTGATGGGTTTGACCCGGGACCCGTTGAGCTTGAAGACGCGACAAGTACCGAGTAGACCACAAGCCTCAGATCACTAGACAACTGGTCATCTTTTGTGCGTCAAACGCGACAGAATCTCCCAAATCCGTGCCACTAATGCGGAATTAGCTCTCACAAGTGCCACAGTGTTGAGGTGGAAATCACATGGTCCATCGTCTTGGCTGCTGGCTCGGGTTCTCGATTTGGAGGGAACAAACAACACGCGATGCTTGGGCACCAGCGAGTTGTTGAATGGAGTGTTGCTACAGCGCGCACGTGTTGTGAAGGAGTTGTACTAGTCGTTAATCCGGACATGATCAACGACACTGACCTGCCGAATGTGGAGATTGTCGTAGCTGGCGGGAAAAGTCGTAGCGAGTCAGTACGCAATGGCCTTCAAATGGTGCCACCCGAGGCGACAATCGTAATTGTTCAGGACGCTGCACGACCGGGAGCATCGGTTGACCTCTATCGGTCTGTTATTGAAGCCGTGCAAGCAGGTGCCGATGCTGCTGTCCCAGGGCTTGCCGTCCACGACACCTTAAAACGAGTTATAGATACGCCGAGTGGAAAAGAAGTCACGGAAACACTAGACCGTGACACCCTGATGGCTATCCAGACCCCGCAAGCGTTTAAACGGCAGATGCTGGAAGCCGCTCACGCCCGCGGCGAGGATGCCACTGACGATGCAGGGCTCGTTGAAGCGATTGGTGGGACTGTGAATGTCGTTGCAGGAGAGCTAGCTGCCATCAAAATAACAACCCCGAACGATCTCAACGTTGCCGCCGAACTGATGGGACTCAACTTATGATGCGCGTAGGTCAAGGTTACGATGCCCATGGTTGGGCCGAAGACGACCGACCCCTCGTCATGGGAGGAGTCCATTTTCCCGAACACAGGGGCCTTGCGGGCCATAGCGACGCTGACGTAGTCACTCACGCAGTTATCGATGCCATCCTCGGGGCAGCTGGCCTAGGGGATATAGGTCAAGTCTTTCCAGACACCGGCGAAGAATTAGTTGGTGCGAACAGTATCGAAATGCTCCGACAGGTATCGGCCATGATTGATGGGGTCGGATGGGCAGTTGCGAACGCTGACTGCACGGTGATCACCGATCAACCACAAATAGCCCCCGTCAAAGATCAGATGGAACAGAATTTGTCGGATGCTGCGGGTGGCAGCGTCACTGTTTGTGGAAAACGGACAGAAGGAATCGGCGCCCTAGGTCGAGGTGAAGGTGTTGTAGCAATAGCTGTGGCGCTTCTGGAGAAGAAATGAGTCACCCCCAAGGACGCGCTCAATCGAGTGGCAGGCGAAGTCAGACCGCGAGTCGGAAATCCAAAAACCACAGGTCAGCAAGTAACACCAAGAAAGGAGGCCCCGGATCTAATAGAAACCGAAACGACCGCGATAAGAACCAAAGCAGGTCTCGTAATAGACCAGACAGCTTGGGTGGCGATCACATTGAAGGACGACAAGCAGTCCGCGAGCTGTTGCGGGCGGGCACACGGCGAGCTCAACAGGTCCTCATAAGTGAGGACGTTCACGACACCGCGATCTTGGCTGAAATAGCTGACCTTTGCGAAGAACGAAGGGTTCCCATTCGACAGCTCACTCGTCGCAAACTTGATGATTATGCCTTAACTGATTCACACCAGGGAGTCATCGCTCAAGCGGAATCGATTCGACCGGTTGAAATCGAAACCTTCACGTCAAGCTCTTCGCGGATCCCCCCTCTACTCATCGCGCTTGATGGCGTCACCGACCCCGGAAATTTAGGAGCGATTCTTAGAACCGCTGAAATCGCAGGAGTCACCGGAATTGTGCTCCCTCGCCATAGAGCCGTCCGCCTTACGCCTGCAGCTGTGAAAGCAGCCGCGGGCGCTGTAGAGCACCTGCCGATTGCTTTGGTCGCAGGCTTACCAACAGTTTTGAAGGAAATGTCAGAGAAAGGCCTTTGGATAGTAGGACTTGACGGCAACGCGAAAAATTCAATTTATGAGATGCAGGTTGCCACGGAACCACTCATGATTGTTCTAGGCGCAGAAGGTGAAGGACTATCTCATTTGACGAAAAAGAGATGCGACCAACTTGTCTCAATACCCCAAGTTGGGCAACTTGAATCCCTGAATGTTTCTAATGCAGCAGCTATAACGATCTATGAAGTAAAACGTCAGAGAGAAATCGGTCACTGAACGACATCACCAACCGCCCGCTGGGGTTTACGCTAGGCGTGCACGGCCCGAGTAGCTCAACGGCTAGAGCACCGCTCTTGTAAAGCGGAGGTTGTGGGTTCGATTCCCACCTCGGGCTCCGTGACAAGGGAAGGAAAATAGTGAACTTGGAAGAATCGCCTCATCGAAAACTGAGTCAACGTGACCTAGACATTCTTGAATTTGAACAGTCATGGTGGGAGTTAGAGACACCGAAGGATCAAGGTGTGCGCGAAAAATTCCAGCTAACCGAACCCGAATACGCGGCTGCGTTAGATCGGCTGATCGCCTCAGACGAGGCGTTAGCTGCGGAGCCGCTGCTCGTACGACGATTAAGGCGGATGCGCGATCGTCGACGTCAAGAACACTCAGCTCGCCGCACAGCTGACCAGGAGGTCGCCCGATGAACGGTCCCATGTCAAGACCTAACAATGCCGCTGCTATAAGAGGAGCGCTGTTGGTAATCGCTGCCGTAGTAGTGGGTATTTATTTGTTGCGGGGCACGGACACGCCGACCCTCGACCCGGCTCCGGCTGCTTCACCGACCACGGTCCAAGCGGCCGAAAGTGAAACAGACGCCTCAGATGATGGAGCGGGAACCGCGACAGAAACCACTCTTCCGGGGATAACCGTTGCTACATCGACTCCCGAAGATGGAAGTACCGCAGACGATGCTGATGCTGGGACCATGGTCGGATTTGAAGGTCGACCCAACAGTCAAGTCTCGGTTCAGGTCGCGAACTCGACCACGGTCAGAGGTGCAGCCGGACGAACCACTGACATTCTAAAAACCAAAGGATTTGTTACCCAAACCCCGATCAACATGAAAGGCACGCCGCTAGACCGAACCCGGGTTCATTACAAGCCGGGCAACATTATCGAAGCAGGTAATATCGCAGAATTATTGGGCTTGGATGCTAAGAACGATGTCTACAAAATGCCGCAGGATGTTGCTGCTCTCGGAGATAAGTTCGAAAAAGATGTCGATGTTCTCGTTGCTTTAGGCATCGACAAGGCGAGTGCCGAGTAAGGCATTCCACCTGCACAATTCCGTTGCGCATTCTCATATGCCCTGACAAATTCCGTGGCACGGCAACGGCTCTAGCAGCAGCACACGCGATAGCGGAAGGTGTTTCGGGGGCAGGTAGAGACACAGTGCTCATACCCTTAGCCGATGGAGGTGAAGGAACTCTTGCCGCGCTGGGTGGATTCAATCGCGTTTCTACTGTCAGTGGCCCACTTGGAGACCCCATAGAGGCAAGATGGCGGATTTCGGGGCGCAGAGCGGTTGTTGAAATGGCAGAAGCTAGTGGCCTACTCGTAGCAGGGGGCGCCGAACGGAACGACCCCTTATCGGCAACTACATCAGGTACAGGAGAACTGATCTCGGAGGCGAGAACAGCAGGAGCCAAACGGATAGTCATCGGTGTCGGAGGGTCAGCTTCAACCGATGGGGGTTTAGGGGCCATACGAGCTATGGAACCTTTAGTTCGGTTTTCAGGCATTGACCTCATGGTTGCTTGTGACGTCGATACAAAGTTTCTTCAGGCACCAGCTGTGTTCGGACCCCAAAAAGGAGCGACCAAAGCACAGATTGAATTATTGGAGCGACGCCTTGGCCGACTATCAGACCTGTATCTCGAAGAGTACGGCACAGACGTGACAGACCTACAACACTCTGGTGCGGCGGGTGGCCTGGCAGGGGGTCTTGCCGCCATTGGCGCCCAACTGGTGAACGGTTTCGAGCTCATAGCTGAAGAAGTTGCGTTGGAAGATGCAATGTCTGCTGCTGACATAGTTATCACCGGAGAAGGCCGTCTGGACACAGAATCATTCAACGGAAAAGTTGTGGGTGGCGTCGTCGCCATGGCCAAAGAGTGCCAAATACCAGTTGTGGCAGTAGTCGGGTCATGTGACCCCGGTGTTGTTCTCCCTGACGACATGACGGTGCACTCATTAGTCGAAAATTTTGGACCCGAACGGGCATACGACCAGACAACGCGGTGCCTAACCAATCTAGGACCCAAAATACTCACCGACCTTTGACCAAAGCAATGCAGGCTTGACGGCGTGCCGAGACTGTGACCGCTGCCACTGTCCAGACACGTCGAACCACCAATTCCACACAGAATCCTTTGCCCCGAGGTTGCAAATGGAGGGTGTTCGCTGATTGGCTATTAGCACTCTCTGGGTGAGAGTGCTAATGACCTAGTGCCCAACAAAGAACTAGCCAGCAGTTAGTTCGGATATGGGTGCGCTGAACCACACACAACGGAGTCAAATTCAGATGGCCAAGATGATCTCGTTCGACGATGAAGCTCGCAAAGCACTTGAAGCAGGAATGAACCAGCTTGCAGACGCTGTCCGAGTAACGCTCGGACCCAAAGGACGAAATGTTGTCCTCGACAAGAAGTGGGGCGCTCCAACTATCACCAATGACGGGGTGTCAATTGCTAAAGACATCGAGCTCGAAGACCCAATTGAACGGATTGGCGCAGAATTAGTCAAAGAAGTCGCAAAAAAAACTGACGATGTGGCCGGCGACGGCACCACGACAGCGACAGTTCTCGCATGGTCAATGGTTCACGAAGGTATGCGTAACGTTGCCGCCGGCGCTAATCCGATGTCACTCAAAAAGGGTATTGAAGCTGGTGTCGAAGCCGCTGTAGGTGCGATCGAAGGCATGGCTGTAAGTGTTACCGAATCCAAAGAACAAATAGCGCAAGTAGCCGCTATTTCGGCAGCCGATCGCGAAATAGGTGACCACATCAGTGAGGCCATCGAAAAAGTCGGCAAGGACGGCGTTATCACGGTCGAAGAAAGTCAAACCTTTGGTCTGGAAATGGACCTTGTTGAAGGCATGCGGTTCGACAAGGGCTACATATCTCCATATTTCGTTACTGACGCAGACCGTCAAGAAGCCGTTCTAGAGGATCCCTATTTCTTATTTGTTCAAGGCAAAATCACGGCGGTTCGCGACGTGGTTCCGGTTCTAGAAAAGGTGATGCAAGCTGGAAAGCCCATGGTCATTCTCGCCGAAGACGTAGAAGGCGAGGCGCTCGCCACAATCGTTGTTAACAAGATTCGCGGGACGTTTAAGTCAGTTGCTGTTAAAGCTCCCGGCTTTGGCGACCGCCGAAAAGCGATGCTTCAAGACATGGCCATCCTTACGGGAGGCCAAGTTGTTAGCGAAGATGTTGGCTTGAAGCTTGAAAACACCACGCTTGATTTACTTGGCACTGCTCGCAGAGTAATTGTGACCAAAGATGAGACGACCATCATTGAAGGAGCTGGCGATGAGGTCGACGTCGCGGGTCGTATTGAGCAGATCAAAAATGAGATTGATAACACTGACTCGGATTATGACCGCGAGAAATTGCAAGAGCGACTAGCGAAACTTTCAGGTGGCGTAGCAGTATTGAAAGTCGGTGCCGCAACCGAAGTAGAACTGAAAGAGAAAAAGCATCGGATCGAAGATGCTGTTAGCACCACGAAAGCAGCCATTGAGTCGGGGGTTGTAGCAGGCGGAGGTGTCACGCTTTTGCGGGCCCAGGCTGCTGTTGAAGCTGCCGCGAGCTCTCTCGATGGTGACGTGGCGACAGGCGCAAATCTGGTTGCTCGCTCGCTAGAGGGGCCACTCAAACAGATCGCTGAAAATGCCGGCCTAGAAGGCGGCGTTGTGGTGAGTCGTGTTCGGGGCCTAGACGGCAGTCAGGGTTTAAATGCTGCGACCGGTGAGTATGAAGACCTTGTAGGAGCCGGAGTTATAGATGCGGCGAAGGTCACCTTGTCAGCTTTGCAGAATGCCGCTTCTATCGCTGCTCTGTTCCTGACAACTGAAGCTGTTATCTGTGAACAGCCAGAAGAGGGTGGAGCGGGGATGCCCGCGATGCCAGACATGGACTTCTGATCTTCTTAACTTTGTAGAAATCCCGATTTATCGAGATCTCCTGGAGTCGGCCCCTAGTATCCCTAAATTCAATCATGACAGTTTCGAATTGGTACAACCGTGCAGCCATCACTCCATAAAGCTTGTC
>ENA-UPTF01000663-UPTF01000663.1-marine-metagenome-genome-assembly--contig:-NODE-663-length-23463-cov-8.321645_pt1 | contig 23463 bp, 27 predicted proteins | sample MGYA00238166_ERZ767019 | MGnify/ENA primary metagenome ERZ767019 (study PRJEB28930, sample SAMN06266391) | marine metagenome | isolation source: Sea water from 250 m depth | place: Atlantic Ocean | study... | reverse complement strand
TTATTTGATTTTTCAATAAGATCTAGTGACTCTGCCCTTAATTCATAAATTTTAGAAATCAATTCATCAATAGAAACTGAATTATTATCTTTCATCAAGTTTGCAACAATAACAGTTTCTCTAATTTGCTCATTCAATTTTTTTAATGCACCAACATAAGTTTTGTAACTCGCAGTCCATTCTTGCGGTTCACCACTTAAAGTCAATTCAATTATTAATGAATTTACTTGTTGTTGTGTAATGTTTGCAGTGACAAAATATTCTTCCGGAGATAACTCATGGTTAATCAAGTCTCCAAATGATTCTTCAACACCACTTGATAACATTGAGGTTTTTTCATCTACATCATCTAGATATTTTTCAAAATCAGATACAACAAACTTCATTTCTGTATCCACATTTTCTGGAATCAAATAAACTACAAAACTTAGTGCTACAACACCAACAAGAATAGCTATAGTTACTCCAATACCCTTTTTTGATGCCATTTGATGTTATTCAGAGATCTTTATCCATAAATTAATTTTTCAATGAAATTAGTTAAATAATATTAGATATTTTGGTGAAAATCCCTATAATCATCTATCCTCTAGTTAAAATTTTTTTACAGCACAGTTCTAAATATGACATTAATTGCGGTATGTTATAATGACAACAGCATATTGTGTAAAATGCAGAGAAAAAAGAGAAATAAAAAATCCACAGGTAACTGAATTAAAAAATGGTCGACCAGCAGTAAAAGGTACATGTCCAGAATGTGGAACTAATGTTTTCCGAATAGGTAAACCTTAGAATACTTTTTTTATATCTAAACCCATATAGGTAGTTTTATTTTCATTATTCTATGAAAACATCAGAATATGAAAAACTTCTAAAACGTATTGACATAAAAGATCCAAAGACTTCAAATGATACAGATTCAAGATTTGTTGTTCCACCAGTTGATGTTATGTGGGAGGGACAAAGAACCATTTTAAGAAATTTTTCTGATTACCCAAAAATAATGCGTAGAGATCCTTCAAAGGTTTTGCAGTATCTATCAAAAGAATTTGCAGTTCCAGCTGAGAAGATAGGTGATACGGCAATGTTTATTGGTAAAAGAGAGCCAGACGATTTTACACGTCTTTTCAAAATTTATGTGACTGATTATATAGAATGTCAAACTTGTAAAAGCCCTGATACTAAAATAATGAAAGAAAAGCGAATTTCTTTCTTATTGTGTGAAGCCTGTGGAGCAAAATCAACAGTCAAGGGTAAATACGCATAATGTTTTCGGCAAGGCTAGTCAATCAGCAAAACACATCTATGCTAAATATTTGTGATTATGAATTATTAGGTAAAACCATCACAAACCATAGTTTGAAAATTGAAATAAATCAAGCATATTATGGAGAAAAAAAAATTGATGATGTTGAAGCAAAATATCTTCTGAAAAAATCTACTAGTATTAACATGGTGGGAAAACAAATAATCTCTTTGTCAGTGAGTTTAGGTATAGGAACACAGGATGGCGTTAAAGAAATTGATGGTATTCCATTCTTAATTGTCTTTAAAATGTAATCACCACAATTATATAGAAAATTTTTTATTTTTTTCTATGGGAAAGCGTAAGGTACTGAATGAAAGTGCATTAAAGGAAATTAAAGTTGCACAAGAAGGTGAGTTATTTGGTAGAGTAATCAAATTACTTGGAAGTGATCAAGTGATGGTTAAATGTACTGATAATATAACAAGACGAGGTAGAATTAGGGGAAAACTAAAACGACGAATTTGGATTCGTGACAATGATATTGTGATCATTGCACCATGGGATTTTAAAGAACAAGAGAGAGGAGATATAATATGGAGATTTACTCTAAGTCAAGTAGAATGGTTAAAAGATAATGGACATATTCCAAGGGATTTCTGATTAGATTTATTTTCGTTGATTAAATGAAAACATTTTCTGATAAAACTAATGACTTGGATTCTCTTCTCAACCCTAAAAATTTTTTAAAATCAAAAAAAAAAAATTTGCCTGATGGATTTAAAAAAAATAAGACAGTTAATGAAGTGTTAGATAAATTAACCACTTTCACACTTTTTGATTTAATAAAATCTAAAACAATTGCTTATGTTAATGGAGTAGTTCGTGCAGGAAAGGAATCAGTGGTATTTTGGGCAGTTTCACCAGATAATAATGATATAGCATTGAAGGTTTATCTGGTTACAACAGCTAGTTTTAAAAAACGTGCGACTTACATTTTGGGCGATCCACGGTTTTCTAGAATAAAAAAAGGGACTAGAAATTTGGTATATTTATGGGCTAAAAAAGAGCATCAAAACTTAACTCGCTGTGTTCAAAATAGAATTCCAGTAGTGAAACCAATAACTGTCAAAAATAACGTGTTAGCCTTGGAGTTTGTCGGGAAAGATGGCGTTCCAGCAAAAACTCTTCTTGAGTCAGAAGTTAATGGGGATGATTACAAGTCTGCAGTTATATTGATTAAACAACTTTACAAAAAAGCCAGATTGGTTCATGGTGATTTTTCAGAATATAATATATTTAAGACAGAAAACGGTTTAGTTTTATTTGATTTGGGATCAGCAGTTGATCTAGAGCATCCAAAGGCGCACGAATTTCTAAAAAGAGATATTGAGAATATATCTAATTTTTTTGTAAAAAGAGGATTGACAGTAAAAAATCCTATTGACATAATTAATGAGGTTACAAAATGAGTTTTGAAAAGGTAATCAGAATACCTGGAGATAGAATCGGTGTATTAATTGGTAAAGCTGGAAAGACCAAAATTGAAATCGAAGAATCATGTTCAGTGAAACTAGAGATTGATAGTAATACAGGTGAGATTACTTTACGTGGATCCGGAGATGTTACAACTATTCAACCATTTAAGGCTGCAGAAATTGTTACAGCAATTGGCCGTGGTTTCTCTCCAATGAATGCTATGAAATTATTAGAAGAGCCTAATGCATTACATGTGATAAATCTGCAAGAATTTGCTGGAAAATCACCCGATCAAATGGAACGGATAAAAGGAAGAATTATTGGAGAGGGAGGTAAAGCACGAACAAATATGGAAAATCTTAGCAACACATTAATTTCTGTTTATGGAAAAACTGTTTCTGTAATTGGTTCACCAAACCAATTAAAAATTGTTATAGATGCACTTTCATCTCTTTCTAGTGGTAGTATGCACGGATCTGTTTATAATAAATTGGAAACAGCACGAAGACGTGAAAAGATAGATAAATTACAATTGTGGGAAAATCAAGATGTCTTCTAAAGAATCTTTTAATCAGATTTCTCCAAGTGAGTTTTTTTATCGTAATAGAGATCTTGCTGGCTTTAGTAATCCAACTAGATCACTTTATACTGCTGTACGTGAATTTGTTGAAAACGCTCTTGATGCATGTGATCAAAAAGGAATTTTTCCAGATGTCCATTTGTCAATAAAAGCAGTTGATCCAGATAAGCCAGATCCAAAACAATACATCTTGACTGTAAGAGATAACGGTCCTGGAATTGAATCTAAACACGTTCCTTTGGCATTTGGAACAGTTTTGTATGGGTCAAAATTTGGTTTGAAGCAAGCCAGAGGAATGTTTGGTTTGGGTGCTACAATGGCAATTTTGTATGGTCAAATTACAACAAATCGACCTGTTACCGTGAAAAGTAGTACTGATGGAAAAATTCAGGATCAATTTGAAATGCTTTTGGATATACAAAAGAACAAGCCTGTCATACTAAAAAACCAAACAAAAGAAGTTTCAAAAACTGGATTATCTGTTAGTATATGTTTAGATGGTGATTATGCAAAAGCCGGCTCAAAAATACGTGATTATGTTTATCAAACATCATTGATCACACCATACGCAACCATTACTTTTGACGATCCAAAGGGGGAGAAGTTCAGATACACAAGGATTGTTAAAAATATGCCACCAGCACCAACAATTATCAGACCACATCCATATGGAATAGATGTAGAAACAATTAGGCGCATGCTGTTGGATACTCATTATCAAATTCCAACAGTAGATGATAGTATGATCACAAAAGTCAGGAAGGAGCTAGGATTATCTAAAAAAAATCTAAATTACTCAGTAATAATGCAAAAAGCACAAAAAAAATGGAAGGTGCTAACACGTCCAGTTCGTATAGTGGTTGCCATGATGTCATTTTTAAAAATGGATTTTGAAAAATTAAGTAAGATTACAATTGAAGAAATTGATATAGGAAATAAAAAATTAACCTATTGGGATTTTGGTGAATCACAATCAATTTCTATTGATATGGATCCTGAAAGTCATTACTATAAGCAACTAGCAAATACTGTACAGGGGGAAACATTAACTTCCTTTTTAACAAAACGTTTCCAAAGGGTAGGACCTACCACGGCTTCAAAATTTGCTGAATTTGCAAAGTTCAAACCTGAACACAGAATTGGTAACATGAATAATCAAGAACTTGTAAAACTTACTGACGCATTACAATCCTATGATGATTTTATGGCACCTGATCCAAGTTGCTTAGCTCCACTTGGTGCACCTGCATTAGAAAAAGGCATGCAACAATTTTTTGAACCAGACTTTCTTACTGTTGTGCAACGTGGTGCTTCTGCATACTCAGGATTTCCATTTATTATAGAAATGGGAATTGCATATGGAGGAAAAATTTCTAGTCATGGAACCAAAGTTTATCGATTTGCTAACAGAATTCCTCTTCTTTATGACGAAGGAAGTGATGTGGTACTAAAAGTTGTAAATGATACTGATTGGTCACGTTATAAAATAAAGGGTGATCCACCTCTCGTCATAGTATCTCACATTTGTTCTACGAGAGTTCCATACAAAACAGTAGGAAAAGAAAATGTAGCAGATAGACCTGAATTAGAACGTGAATTGAAACTTGCATTACTATCACTATCTAGGAAATTATCTTCATTCATGTCTAAAAAAGGTCAAGCAGAAGCAGCAAAGAAAAGAGCTAATCTTTATACAAAATACATTCCTTTGATAGCGCAATTCTGTACAGAATTAGCTGGAAAAACTAAGCAACCAAATTACAAGAAAATGATTACGGAGGTACCTGTTGTTGAAGAAAAAATCTGAGAAAAAAACTTCACGTGATAAGCAAAAAACGCTAGTTGAACTTTTAAAAAAACATGGCGCACAAACTTATGATGATCTAAATAAAGGAGATTTTCCAAAATTTTCTATTCCCAGTCGCTCTGTAAGTAATATTGTCTATGATAAAAAATTACGACAGTATATACTAGGAACAAATTCAGCTGTACGAAATTCCAAGAATACATCCCAACTTCGTTCATTTTCACAATTAATGTGGTTGGCTTTTTTTGCTAATAGACTTACAAAAGAAAAAAAATCGTCTACTTTAAGAGATGTATATTATTCCTCTCAAGCATTTGAAATTGATTTCGAGGATCAGTCAGAATCTGATAACATAATAGTTGATCTAGAGGCTATGCTTACACGACCAAGAGAGGATTTTCATGTTTTTCCTGAAGAACGAAGCAGTGTATTTGGTGATCTTACAATAGAGTATACTGTACCAGGATATGAAGGAAAAAAAATGAATTTGTCTGATCATCCGGACGGTTATGCAATAGGTCCAAGTTTGACTAGTGCTGAATTGCTGGAAACTAGTGCTGAAGTGATAATTGCAATTGAGAAAGGTGGTTTATTTACAAGATTTATTGAAGAGCAGGTGGATAAAAAATTCAAATCAATTATTGTAGATACTGGTGGCCAGGCTCCACGTTCAACTAGAACTCTTTTAAAAAGACTGCATGATGAGCTAAGTTTACCAGTTGTTATTTTGACAGATGGTGATGTATATGGTGAGCATATAGCAATGGTAATAAAATCAGGATCCGCAAATGCAGCTCATCTAAGAGAATTAACTGTTCCTGATGCAAAGTGGGTTGGTGTTTGGGCTACTGACATTGAAAAATATAAACTTCCTACTATACCAATGACAGAATCTGACATAAAGCGATGTCATGATCTCAAGAAAGATCCAAGATATCAAGATGGAATTTGGAAAAAAGAACTTGAAGTGTTCTTAAAAATTAAAAGAAAAGCAGAATTAGAAGCATTCTCAAAATATGGTTTGACAAATATTACGGATAAATATCTTCCACAAAAACTAGAACTTGCAAAAAGTCTTTAATGTATTCTAAGTGTTAATACACCATTTCTATATTTAAAATCAGTAATCTTCATTTCCTGTGAGCCTTCAATTGGTACCTCCTTCGAAAAGCCACCAGATCCTCTGATATATAAAATTCCATCAATCAATCTCACCATAATCTTGTCATCAGGACCAGGTACTTCTGCAACAAAAACCAATTCATTGTCACCACGAATTAAATCATAAACCCAATTCTTAGCTTCTGCTTCCTTTGCTGTATATTTTGGCTTATTTTCCACTGCCAGTTTTTTAAGAACTTTAACCCAATAGATTATAGTAATTGCAGCACCACCAATCAAGATAAAATTTGCAAAACTAGTATCAGCTTTTTGAGACATTACATAGATTACCCCAATACCCAGTAATAGTATAATTGGAATTACAAAATTTAGGGATTTTTGATCTGTGTATGCAGCGGGTCTGTTAAATTTTGACAATTAATCCTAAAATTATTTTACCAAATATAAAGTATATTTGAATTGTTTATAGTGTTAGTTTAATTAGAATGAATTCTTAGAGTCTTGGATGAAACCATCTATTGAAAGCTTGACAAGAATTAGGAACGATCTGATAGCAGAGATTAGGCTTACTAAAAATCAGGCTGATGTATTTTTACTAGTCACAATGGAGGGAAAAATGGAAGTCGATCAAATTGCTAAAATTTTAGAAATTTCTACTGTTGATGCGTTAGAAACGTCTCAAAAACTTGTTAAATTAGGTGGTTTTATTGATATGTCTAAAACTGAATATGAGGCAATGCATCCAAGGTTTACTGCAGTAAATATGTACAGAAGAATGTGTGAACGAGAAAATATTGATTTTAAAAAAAACTTAGTTGTTGATAATATTGGTATTGCATTGGAAGAAGTATATGATGATGCAAGGACTAAATATAACAAAAAAACGTGAGTTTGTATGGGTGAAATATATAGATGCTGTGAAAACCCTCAAATCACTTACCTAGCCCCTGTTAACATAAACATCAATGAAAGGACTATCGGTAGTGTAGATGTTTGGCGCTGTGCTGTATGTAAAAAAAAGTTTTGTGAAGAAAAGCAACTTGGAATAGAATCATTGACAGAAATTGTTGGCATGCCAAAAATTGAGGATGATGAAAAATGGGCTGTGATTGTAAGTAAACTTCAAAAGGGAAAAGATAAGTGGAAACTTGTAAAATTAAAACAAAGTGGAATTATAAAATATGAAACTGCTGACGAAAAAATTTTGGATCTAAAAATTGAAGATTACACGATAGTTGATGATTATCATAATAGTTTTCTTGTAGAAGATCATTTGAACAGAGCAGTGGAAATATAGATTTACTTGAACCTAAAAGTACACATAAACAATATTGATGGTACGCAGATGGCTGCAAAAATTAATGGTGTATTTGAACTTGATGATCATTCATTTGATTTTACTGCAATTGCTTTTGGCAGAATTGGTGGACAGAACATTGGTGCTAAATTATCTGATGACACAAAAAAAACATTAAGTGATTTGGATTATGATATTGATGAAGTTATTGATGAATTACAAAGAAATTTAGTAAAAGGAAATATTAGTATTCCTGATGATGTAAAGCGTGAATCATTTGCAGATGATTAGAATTCTGCTTCACTTAATGCCTTATCACATGAACATGATCTAGTTTTTGGGATTTTATCAATTAATTCTGTGAGAAGTTTTTTTGTGATTTGAACGTTTTTTGTTAACGTGTTTATTACTTCTTTAGCAGTTACAGGCTTTTCTGCCCAAACATCGTAATCTGTGACAGTAGAAATTGATGTATAACACATTTGTGCTTCTCTTGCAAGTTGACATTCAGGCACTAGTGTCATTCCAATCACATCTGCACCAATAGATCTGTAGAGTTTTGACTCGGCTTTTGTTGAGAATCTTGGACCTTCAATACAAACATACGTACAATTTTCATGCATAGATATATTCTGATTTTTCATATTATCGGAAACAATACTTTGTAATTCTGGACAGAATGGATCTGCAACTGAAATATGAATTACTTTACCTTCTTCCGAAAACGAGTTTTTTCGAGATTTTGTAAAATCTAAAAATTGTGTCGGGATAACAAAGTGTTCTGGTTTTATTTCTTCCTTTAAACTTCCTACAGCTGATGGTGCAATAATTCTTTTAATTCCTAATTCTTTAAAAGCCCAAATATTTGCACGATAATTTATTAGATGTGGTGGAATAGTGTGTTTTTTTCCATGTCTAGGTAAAAATGCAATATTTCTATCATTATACTGCCCAATTGTTATTGTATCAGATGTTTTACCATAAGGAGTTTCTATTGTGATTTCTTTACTATTTTCTAACAAGCCGGAATCATAAATTCCTGTCCCACCAAAAATCCCAATCTCTATTTGCTGATCAGTCATTAGTATTGTACCAATGCAACTGTTTTGTGTTTACTGATCTTCTCAATTCCATTTAGATCAGTTAGTTCAATAATAAATGCAAAACCAGTATTTTTTGCATTCATTTTCTCCACTAATTTTGCAGCTGCCTGTGCTGTTCCACCAGTAGCCAACAAATCATCACAAATCACAACACGTTCTCCTTCCTTTAATGCATTTTTTTGGATTTCCATGGTAGCTTTTCCATACTCTATTGTATATGAAATTTTTTCAGTTTTTCCTGGAAGTTTTCCAGCTTTTCTTAACAAAACCATTCCTTTATTGTATTTTTGGGCAAGAGCACATGCAACGATAAATCCTCTTGATTCTATTCCAACAAATACATCAACATCATTCGGATGAAATTTTTTTGAAAATTCGTCAACAATAAATTCCATCGCAGCAGGATTTTTAAGAATTGGACTAAAATCCCTAAATAGAATACCTTTTTTAGGAAAATCTTGGTAGTCTGCAATTATTTCTTTTAAGTTCATATAATTTCAAGAATATATGAGGAATAAAAATTGTTTTGATACTAAACACTATGATCTAAATTTCAACATCTATAGTCGCGCTAACTGTATCTAAACGACTGTTAGCTTCGATTATCCATTCACCTGGAGATGCATCAATAGGTATTCGAAGCAAATGCGTAGTAAATTGTCCATTTTTATCAGAAAATATTTCTATTTCTGATACTTTGTCACCAACTGGACTAACTAGAGATACGAATAGTATTGAATTCGCATTTTCAGTTTGACCAATTATAAGAACCTCTTCTCCAGGGTTATAACTAGATTTAGTAGGATTAAGTGTTATATCTCCAGTTCCGGTTTGTAATCCAACAGAAAATTTAGCTATGTCTTCTATATTTGCATGTGAAACAACAGCTCTGTATACTCCTGACTTGTATCCATTCAAATCTAAACTAACTTGACCATTACCAGCTGAATTTGTAAGAATAGTTTTAGTTATAGTGATCTTATCGCTAAAATCGATAATTTGAACAGTTAATGATGATGACGAAGGTCCAACAACTCGTAAGGATAAGTCAGCAGTTGTTTGAAAATTTAATTGATCAAGTAAAATAACAATTTTGTCTGTTGGTGCTGAACCAATACCAAAAATTGTAGCTTCAGAGTTATTATTCAGAGTTTTTGCTACAGCAGCATATGTTCCACTTGTAAACGTGGATGTAACGGGAAATGTATATTCAAAGTTCCCACTTCCATCTGCTTGTATACTATCAAATAAAACAGTCACAGATTTAGGATCTATAATACTTAAAGTCAATGCTTGATTTGCTTTCGCAGTACCAGTTATGGTGACAGTATCTCCAATTTCATATTGCTCAGATAATGAAGTCATTTGCAAAACAAAATCTGACGTGATTGTTAGATTTTTTAGTATGCTCGTTTGATCATTTTCAATAACTAGAGATTTTAAACCTACAAGTGTATCGGAACTTACAGTTTTCTCATAAGTCCATTTTCCAGCCGAGTCAGTTATTACAACATGTTTGGTTTCTAAAACATTTCCATCTTTGAATGAAAATATAACTGCACTTTGTGCTTTTGCAGTACCTGAAATGTTTAACGTATCTTCTAACTTTACAGTTTCAGGTGAAGTTGTTATACCAAACCTGCTTTCAGTGTCATAAAATCTATTTAACGAGTTATTTATTTTTATTTCAGTACTTTCGTATACACCATCCTGTCTTTTTATTTGAAAGTCATTCATTCCAATTTTAGTCGTAGATGGAATATTTAATGTGGTTATGAAATTCCCATTTTGATCTGTCCTGATGGATTCTAACAGAGTATCATTCAGGAATAATTGTAATGTTTCATTTGGATTAAATCCATTACCCACCAGTCTTTCAGTAGAAGCAGCTCTAATTTTTTGTGGAATGAATTTAATCTTATCACCACTGATTTCAGTAACTTGAGATTCTGATTCAGGAGTTTGTGGTGTAGTAATATTTGGTAAATCTTGACTAACTTCTTTTGGCGCTACTTTTCCTTTGCCTACTTCAAAGCCTGTGACTGCAGTTGCCTTCCAGTTAATACCTGTAGCTTTTTTGTCAGTTTTAAAAGCAAATTTAATCGATTCTCCTGACTTTAGTTCATTGCCAAGTGATGCAGTGAACAATATTCCCTGACCATTGCCATATTTTGCACCAGCCCATCCTGATTCGGTTTTAAACGATGTGAATGAATTATCTTTTGATACCCAGACATTAATTTTCTGTATTTCCGTTCCATCGGTTGTTTCCTGAGTAAATTCAATAATTATTGTATTATCCAGACTTTCTGCGTCTACAGAAATAGTTATTGCTGCAGCTTCTGGAGCTGGTAGAATTACCAAAAGACTTACAACTGCTAATAATACGACTATAAAATTTACCTTAGAATACTTTTTCATAGAATTCATAATTTTCTCTGTCATTAAACTTTAATTACTTTATGACTCATTTAATTCAGTTTTAGACTTAATCATCTTCATTTTTTTATAGTTTGTCTATTAGACAAGGAATTTTGGTGCTGACGTATTCGTTCAGCAATTAACCTATACAATGTACGAACTTGATCTTTTGTCTTTTCAGTCAGAAAATTTGCGTCTCCTAAAGCAATTTTTTCACAGATATACCTACAAATCTCATCTTTTTCAAATTCACCCCATTCATCCTCATGATGCTCATCCCAAACTGCTGTAAGATTTTCAACAATACCTTTTCTTCCTTGAACCATCACGTCGTTATTGGTTAGATTTTCAAACCCCTGTTTTCGAAGTTTTATTTCATAAGTCTGATTTACAGCATACAAATAATCCTCAATTACCATATAGTCTTCAATTGATTGAAGAAGTTTTCCTTCTCTCTCGAAAAATATGGTCTGCACTTCTGAAAATTTATTATTTTTTAATTGTTCAGCAATCTGTTTAGACTCTATATCATTGTCAAGAAGGATGAATGTGTTATATCCATGATCACGATAAAAAATTGCTAATGGTAATACTGAATTTTTATTATATGCCGGTATTACATTTAATGGATTCATAGATATGTTTGGGTCCTGAAGGAACTTATCAAAAGCATTTAGGTACATTGTGTCCGACATAGTTTCAACTATAATTATAGGTCGTGAATTACTACCAATTTCTCTATCAACTGTTGATTCAACTAATCCTCTTGACAAACCATACAGAATTGGTATGAGAGTAGCATCATCTGCCTTCCAGTATTCGTAATAAATTTTGCTGAGATGGTTCTTTCTTTCTAGTTCTACTACTAGAAGATTACCGGGAGTATAATCAAAAATCATAAACGGTGAATGTGTGGCATACAAAACCTGATTTGTTCCTGCAAGGTTCTTCAGTAGATCAGAGATACCACGTTGTTGTGTTGGATGTAAATTTCTAGCAGGTTCATCAAGTAGCAAAATCGCTTCTTTTAATTCTGATCTTTGTGTTTCGGCTGCAAAATTTATAATAAATGAAAATGTCCATTTGAAACCTTCAGCTCTTCTATTTAACAAACCCGTATTAGTAATTGTACCATCTCTATGAACATCAGATATTATCACACTCATAATATTTCCAGGATTAAATCTTAATTCCACATGAATTGGTTCACCTTTCCAAGCAGGATTTAAGCGACTAGTGAGTTTTTTACTTGCTTGATTTAGAAGTTTAATTAATTTTGACGGACTATTTTGATACTCTTCCAATTTATCCAATTCTAGTTCTGCAAGATAAAACAAATTTCTTACAGTTTCAACTCTATCAAATTCTTCAACATATTCAACATTTCCAGGTGTAGAAGTTTTGGAATGTTGAAGATAATCTTGAAGGTTTATGTTTCCAAGAATTTTTTTATAATCAGAAAAGTAAACAATGCGTGGATGCAAATTATCCTTGATGAATTCTTCTAATTCCAGTCTTTCTGAGGTATTCAAAAAACTATCTGAATTTTTTAGTATTTTCGGATACAATTCATTCCATTCAGAAATAACTTCTTCCTCTTCAGATGCTACAGATTTAATATTTTCATCAAATATTTGAAGATCTTTTTTAAAATCACCAATAGTTTTTGGTGGAGATCTAAGTTGGAAAAAATCAGTATTAAGCTGTTCTTTGATATGATTTGGAATAGTATCAATAAAATTCTGTAAATCTGAAGTAATGTTTTGCCAAGATCTCAGATTAGTATTTTGCTCCTCACCAATTTTGCCCTCCTCAAAATCATATTGAATTTCATGATTTTTATTGGTTCTAAAAATTTTTAATCTTTTAATATCCAAGCCTGGAAAATTTTCCTTAACAAACTCTCTTTCGTTTTCATTTAACTCAAATACTCCTTCAGCAATTCTAATTTCTGATTTGAGCTCCTCAACCATTTCATCACATAGATCAAGCTCTGAGACAATTTCGTCCCTATTCAGTAAGATTAGGCCTTGAAGTATTGTTGTTTTACCACTTTCATTCCTTCCGATAAATGCGGCTAAATCACCCACCGTGACATCACCAGAGTCGTGAATACAACGAAAACCTCTAATTCTGAATCTTCTAAGACGCAAACTAGAGCGAGTTGATTCGACTGCGATTTAACTTATTCGTCAAAGTAATTTCAACTTTCAACTCTCAAAATAGATAATAAGGGTTGGAAGTCTGAGAAAATAATAGTGATTTATGGTGAAAAAAGAAATAAAAACCGCCAAAGAACTCAAAAAGGAACTTGAAGAGAGTAAAGCAAAATTAGCATTACTCAACAAAAAATCTAGGCATTCAGTTAAATCTAAACCAAAAAAGAAACAGCCAAAAAAGAAGACAGAGGTGGAGAGACCTGAGACCAAGAAATTAGAGGTCAGTAAACTAGAGGCAAAAAAGAAAGAAGCAAAAAAGAAAGCTGAGGCAAAAAAGAAAGAAGCAAAAAAGAAAGCTGAGGCAAAAAAGAAAGCTGAAGAAGCAAAAAAGAAAGCTGAAGAAGCAAAAAAGAAAGCTGAAGAAGCAAAGAAAACATATGAAGAAGAATTAGAGGAGCAGCTTACTGAGGAAGAGATCACCGGTTTCCAAATAGATAAAACTGACATGGATAGATTATCTAACAAGGTTTGTGAAATTGTAGCTGAGTATGAAACAGAAGGAATGTTCCAAAGTGAGCTTTGGAAAAAATTAAAGCTCTCCAGCAGAGATGGTTCACGCTTGGCATTAAAATTAGAAAGAATGGGAATGATTTCACGAGAAAAAATATTAGAAAATGGAAGATGGACATACAAATTAATAATTAAAAGAACACCGGTTAGTACATCTTCTTTAGAGGGAGCACCATGTTTGATATGTCCAGTAGAAGCACAATGTTCAATTGATGGTGAAATTAGTCCAAAAACCTGTCAATATATTGAAGATTGGGTTCGTATAGAAAGTAAGCATAGTAATTAAAAATGAAATTAATAGATGCAAGGAAAGATCATTATAGAAAATTAGCCCATGAAGAAGGTTATAGAAGCAGATCTTCTTACAAACTAAAAGAACTCAACAAATCTTATCGAATAATTGGACCAGGTTATTTTGTTTTAGATTTAGGATGTGCACCAGGAGGTTGGACACAGGTTGCAACAAAACTTGTTGGAAATAAAGGAAAAGTGATGGGAGTAGACACGTCATTTGTGGAAGAAATTCCAGGAGTGCATATAGTAAAAGCAAGCGTTGATAGTGATTATATTGCAGAAGAAGTTTTTTCCTTTTTTGGGAAAAAAGTAAATGCTGTAATATGTGATCTTTCCCCTCAAGTAACTGGAAATTGGGCCATAGATCATTCAAGACAAATCTCATTGAATTATGCGGCAGAAAAAATTATGGAGAAAGTTTTAGAAAAAAAAGGAAATGCACTTTTCAAAGTTTTTGATGGTGAATATTCGAATGAATTTTATCAATTCATGAAAAAAAAATTTTCTAAATCTAAACTGACCAAACCAAAGGCTAGTAGAAAACCAAGTAGTGAATTATATTGTATATGTCTCGGATACAGCAATTAGTTTTCGAATAACTTTACAATTTCATCTATTGTACAATTAGTTCTGAATCCTGTAGGATTTAGTGAAGTTGGACTAGCGAAATAGCCAGCATCTTGAAGTATTTTGATGGTATTTTTCATTTTTACGGGTGCTCCCTTAATTTTAGAAGCAATTTTATCAAGAGTATAATATGTAGCAGGCATTTCAGCTTCTGAAACAGATTTTTCTAAAATTCCTACACATTTTTTATCCACTATAAATTTTGGAATTTCATTTAACATATTGTTTACAAATTTTTTATCAAATAATTGCCCTATCCAAAGCGGTCCTGCAGAATTTAATTCTCCATTACATTTATCACAATTACTACTAGATTTTTTTTCGATTATTCTATTACCACATTCAAAACAATGTGAAACATATCCCAAGTTTTGATTTTGATCTTTTTTCGTTAATACTTTTACGAATATTCTGTAATAATGCATATGAGTTTGAACAAATTGTGGAATAATCTGTATGCCCAATCTACCAGATACAGCATAAAGACAACCCAGTATTAGCCTTATTGCTATCTCATTCGAATACTCTGTTTTAATTGGAACTCCATAGTATTTTCTTTTGCACGCATTTTTTGCCAGACCATGTAAAACCTGCATATCTGTAGCAGTTACTGATAGTAATCCACCATGCATTGTAGCCCTGATAGAACAATCAAAATATTTTGTTGGTGAGCCAAATGGATCAATATCTACAATTGATCCCCTATTATCTTTCTGTGAAAATAGACTAAAAAAACGGCAGGTTTCATTTTCAGAGGTTTCAAAATTTGATATGTTATTCAATTTAGCAGATTTTTGAGCTACATCAAGTGCATCAGAATTCACATCATTTATTACAACTTTTTCAACATTTTTTATTTCATTTGCTACTCTAAGTGATCTAGCACCAACGCCTGCTAGTCCATCTAGAAAGATCTTTGGTTTATCAAAATCATTCCAGAATGCTGAATATGCTAAAATTGAAAAATCTCTATTTAGTTTTGCTGCAGGATTAAAAAAAACTGGTTTTTTTGGAGGAACTTTATCACTTATGGATTTATCAAGAACAAGAATTTTTGTACTACCTTCTGTTATCTCTACAAATTTTTCTTTTATTCCTTGCAATAGTTTTCTTGAATTCTTTTTACCTATAACGGTTAATACCATCAAAAAGTGGAAAATCTCATGCAGATTTGTGGAATTGATGATGCTGGAAGGGGTTCAATGATTGGTCCTCTGGTAATTGCTGGAATATCAATAGAGAAAAAGAACATAAAAAAACTAAGAAAAATTGGTGTTCGTGATTCTAAAAAACTTGCTCCAAAAACACGTGAGATTTTATATAAGAAGATAATTGAAATCGTCGACAATTACCATGTAATCAAAATTCCTCCCAAAACAATAGATCGGTATGTTTCAAGTCATAACCTGAATCATTTGGAAGCGGAAACTATGGCTAAAATAGTTTTGAAGCTAAATGCAGATACTTCTTATGTTGATTCATGTGATGTTGATTACAAACGATTTGGTAAGGAAATATCTGGACTATCATCAAACGCAAAAATTAAATCATCTCATCATGCGGATAGTAGGTTCGTTGTGGTTGCAGCAGCATCAATACTTGCAAAAGTTAATCGTGATAAGACTATTCATCGACTGAATAAAAAATTTAATCTTGGTAGCGGTTACCCATCCGACAAAAAAACTATCAAATCTGTAAAGAAAATATTAAACTCTTACAAGAAACCACAACCATTTATTCGTACTAGTTGGAAACCAGTCCAAAAAATTATCAATATTAGTAACTAATTCAATGATGTTGCAATTATCATTGCATGATCCTTATCATATGGTTTCAGATCAATTGATTGCTTAATTTCAAAATCTAAGTTTAATTTTTTGATCTCATTACTGATTATGTGTTTTGGTTCTTTAGTTACATCTATACTCCTTGTTTTTATTGTTAAAAATAAATATCCTTTAGACTTCAAATACATTTTACAATTTTCTATTGCAATGTTAGTTTGATCTGGTTGTGCAATATCAACATAAACTACGTCAACTTTATTATAAATTGAAAAGTATTCTTTTGGTTGTCTAGCATTTTGAATTATTGGAACTATATTTTTCCTATAACATGCAACTCTGTCTAAAAAATCTCGTGCAACTCTACTTGAATGTTCTACACCAAATATAGTCCCATTTGGTCCAACTATATCTGATATATGACTAATTGTTGTTCCAGTAGAAACTCCAAGATATAGCACATTTGATTTTTCTTTGAATGGAAAATGTTCTAAATTATTCATTATTGAGGCAGCCAATTTACTTCTGAAAGGATCCCATGTTCTATACTCAGTTCCTTTTGATAAAACAAATTTTTCGTTGTAAACCTGTTTTCCTGGAACTAAATTTTTTGTGGCTAGTCTTTTTTCACCGTCAATTGTGAACCAAAAAACATTATCTTTGACGTCTTCCAAAGTTCCTACGCTTTCTACTCTTGAATCTATCAGCTTTCCTTCTTTGTTTTGATTTGTTATTTTTATCAAAATTTTGTCGTGGTGGTCTGTCAACTGGTTCACTATATTTTGTCTCAATTTCTTTTACTCTAACATTTAATTTATCAAGAAGTGTTTGGTTCACACCAGCTCCATGTACATCTACTCTAGCAGCAATTGATGCCTTTGAAGCTACAGCTCTTGCAATTTTACCTCGTTGCCATCTTGGTGCTGCATGTACTATTGCATGTTGAAACAACAATCCATGTTTTGGAGGATTTGAACCTGTTTTTAAAGAACGAAACAAAGCCTTTTCAGCTCCTAAAACTTGAATTGTACTTGCAGGCATTGTTGATAATCTGTTTAAACTTCCTGCTTTTGCCAATATTCTTGCACCAACAGTAGTACCAAGTACTGCAGAAATATTAGGTGCCACCTGTTTCATTTGCTCATCTATTTGTGCCTCTAAACTTTTTCTCATATCAAATAATTCTAGGATATTTTTAGCTAATATCTGAACAATTGCAAGATTTTCTTCTGAAATATCCCCACCACGGCTTTTTTCTTTCACTAATGATAGCATTTGTACTTTTGAATCAGGAAATCCTGCATCAACAAACACACTATCGGCCATATTTTCTCTTTTACCAGATATGACAATTTGTGCATAGCCATTTACACTATCTATAATATTGTCAAGCTCAGGAAAATGTAAGCCATACCATTCCCTTAACCTAGAACTAATTCCATTAATTATTTTATCAGTGTCATCCAAAGTATTAATTGCTTGAATTATATGAAGATCAGGACTACCTGAAACCTCTGTAATTTTAGATGATGATAAATTTATTGCAAACTCTCTTAGTTTTTGAATAGAATCATTTTCATCCTTAGCAAACTCTGCATTAACTAGAACTTCTGGTTTAGTTAGTTGAATATCTTCCATTTCACTTTCTGACATAACCTGTGTTTCAATGTCTTTTTTCTTTAACAAGTCATTCAATGCTAAATCATTTACAAGTACTTCCTTTTGTTTCTCAAGGAGAAACTTAGAAAGTTCATTAATCTCTGATTTACCTTTTTTTACAGAAACATATTCATCTGCTGGCTCAGAAAAAGGGAATGTTTTGATACATGCTTTATCATCAAAAACTGCAATTCCTAATTCAGTTAGGATAACCCTGAACATAACAAATGTGATGTTTACACCTCATTAAAAGTTAACAATAATGTTTGGTACTCAACTATTATATGAGAATACTATTCAACTATTCAGAGTGAAACCTAGCCTCTCAACTTCAATAGGAACATTAGCTTTGGAGAGGCCGACTATTCTTGCTTCCGGTATTTTAGGAATCTCACTTGATATTTTTGAACGTTTATACCGTTCCGGAGCAGGTGCTGTTGTCACAAAATCATTGAGTAAAGAGCCATGGGATGGTTATGTAAATCCAACAATCTTTAGTGTAAAAGGTGGTGGCTGGCTAAACGCAGTTGGATTAGCAAATCCAGGCGCTACCGAATTTTCCAATATGATTTCAAAAAGTCATGATGTTCCAATAATTGTAAGCTTGGTTGGATCAACCGAGGATGATTTTGATTTTATGGTAAAACAATTTGAAAATTGTAAGATTTCAGCCTATGAACTAAATTTGTCATGTCCACATGTTGCTAAAGTTGGTCTTGAGGTTGGTGATGATGTTGAACTTGTAAAAAAAATTGTAAAAAAGGTAAAATCAGATACAAACGTTCCTGTTATAGCAAAAGTAGGACTAGGAACTACAAATTATCTTGATACTGTTGGTGCAGCCTGTGAGGCTGGCGCAGATGGTATTACTGCAATCAACACAATTCGTGCAATGGCTATAGATGTTGAAACTCAGAAACCCATTCTTAGTAATAAAATCGGTGGCTTGTCTGGAACTCCAATTAAGCCAATTGCTGTAAGATGTGTTTATGAAATTTCATCCAAGTTTGATGTTCCGATAATTGGATGTGGTGGAATTTCTACATGGCAAGATGCTGTAGAATTTATTCTTGCTGGAGCAAGTGCTGTACAGTTTGGAAGTGTATTAGGTGAACATTGGACAGAAGTTTTCGCGGAAATAAATAATGGTATCAAAAATTATATGGAAAAAAATGGATATGCAAAAATGAGTGAAATGATTGGAAATGCTAAGAGATCCTAACATTCACCATATGTGTACAATTGAAAAAATTATTGACGAAACACCAACTGTTAGAACATTAATCTTCTCTGATGAAATATTATCTAATGTTCTTCCAGGTCAATTTGCAATGGTCTGGATTCCAGGTGTGAATGAAATACCTATGAGTGTAATGGTCACTCAAGAAAAAGGTAAAGCTGCATTTACAGTTAGAAAACGTGGTGAATCATCAACTGCAATGTATAATCTTAAAGTAGGTGATTATATTGGAACTCGTGGTCCATATGGAAACCATTTTGATATCAAAGATGGAAAACTATTGTTAGTTGGAGGAGGAACTGGGCTTGTTCCTTTATTACGTCTGATTACTTTCTGTAAACCTTTCCATAACGTTACATTGCTAATTGGTTCTCAAACAAAAGAAGAAGTATTCTTTGAAGATCTAGCAAATAAACTCCTTGAAAAAAATGAACATCGGGTTATACCAGTTACAGAAGATGGTACATATGGGAAAAAAGGATTTGTTACAGATATTGTTGAAGAATTACTTGATGAGAATAGTTTTGATGCAATCTATACTTGTGGACCAGAGATAATGATGTATAAGACTGTAAATCTGGCAATATCAAACCAGATCACCGTCCAAGCAAGCCTTGAACGTATGATGAAATGTGGTATTGGCATATGTGGAAGTTGTTGCATTAATGAAGATCTGGCATGTCGTGATGGTACTATTTTTGAAGGAAACCATCTGATACAAAGTGATGAATTTGGACAATTTCATCGAACAAAATCTGGAAAATTAGAAAAAATATAGCCAGAAATCTCAAAAGGTTTAAAATAAATCATTGAAGTTTTACGTTAGTGTAATGGCAAGTCCAAAAATCGTACTAACTGCGGATCGAACATTGATGTCTGAATATCGTGGACTTTCATTAGCTACATTTTTTGGTTGTGCACCTGCGCTTAATCCAACTCGTGATCATGGTAGTATTTGGTATAAAATTTTAGGAAACCAAGTAACACCAAAAATTTTGTTTGATTTTATCTGTAATTCCTCACCACATAATAACGGCGTAGCAAAATTTGCCCCATATGGTTTACGTAAGGTAGAGGCTGGATTACTTCGTGATGGCTTCAAACGTGAGGATGTTGTAATTGCACATCCTGATCACATTGAAAAATTCATTGGACCTGAAACTGAGGTTGTAGGAACACATGAAATGGACCCACTTGGAATGGGGCCGGTAACTATGACGTTCACATATGGAAGAAGACAGATGTCTTATGATGAGTTTTATTGTCGTGACCTTCACAGACGAATTAACGCAGCAAAGAAAAAAAATGGTAGTCATGCAAAAGTTATTGCAGGTGGTTCTGGTACTTGGCAATATAATTATGCACCTGAAAAGATTGGAGAATATGGTCTATATGCAATTTTAGAAGGTGAACTTGGTGGAATTGCTCCCGAAATAGATGGACATGCCGGTGACTTCTTTAACTATTTAACAAGTGGTCAATTTGAAAATATGGATCCTTTCAGAAAAAGAAAAGACTTCAAGGTTGACATTAAAGAATTTAAACGCGGTGATAAAACACATCATGGAAGATTTGTCAACTTTTGGGATAGACCAGATCTAGATGACATTCCAGAAATTGTTGAGCCATCTATGCATGGCATGATAGAGGTAATGCGTGGTTGTGGAAGGGGTTGTAAGTTTTGTGATGTTACGTTAAGATCATTAAGATATTATTCTCCTGAAAAAGTGAAAAAAGAAATTGAAGTGAATATTAAGAAAGGTGGTATTGACAGAGCATGGATTCATAGTGACGATATTTTCGTTTATGGTTTAAACCCTACAACTACAAAAAATATGGAACCAAACCGTGAAGCATTAGAAGAATTATTTACTGCAATTATGTCTACTGGTGTTAAGCATACAAACCCAACTCATGGAACACTGGCTGGAGCAATTGCAGACGAGAGATTAATCCCCAACTTATCAAAGATAACTAACGCAGGTCCAGACAATATGACTGGAATTCAATGTGGATTTGAGACTGGAAGTATTAGACTGATTGAAAAATATGCTGATAGAAAATTGGCACCATACCAACCAGAAGAGTGGCATTGGGTTGTTAAGGAAAGTGTCAAAACCCTAAACGAGCATTATTGGATTCCTGCATTCACACTGATTATGGGTCTTGATAATGATGAAACACCGGAAGACGGTTGGGAAACTATTAGACTAATCAGTGAGCTTGAACAAGAGCAACCTGATTCTATGTTTACGGCTACTCCATTGACATTCGTTCCAATAGGTTTGCTTGAGAAATCAGAGTTTTATGATATAGGTAGTGGTGATGATCCAACACAATTAGGTGTGATGTATAAGACTTGGCAGCATAATTTCAAATACGGAATCAAGAAATTTATGACTAAAACTGGTCAGAAAGGTTCTGTTAGACGAACTGCTTTTAATGGTCTTGCTAGAACTTTGGGTGGTATTCCACTCGGTGCAATGGAAAAATTTGCAAGAAAAAGAGGCCCCAAGTTTGAACGAGTTATCGACAAGATTAAGACAAACTACTGGTAGTCAAAATATACAAATACATAAATTTGAACAATTTTAGAAAATATCATGGCAACTCACGGTTCTCTTACAAAGGCAGGAAAAGTTAGAGGTCAGACACCTAAGGTAGAAGGACGTAAACGTGTGGGTACAACATCTAGCCTGAGAAACAAAAGTAACTTCAAGAAACGATTTATTCTATCTAGATTTCCTGGTCAAAATAAGCCTGGTCAAAGACGAAGACGTCGTTAATCATTTTTATCGATCTTAACACTTTTGTAAATAAAATCAAGGAATACCTTTATAACGTACCCGTACCGTACCTTACGGTATGACAGATGATTTAAGATTAGATAGTTTACCAGGAGTAGGACCAGTTACAACAAGAAAACTTAGTGATGCAGGTGTTCATAATATAATGGATCTAATAGTTCGTGGTCCAGTGGAATTAGCAGAAATTACAGGTATGGATAAGGATACTTCAGCAACAATCGTCGAAAAGGCAAGACAAGCACTTGTTGAAGGAGGAATGATATCTAAAGATTTTGTCTCTGCAACTGAAATATACAAAAGAAGACAAGAGATTGGTAAAATAACCACAGGTACAGAATGTTTAGACTTTTTACTTGATGGTGGACTTGAGACACAAGCACTAACTGAAGTTTATGGCGAATTTGGTTGTGGAAAAACACAATTTTGTCATACAATGTGTGTAACAGTTCAAAAATCAGTAGAAGAAGGTGGATTAGGAGGAGGAGTATTGTATATTGACAGTGAAAATACATTTAGGCCAGAAAGAATTGTAACTATCGCAAAAGCACATGGCATGGAACCAGAAAAAATTCTTGATAATATCACAGTAGCCAGAGCATATAACAGTGCACACCAAACACTCATTCTTGAAGAAGCAAGTACTATAATCCGAGAAAATAATATAAAATTAGTTGTAGCAGATTCTGCTGTAGGTTTATTCAGATCTGAATATTTAGGACGCGGAACATTGGCAGAAAGACAACAGAAATTAAACAAATTTGTTCATTTACTGGTACGAATTGCAGAGACATACAACTGTGCTGCTCTAGCTACAAACCAGGTAATGTCATCTCCTGATACATTCTTTGGTGATCCTACACGTCCAATAGGTGGCAATGTGGTTGCTCATACAAGCACCTATAGAATTTACTTTAAAAAATCAGGTAAAAAACGAATAGCACGAATGGTAGACAGTCCGCATCATCCAGAGCAGGAAGTTATTTTTGCTTTAGGTGAGATAGGTGTCATGGATCCTGATTCAGATACGAAGAAAAAACCTACAAAAACCACAAAAGCATCAAAAACTGAAGAGACGCCAAAAACCGAAGATATACCAAAAACTGAAACCGAAGATATACCAAAAACTGAAACCGAAGATATACCAAAAACTGAAACCGAAGATATACCAAAAACTGAAACTAAAGTAGAAAGTAAAACTGAAGAAAATCCAGAAAACACTGAATAAGTATTAAAATAAGGGATTCTGACTCATATTCGATATGACTACT
>ENA-UPTF01000662-UPTF01000662.1-marine-metagenome-genome-assembly--contig:-NODE-662-length-23478-cov-5.493911_pt1 | contig 23478 bp, 23 predicted proteins | sample MGYA00238166_ERZ767019 | MGnify/ENA primary metagenome ERZ767019 (study PRJEB28930, sample SAMN06266391) | marine metagenome | isolation source: Sea water from 250 m depth | place: Atlantic Ocean | study... | reverse complement strand
AGTCAGAACAAGTAAACCCAGATTACTTATGTGATATAAAATTTTTGCGTATATATGCTGCTCTGGAGCATTTTCAAAAACTATAGATTTTTCCATTAGTTCTCCAAGTTTGTGCTCAAATAACAAAAGCTTTCAACAGGGAACGTACTCCTGCCAAAAGAAGGACTGTGATGACGATGTAACGAATTATAGTTGGTTTAACTTTTGGCAGCAACTTTGAACCAATTCTTGCCCCCAGCATGATACCGACCATTGAGGGAACAACTATTATTGGCAAAACTGCTCCTTTATTCATGTAAATCCAGGCCGCTGTGCTGTCCGTAATTGAAAGCGCAAAACTGCTTGTAGCAACTGCAACTTTTACCGGTGCTCCCATCAACAAATTCAAAATTGGAACATTCGCCCAGCCTGCACCCAAACCAAAAAAACCTGCCAGCAAACCAACGACCACAAAACCAAACATACCTCTCTTTGTGTGGTGAACAGTCCAACTAACTTCTTTGCCCGTAGTTTCTTCGGTGTAAATACCATTGATTTGCAAAAGCTCGGTCAATTTGTTTCCCCTGCTCACTTCCGGGTTCTCCGTGTTTTTTGCAAACAGCATGATGAAAACGATAGCGATAATCGTTAGACCCAGGCTCCCGTGAATATATGCCGGATTCAGTGCAGAAAGCCAAAGTCCCAGAAATGCTCCTACAATTGCGAAGGCAGAAGCAATCAGCGCTGCCGGTAGCGCGAGCTTCAAACTAGCCAGGTTTTTTTCCAGTAAATGTGGAGCAGCAGCAAGTGAACTGCCGAGGGCAATAAACAAGCCTGCACCACGGACAAAGTCGATGTGAAACGGGAAAAAACCACTAACCAAAGGGACAAACAAAACACCGCCGCCAATTCCGGCCATTACACCGAAAACACCCATGAAAAAGGTTGTGAAAAATAAGGCCGTCGGCCAGCCCCACCAGGGCATTCCAGATATTCCCGCAGAAGCGGCCCAAAGTATAGTTGGAATAAATAGTAAAAGGGGAATTAAACAGAATTTGACCAGGATACTCTTCTTCATTGAGGGTGGCTCCCTTACCGTTCCACAGGAAAGCCTGCTATCGTCCAGTCTGGCATTCCGGAACTGTTGATACAGACAACATTTTTCAAACCCTGCATTTCAAGCATTGTGTATACAGTTTGTGCCCTGTGTCCAGAGTGGCAATGTACAAATATTCTTTGATAACTGCTGAGCTCTTCAAGAAACGACTGTTTGTTACCCGTGGAAACATTTAAACTACCGGGGACATGACCTTGAGAATACTCGTTGGGTATATGTACATCAATTACACTCTCTGTAGATTTCAGATTTTCCAGCAACTGATGCAAATCATGCATAGTAAAATTATCTTCATTTACATGACCAAGCTCCAATGAATAACCACATTGAATATTCAGATGAACAGCCGAATCAATGCGTTTAGGCTTTGGCAAATCCAGATTATTCATAATTTGGACAAAATTTTCCAGCGTTTGCCCGCTCCCAATCCTGGGATTAAAAGCTTTTTCTTCTCTGATACAGGAGGATGTACGTCCCAGATAATCATGACCAGGATAAACTAAAGTGTCGTCCGGATAGGAATAAAGTTTTTGAGTAATACTCTCATAAAGTTTTTCCGGATCACCCAACTGGAAATCGGTACGTCCGCAACCGCGAATCAACAAAGAGTCTCCTGTAAAGAGCATCCCTTCCGTATAAAAACTGGTACAGGCATCTGTATGTCCGGGTGTCGCAATTGCTTTGAGGCTAAAGTGTCCAAACTCTAACTCATCTCCATCTTTAAGAAGAATATCTGCACATTCAATTCCGGAAGGCTCACCAAAAACACTTTTTGCTCCAGTAGCTTCACGAAGCATACATGAAGAAGTAACATGATCCGCATGGACATGCGTATCAATTACGTATTTTAGCTCAACTCCCAGTTCTTCTATGAACTGTAGACTTAGATCAAATTGCTCTTTAACCGGATCAATTATCCGGCCTTCCATAGTTTCAGAATCAAACAAAAAATACGTGAATGTTCCCGTATCCTTGTCAAAAAATTGTCGGAAGACCAACTTGAGCTGGTTTGGTTTAGCCATTGAATTTGTCATTATAATTCAGGTACAAAATACTTCCTTTATCAAATCGAATAATTGTATAATTTGATCGTTGGAAAAACTGTAAAAAGAGTAGGTTGTTTCACGTCGTGAGACTAAAACGCCTCGGCTTTTCAACAAAGCTAAGTGCTGTGACAGAGTCGACTGTTTAATTCCAGTGTAGTATTCCAGGTTCTGGACTGTTTGTTCACCCTCGCGCAAGACACACAAAATACGCAGGCGGGCAGGATGAGACATAACCTTTAAACACTGTGCTGCAGTTTCAATATTTGCATCCTGCTCGCCAAATAGTTGTTCGAGCTCACGTTTTAATATTTCGTTTTTACTTGCTGAAGTTTTCATGGTATCTCCTTTTCATTAGTAAATATTGTAATATACAAATATAAATAAATCAAATTTTTTCTCTGAATACTAGAAAGCAATATCCAATTCATGTTAGGTGAACTTGATAAAGAAAAATTGTATAAAACCGTTATTACTATCTATATAACTGTAATTATTATTGATATTTTCTCATTATTCCGAGGATACATATCCCGCTAAGTCTTTCAATATTCAAGAGTAAAATGTTCTAATAATCCACAGGGAATGGCATGTTTTTCGCAGGGATTTAATCAATGATTTAACAATATTTAAGTTATTAGGAGGCAAATATGAAATGGTTAAAATTTGAAACTCATGAGGAAGAGGAAGTATCAGATCCTGAAAACTCCTATATTTTAGTTTATTTGGGTCCTGAAGCTCTAAAACACGCAGTCATAGTAGATGATTTTGGGACATTCCAGGACAGTCCGGAGTGCATTCCCGGCGGACGTCTTTTAGAGGTTAGTCGTCAATATAGTTATCGTTTGCGGCAAGTTGCAGATTTGGTTGAAGAGCCCCTGGAAGAACAAAAAATTCTTATGAAAGCACAGTCAAAGCGCAACTTTCACGCAGAAATCCGACCAGAAAAGCGCCTTGAGAAAAAAGAGGATGACTTGATGATTGGTGGTCCAAATGATTCTTATCCAGAATCTGCAATAGGCGACGCCGGTAACACGGGAAATACCAATGAACCGCAGCAAAATGTGAAGCCAGAACAAGTTCCATTTAAGGACCTTGAATCACTTTTTGTAAAATAGTCAGGACTTAATCAGGCAGTGAAATCTGCTGCCTGGACATATTCAGCCTCATAACACTTTTAATTCAAAGGCTGAATTTTCCCCCTCCGCAAAGTCAACAGCTGCATTTCACGTTCAACTTGACCCTTTTCATCGAAGAGTAAATTGCCAGTAACACCGGGAAACATCTGCATATTTAACAAGGCATCCCGCAGATCGCGGTGGCTCTGATTTCGCTCGTCTTCAAGCAACTGCATCAAGATTATCAGCGTATCATAGGCAAAAGCAGTATAAGCTGTAGGACCAATATAATTTTGATGCCGATATAAAATCCGTTCATGCAGCCTTAACAGTTGCTGCATGGCCGGTGTTTTACTTTGCTGGAAAAAACTGTCCACAAATACAGGGTTTTTCACTCCTCGAAGTCCCGGAGCATACGGCAGGGCTGAATCATTCCAACCACTATCTCCCAGAAAAGTCGTTTTTCTCATTTTGTACACTTCACTGTATGGAAAGATGAGACTTAAATTTTTTACACCACCCGAACCAACGGCTACAAAAACGGCATCAAAGTTGAGAATCGGCACTTCCTTCTCTTTAAGTTCCTTCAAAATTATTTTGTCTGCTGTTCCTAAACGTCTTATTTTGCCTGTGAAAGTATCGAATTCGTTCACTAGACTTTTTTGACCTTCATCCTTAAAACCTTCAACTGCAACTACTTTGCATCCCTTCAGAACTGCGGCATCCCAAAATAGTCTCATTTTTTGTCGACCTTCCCGTGTTTTTGCATAAAGTATCAGGAAACGGCAAGCCTGGAGCTCACTCGTTGCATATTCCAACAATTCTTGTATTTCCTGTTTCCAGCTTTGATTATTACGAAATATAAATTCACCAAGTTCCGGAATGCTTTCTGTCAAAGAAAGAGAAATTAAAGGAACCCGCAAACGCTCAGCTTCTTCTGCAGCAGCCTCTGATGTTTTCCGGGCAAGAGGTCCAATGATGGCAATCACCCTTTCCGTCTCCACCAGTTCGCGGACCAAGCTTTTGGTTATTTCCGGATTCAACTGTGAATCACGTACCACAAGTTCCCAAGAATCTTCAAATTTCCTCGAATCAGATTCCGCCTGGGCATTGTCTTTATCTTCTGATTTGCCGGTTATTTCATTTTCTTGCGAAGCCTCATCGTCACCCATGTTTTCAGGCACTGCAGGAATTTGGTTTGCATGAAGTGCCAGCCACAAACCATTCACAGTTTGCTGTGCCAATCGGGAAACTTTTACGCTGGAACTGCTCAAGGGAAGTATTACCCCAATTCGGCGAGGATTGACGTTCAAAGCATTTGTATAGCGGATCTGTATTTGCTTCAAAACTTCAAGCTCTTCCTGATCTCCTATTACCCTTGCAGCAGACATTCTTTGCTCTAAAATCCCCAATGCATCACGGTAACGTTTCAGTTTAGCCAGAAGTTCCAATTCCATTATGAAGATTTTTTTCTGCAGCCATTTAACATTCTTATTATTCTCTGATAAAATTCGCAGTATTTCAGGAGACTGAACTTGATTTAATAAACCATTCAATTTTTCCATACTGACAACATTAGCAGTTTTTGCTTTATTCATTCCTTCAAGGCGATATTGTATTGCAGTTAAAAGATCGCCTTCAAGAAATGCTTCGTTACTGAGAATGAACAAAAAATCACTGCGGAATTTTGCTTCCAGAGTTTCCACTGCACGTTTCCTGAAAATCAAATTTTGACTGAGAGGCTTATGCTGAGCCATCAGTGATTTGTTCAAAAAATAAAACATCAAAGAGGCCATCTTACTTTCTGGACGTTCGCTCAAAAATACTTCTGCTAACTGCTCTGCAGAAGACCACTTTTTCAAATAATAAAGCAATTGTACTTTAAGCCGTGTACGCTCATCAATCTCCAACTGATCTTCTATTTCCTCGTACATTTCCCTGGCCGCTACCGGATCTGATATGAGCAGCCTTTCAATTTCTGTTATCAGCATTTTTATTCCCGCAAATTCTGAATCAGCCCACTCCACCCTAGTTTCTGCATTATGCATTTCTGAAGCAGTATCCAGGTTAGTGGATTTAGATTGCTCTGTACTGCTAAACCAGGGAAAAAGTCTGCTTAAAAAAGAGCCTGAAGGATTTTCGCTTTGATCTTTCTGTTCTATCAAAGGCATGGCAGGTTTTTGAGGAACTGTTGAAAAATATTGTCCGCCGGTTTCAAGAGGAATTAGGAACGATTCCGGCAGAACTTTAGGAGTGGAGGACAAGTCAGAAGGTCTCAACGGAATATTTTGCAAAGTAAGCTCCTGTTTGCCGAAAACATCCTTATTTTCCTCCAACCACTCGCTGTCACTCAACAAACTTTGGGCATGAGCTGTTACAGTTTCTGTTTGAAAGTTCCACACGCTCAGTAAAGTGACAAGTAAAATTGGGGAAATTATAACTTGAAGTAAAAACACTTTGTATGCCGTTTTCTTTAATTGTTTAAAGCTGTAATTCTGGCCGGAATTCGGTGGTTATCTTCCCGAATTGTGAGCTGTTGACTGTCAAAATACTCTAACAAATCAATTGCATGTTTGCGAGAAATGTTTAGTAATTCTTTGAATTGGATTACAGTAATGTTTCGATTTTCACTAAAATAAAACCGCAGACTTTCTATAATTGATGCAATTTGCTCTGGAATATAGTGTAAATCCTCTGCAACCCGTACAAGTCGTTTTGAATGTGCTGCAGATTTGAGTAATGTCATTCCATCCTTTTCGTTTAAACCCAGTTCCTGGAGTAAATGTGTACGGCGTAAAGGTTGAAAACCACCGGACTTAATCAATTCAAGGCAGCGTGCAAGACTGTCTTCCCTGCTTTGTGATGCCTGCGGCTGATGTTCTGCTAAGGAAATATACTGATCATTTTGTGTAAACAGACCAACCTTCACCAGATATTTTAGCAGTTTTTCAACCTCTTTTTCTGTAAAAATCAAGGAAAGTTTACCACCAAGTTCAGAACGGGTCATCCCATCGCGATCAGGGAATTTTTTGTGATGCTCCTCCAACGCTTTGCTCAAAAATTTGCCGATTCGCACAATATGCTCCACATGCAGATAACGTCCTGTGAGAGGTTCAACACAAAGTACTTTCTGCTGACTTTGCAAAAGCTGCAAAGCTTTTCCAGACTGCCTGCTGGAAAAGCCGGTACGAACCGAAAATTCAGTCTCAGTTACTCCCCGAACAGACTGCAAATAGATCACTTCTTCAGATCGAATATTTTCATCACCAACATGAAGACGTTCCAGCCGTTCAGGAAGTTCGTGCTTTACTCTCCTAGATCTACCGGGAGAAGGGTCAATCACCATTCCTCCACCTAAGGTAATCATTGGTGAATAACTCCGGACGATAAATCGGTCTCCATAACTACCGCTTACCAAACTTTCCAAACGTAATTGAACCAGCGCTGTTTTTCCAGGAGACAAAGTTTCACCTTCCGACAAAGCAATTCGTCCAAAAACTTCCTTGCTGCCAAGATGAACGCGAACACGGGTCCTGTTTTTCAGTGGGGCTAAAACGTCTTCCAACAGAGTCAATGACACATTAAGCAAATAACTGTTCAGTAATGATTCCGGATGCGCCAACTGGTCACCACGCTGAATTTCTTCTTTGGCGATTCCTGCTAAATTCAGGGCGGCCCTCTGTCCTGCATTAATCTCTTTGACTTCCTGGCCGTGGTTCTGCAATCCTCGAATACGTACGTTCCGCCGTTGTGGATATTGCAGTATTTCCTCATCTTGTCTAACGGTTCCGCTGAGCACTGTTCCCGTGACGACTGTTCCAAAGCCCTTTAGCGTGAAAGAACGATCAACATGAAGCCTGAATGGTTTTTCTGTTGCCGGATGCTGTATTTGTTTCGGTAGTTTTGACAGTGTCTTACGGAGTTCATCCAATCCTTCACCCGTCACTGGAGAGACAGCTAAAATCGGCGCCCCCTCAAGAAATGTTCCTTTCAGCAATTCTGAAACTTCCTCACGACAGAGTTCGACCATTTCTTCTTCTTCCACCAAATCAATTCTTGTGAGTACCACCAACCCTGTTTGAATTTTCAACAGATTACAGATATTCAGATGTTCCCGTGTTTGTGGCATCACCCCTTCATCTGCAGCTACAACGAGTAAAACTGCATCCAATCCTGCTACACCTGCCAGCATGTTGTGAATAAATTTTTCATGACCCGGGACATCCACGAATGCCATTTGATTTCCTTGTTCATCCTCATAATGAGCAAAACCAAGATCAATGGTTATCCCACGTTTTTTTTCTTCTGCCCAGCGGTCCGTATCCACTCCAGTGAGAGCCTTGACCAAAGTAGTTTTTCCATGGTCAATATGTCCGCTGGTTCCAATAACAAAAGGTCGGGAGGAAAGCGCCGTAGTTTTATTTGAATCCATTTTTTAATGTGGTGGTTTGTATAATTTCTTGTATTTTAAGTAAGATGTTCCCATAAAAATATGTAACTCCAGTGAGTGCAAGAATACAGTTGCTCTCAGTAATTGAAAAAACAGGTTCCTGCTTTTCGAACGGGTTGGAGACAATCTTCGTAGTAATGGTATTTAAGAATCTTTGAAGAATTATTGATTTGCGTGTGCAATTTTTAAAACAATTCAAACTGCTTGATATGTTTATTCTAATATCAACATGGACAGGACTCAAGTTCCACAGGAAATATTTCACTGGCTTCAGTAAAAAAGTTTGCTATAATCAATGTGCTACGAAAGATGTTATTTTGTAGAATGAAAAATTAAATCAGGGAAAGCTTACCTTGATTTACGCTTCCAATTCCGTTTTTTGTCACTGCTTGGTGCTGAGCAAAAAGTATAAACCAATTGGGATACAGCTACAAAATCCTGTTCACAACATGAGCAGAGACCAGTACCAGGGATCAAGTACAGGATGATAAAATTAAAACTTTTCAATAAACCAAACTTATAAGACACCAGGAAAAGATAGAATTGAGACAGCCATAACGATTTATGTTTAATTGTAAAAAATATATTTTAATTGTTTGTTCAGGGCTTTTGTGGATATTTTCCCCAAATGGAATTTGGGCCGTTGAAAGTTATTTAAGAGATTCTACTCACAGGGGAGTAATAGATCTTTCACCATATCAAATCTTTCCTGAGAACAGGATGGGTAACGGGATTTATCTCGAGAAGAAGCTTTTAGACTCACATTCCCAACGTGTGATTCTTAAAATTGTTAACATTAAAAGTACTGAAAGCCACGTATACCTCTTTCGAGATCAAAATGGAGTTTTGGGGCTTAACATTGTAAAAGCTGAGGTAGACAGAGACGCACGTTTTTGGCAGATTGACCCGGAATTTTACCAGTATTCAAACAACATTACCGGACTTAAAAGAATTTTTAGAATATTTCAGAATAATATTCAACCCATATTACCTTACCTCCGGACCGGATCCGGAGTAACTTCTGCTGCAACTCATGTTATATTTTATCATATAGCCGACTCAAAAGAAGTCATACGTCTCAATGCAAGCGGACAGGAAATAAAAACCAGGCTTTACACCTTCAGGCTTCATGTTATTAATCGAAAACTTGGCGATTCTAAAAGTATTGAAAATCTCCTAATTCAGGACGTAAATTATCGCCTGAAATTGGTTTGGGAAGATGAAAATTCTGTCAGCTACAAATTGAGTAACGGGGAAAAATACACTGTAGATTTGCTAAAATATGTACCGGAACTTTTTTAATAACAGCCCTAAGACCTTGTGAGTCACGAGTTCTCGTAAGATACTAATATTATTGACTACAGCTTGTCTTTTCGACCGAAATAAGAGATCTGATAAAATATTGATATCGTGCAAGATCTCTCACATTCGTTCGGGATGACTCGAAAAATTTCGTTCCTGCAGAGTTAAGACTCTCTTATGTAAATCTGCCTTTCTCAATTTCATCACTTACATTTTAAACATAAAACAATGTCTCCGAATATTTCCTGTTTGATATATGATATGGACGGCCTCCTCTTGGATACAGAAGGCATATACACCGAAGTCACCCAGCAAATTGTAGGTGAATACGGAAAGGTTTTCGATTGGTCCGTTAAGGGAAAGATTATTGGCCGCCGAGCGATACAGGCCGCTGAAATTATAGTAGAGAGTCTGGATTTGCCAATTACTCCACAAGATTACCTTGATTCAAGGAAAAACGTCTTACTGGAAAAATTTAAAGACACCGCAGCCTTACCCGGTGCAAAAGAGATGACGACTCATTTTTTCGACTTGGGGATTCCACAAGCCCTTGCCACCAGTTCCTCGTCGCCCATGTTTGAAGCAAAATTTGAAAAACATAAAAAATGGTTTTCGCAATTCGCGCAAATTATCAAGGGAGATGACCCTGAATTGAAAGAAGGTAAGCCTGCTCCTGATATCTTCCTGCTTGCAGCAAAACGACTTGGGGTTGATCCTGCGGAATGTCTGGTTTTTGAAGACGCGCCTACCGGAACCGAAGCCGCATTGGCGGCAGGAATGTCCGTGGTTGTTGTACCTGATCCCAATATGGATCATTGTCACTACAAAAATGCATCTCAAATAATTTCTTCGCTGAAAGACTTTGATCCAGAATATTGGGGACTGCCCAAATTCGCTGAATCCATTTGACACTGGCCCGGTTCTGATGAAAGTACTTATCACAGGATCATCAGGATTAATCGGAACTGCATTGTCAAAGCCCCTACTGCCCGAGGTCATTCTGAGACCCGTTTGCAGCGCCAACAAAATGACCCGGACACACCTGTTTGAGATCCGGATAATTGTTTAAATGATTTAGCCCAGGTTGGGGTAATCTATGCAGTCGTTCATTTGGCACGTGAAAACATTACAGACGGTCGTTAGAGTAAAACAAAGAAAAACCGCATCCCAAACAGCCGGGGCAAAGGAACAAAAATTTTGGCTGAGTATTTTGCCAACTCTAATCAGAAACCTCGGGTAATTATTTCTGCGTCAGCAGTTGGTTTCTATGGTGACAGAGGAGCAGAAATTGTTGATGAAGACAGCAAGGTCGGAAACGGTTTCCTGGCAAATGTTTGTGTACAGTGGGAAGATGCCTTAAAAATTGCTGTTAAAGCAGGAATTAGAGTAATAAAAGTGCGCTTTGGTACTGTCCTTAGTAAAAAGGAGGTGCCCTGAAAAAGATGCTGCTGCCGTTCAAATTAAGGCTCGGCGGTGTTTAGGCAACGGGGAGAAATATATGAGTTGGGTCAATATTGATGATGTAGTGGCAATGATTCAATATGTTATGAGAAAAGACTCATTACAGGGTCCAGTAAATTTTGTCACACCGAATGCCCTCAACAACCGTACGTTCACCAAATCTTTAGGCCAGGTTTTGAGTCGTCCACAATATTTCGGTTACCGGCATTTGCCGCGCACATTGCATTGGGTGAAATGGCAAATGAACTGCTGCTCTCCAGTAACCGTGTTTATCCCTCAAAACTTATGGAAAGCGGCTACAAGTTCCTCCACCCTGAGCTAAATCAGGCCCTCATTAACTTGAAGTAAGCTGAAGCTTTTCTCAATCAGTATCTTGATCTCACTCAACATTGCCGGATCATTTTGTAATTCCTTTTTCTTATGATGGATTGAAATGAAATAATTTTCTCGTTCACTTGCTCCAGAGTGGGAAAAGAAAGATGGGTGCTATCCCACATTTTTTAACTTTGACAAAAAATTTATGGCAAATAAAACCACAGCCACGCCGAACAAAGGTATTACAATAAATAAACCGGTCAACCAAGTGGCTCCTGCTGGTTTTGCTAAGTTAAGTGTCCATCACATTTTAGTAATCTTTTTGGGAACCCAAGTTCTGGTATCAGCGTGACTGAAATAAATTACACCCCATTTTCCGGAAGTCCAGTTTTCCACTTTTTCCCATTCGGAATTATTTATTTTTTACTCAGTCATGATTTTTCCTATTATTTGATATCTGATGTAAACAGAGCTAAAACAAAATAATCACTGCTCAAACTACTTCCGTCTTCACTTCTACTTTTTTAGGTTTTCTACTTACCAGTCCCTTAAAATCTTCCAAAATTATGTAAAGCACCGGAATCAAAACGAGGATCACAAAAGTTGAAAACAACACTCCAAACGCTAAACTAATGGCCATTGGAATTAAGAATCTTGCTTGTAAGGATTGCTCAAAAAGCATTGGGAGCAAACCAAAAAAGGTAGTAAGTGTGGTCAATAAAATTGGCCGGAAACGGCGCACTCCGGATTCAACAATTGCTTGTCGAATTGGAGTTCCTCTCGCGCGGGAACGGTTGATGAAATCCACTAAAATCAGTGAATCGTTGACCACAATTCCTGTCAATGCGATAATTCCCAAAACGCTGATGACACTCAAACTGTAACCCATCAGCAAATGTCCTAGAAGTGCTCCAACCATTCCAAACGGAATTGCAGTCATGATGATAACAGGTTGGAAATAGCTCCGGAACTGCAACGCCAACAAGCTGTAAATCAAGAGCAAGGCCACAATACCGCCTTGTTTTACACCCTCCATTGTGTTGGTTTGCGCACGGTGTGCGCCTTCAAATGAATATTGCAATTGCGGATTTTGACTTTTAATTTTCAGCAAAAGTTCTTGTTTGATGGAGCGTTGGATTTCTCCTGTGTTACCCACTCCGGAATCCACCAACGCCCTTACGCTCACAATTCGCCGTCCGTCGATTCTCCGGATGGCACTGTATGATTGACCGTATTTTAACTCAGCCACTTGCCTCAAAGGCAATAGTTTTCCGGTCGGAGACAAGATTACCAAATCCTCCAAATCCCTCAAATATCGGCGTTCCTTGAACGGTAAGCGTAGTTTCACGCTCACTTCATCGCTATCTCGCAACAATTTAAAAACTTCAACGCCTTGAAAAGCAGCTCGAATTTGCTGAGTCAATTCTTGTGTACTTAAACCCATAGTTCGTCCAGCCGGACTGAGACGCAATTGCACTTCACGTTTCCCGTCTTCGGTGCTGTCTTCGATGTTACTGACTCCGGGATATTCACCCAATTTTTCTTTAAATTGCTCGACGATGACCAAAAGTTTATTTGTATCGGGGTGACTGAGTTGCAGATCAATATCGTAATTTGAACCCATCGAATGCCGCGCACGGATGTTGAGTGCTTCAATTCCGGCAACTTCGCCCATTTCTTTGCGCCATCTTCTTGAAAATTCGACTGCCGCAAATTTTCGTTCATTGAGAGGTTTCAGATAAACTCGTACCGAAGTTTTGTTAGCACCGCCCCTTCCGACTGTACTGTAAATTCCATCATGAACAGGTTGTCCGGTTTCTGCTTCATATTCACGGAGCAACTTTTCTGCGCTGCGCAACATTTTTTCTTCAACTTCACGACTGACCGAGGCCGGAGTACCAAAAGGCATTCGTGCGGTGACTGCAATGTTATCGCGATCTATTTTTGGAAAAAAAGTAAATTTCATGTGTCCACCTGCCACCAATCCGGCGCAAAGCAATATAAAGAAAAGACCGAGCGCAAAAATAGTGTAACGGTAAGCAATACCCTTTTCCAAAATTTTCCGGTATGGTTTGTTGGAAAACCAAAAAAGCGCGGAACTGAAATAATGTCGCGGCGTTTCCAGAATTTTCCCAAGCGGCGCAAGTATCCAAGCCATCACCCGATTGATGTGTGAGAGATGTCCGGGAAGAATAAACATGACTTCCAGCAAAGAAAAGAGCAAAACCACAATCAAAACATTTGGAATATTTTGGAAAATATTTCCTGTGATGCCTGGAATAAAATAGATCGGAATGAAAGCTGCGATGGTGGTCAGGATTGTGATTAAAACCGGCGGGCCGATTTCAGTTGCGCCGTCCACAGCAGCATCCAATGGTGATTTTTTCATTTCCTGATGCGCATAGATATTTTCGCCGACCACAATGGCATCATCCACCACAATTCCCAAAACCAAAATAAAGGCGAAAAGCGAAATCATGTTGATGCTGGAATCGGTGATCGGCATCGAAATCATGGCACCGGCAAAACTGATGGGAATGCCCATCATAATCCAAAAAGACAAATCCACTCTTAAAAAAAGTGACAATGTCAGAAAGACCAAACCCAGTCCCAACCATAAATTTTTCATCAATAAATTGATGCGATCTTCCAAAATGATGGATGAATCTCTCACAATTTGTGTTCGTACACTAGATGGCAATTGACTTTTTATTTCTTCCATTTTTTCACGAACGGCTTTTGAAACATCGGTTGGAGTTTGCTCGCCGACACGGTAAACCAAGATTCGTTCCGACGGTTTTCCGTTGTATCGTGAACGAAGATCTGACTCCTCAAATCCATCTGAAATGTGGGCAATGTCGCCCAAGCGCAAAATTCCCTGGTCGGTTGTTAGCAGCGGAATTTCCGCATATTCCGCCGCCGTGTAACGACGCTCTTTGGTGCGAATGAGCAGATCACCACCGACGGTTTGGATTTTTCCTCCGGGCATATCAAGAGTTGCCTGGCGGATGATTCCGGAAATTTGATTCAGCGTGAGAGCATGTTGCTGCAAGGCAGATTTTGAAATTTCGAGTGTCATTTCAAAATCCCTCGGCTGTTCCACATCGACTTGTGTGATGTCCGGATGCGTCAACAAAGTGTCCCGAGCCATTTGAGCCAACTCAATCAAGGACCGCGCCGGTGCATCTCCATAAAGTGCGATATTCAAAACTTCTCTCCGCCTTCGAGGTAACTGCACCTGAGCATCATCGGCCTCTTCAGGAAGAGTCGTCAAGCGAGTAACCGCCGATTCCACATCGTCAAACACACTTTGTTTGTCCGCTCCTTTTTGCAGTTCAATCCGGAAACTGCCCATGCTTTCTTTAGCAGTTCCGGTAATTTTTTTGATTCCAGTTATTCCGGAAACCGCATCTTCAATCGGCAACAATATTGATTCCTCAATTTCATCAGGAGTTGCACCAGAATACGGAACAGCTACAATAATATAATCGAGATCAAACTCAGGAAACACCTCCTGTTTGATATTAGAAACACCCATTACTCCGGCCACTAAAATAATGACCATCAGCAAATTTGCCGCGACTTTATGTTCTGCCGTCCAACGAATCATGACTCCTCCTTGTGTGATTCAGAATTTTGTTTTCTTTGGTTATTCTCTCGTTGTTGCCATTTTCCATCCCCTTGTTCACCTTTTCCATCTCCTCGTTTCCTTTGCCTTTTCCTTTCTCCTGAAAGCTGCTTCCTTCTTCCGTCCCCCTTTTTCCTGATTTTTTCTTTCCCAGCAATGCGGATTTTCAGCCCATTTGCAGCACCCTTGATGGGAGAAATGATAATCTGTTCTCCCGGCTTTACGCCACCAGAAAGATAAATATTGTCTTGATCAAGATGTGCGATTTTCACTCGCCGAACCTCCAACTCACCCTCCAAGGAAATCCAAACTGTGTCCTGATCCCGCAATGCTTGTGCCGGTATGTTGACCACATTTTCCAGTTGTCTTCCGGGAATGGTCACATCGACAAAAGCTCCCACAAAAAGAGGCATATTCGAGGTTTGGGGAGTCGGCGGACTTTCCGAATTCGCTGTTCCCACAGTATTAATTAGCGTGTTTTCAGAAGTTCGTTTGTTTTTCGACTTCACCTGTGACTTGCGTTTCAGGCGAAAGGGGTCCTCCGCTTCAGCTATCAATTGCACCATCATCCCACGCGGTGTCAGTTCCAGCAAATGCCGTTTCACCGTCGCATTCCAAACTGACGCAGAAATCATTCCGGCTAAAGAAACATTTGCAGGAAATTCAAATTGATTTTCGCCGTCAAGTAATGTGAAGGATTGAGGCAGCCAATCCATGCGACCCATCGGCAAATCGATCACGACCTCAGCCCGATCACTGCCCAACAAAACCGCTAATTGCGTTCCAGGATTAACATATTGCCCCAAATCCACATTTTTTGACTGCACTACTCCGTTGAAAGGTGCCTTCAAACGCGATTGCGACTGCCGGATGCCAATGCTCAAAAGCGGATCGCCTTTTTTGAAAAAACTGCCTGCGTTCATTTTTGGACCAATCCAAATTACTTCTCCACCAATACGTGCGCTCAAGATTACTTTTTTTGCAGCACGAACGCGTCCATGAGTTCTTACCTCAATTTGTGGATTGCTTAATGTTGCCTCCATCACCTCCACCAAAGTTCCCCGTTGAAAATTTGGTTTTTTACGCGCTTTCGGCTTATTTTTCAGCAAGGCTACAGTAACTCCTGCACCTAATCCAAGTACCAAAACAGGGAGCCAGAATTTTAAATTAAATAATTTTTTCCACATGTATTCGTTTCAGTCAAATAGTTGAAGGAGATTTGGGTAAATGCAAAGAAAACATTGCCCCTTTTCCCGTATTGCTCTGAACATCGATTGTACCTCCGTGTGCTTCGATGATTGTTTTGCACAAACTCAAACCCAACCCGTAGCCGCCGTTTTTCCTGTTGCGTGACTGGTCAGTGCGATAAAATGGTTCAAAAATCAAATCCAACTCCTCATCCTGAATACCGGGGCCGTGATCCTGAATTTCAATGAGCGTTCCTGCATCACTCTTTTTCAAACGAATTTCAACCGGAGCATTTTCCGCTGGAGAATATTTGAGTGCATTGGCCAGTAGATTTTTCAGTACTGTTTCGATTTGTTCTGCATCTGCGAAATTTTGACACGTTTCCGGGGCATTCTCAAAGCGAATCCCAGGAGTTTGTCCTTCAAAAGTAATACAAATATCCTGAATCAACTTTACCAAATCTGTTTTTTGTAAATTCAACTGACCATATTCACTTTTTAAGCGGGCAGTTTCCAAAATTTCGGTCACCATTTGCTCCATTTCCTGAACATCATCTAACAAACTTTCTCGCGAAGCATCTTCCGGAATAAACTCCAAAGCAACTTTCATCCGTGTCAACGGCGAGCGAAGTTCATGACTTACATCGAGTAAAAGCTGTTCTCGTGCCGACAACATTTCCATGATTCGTTCTGACATACGGTTGAAGGCTTTTGCCAAATTTCCCAGTTCATCACCTCGTTTTTCCGGAAGTCGATGCTCCAAATTACCTTCGCCTAAAGCAGAAACACCATCCGAAAGCCAGTTAAGAGGTTGTAATATTTTGCGTAAAATCAGCCAAGTTCCGGTTAAAACCAGCCCAACCAATCCCAATACTGCAAAAATCCACGGCAGTGCAAAACGGATTCCGTGCCACTCGTCCTTAATTTCTGCAAAAATAAAACGGCCTGTTTTCGTTTCAACGATCGCCACACCTTGTCTGTGATGGCGCCCAAAACGCAAATCGGTTACAAGTGGGTGAAGCGGTTGTACTAGCAAACGAAAACCTGGATCAGTAGATTTTCCCATCCACTTGCGGAAATGTATTTTCTGCAAAGGAGGAATTCCCGACCCAGTTTCCCATGTTTCATTTTCACCTTCATAGCGAATAATCAAAAACAAACGCTGCGATAATTCACGTGCGTGTTCCAAATTAAGGTTTTCCTCTAAATCCTTGACAAGATACGCTCCGTACTGGGCCAGGTTATTACGGAAAAAATTTCTCTGATTTTCCCTGAAACCATGCCAGCTAATTGCTGAGATGCCCATCACCAGTAAACTTCCAGAAATAAGCATAACTGCAATCAATTTAGTAAAAACGGAGTTAAAGCGACGTTTCAGCCATTCAAGCCTCATTTTCACCTCCAATAAACAAATATCCTGTGCCCCAGATAGTTTTGATAAAACGAGGATTTTTTGGATCATCACCAAGTTTTTGACGCAAGCGGCTCATGGTAATGTCAACAGAGCGGTTATAGGCATCCCATTCAATGCCTCGTAATTCTTCAATAATTTGGTCGCGATTGAGGACTTTCCCTTTGTTTTTTACCAGCAAAACAAGGCACTCAAATTCATTTAATGTCAAATGCACCAATTTGTCATCAACCCGGACTTCGTATTTATGGAAATCAATGCACAAAGCACCAATAGTTTTTATTCCGGATTTAGATTTTGTCTGTATCCGTCGTAAAATAGCTTGAATTCGTGCCACCAATTCACGCGGTTCAAATGGTTTTGGCAAATAATCATCTGCCCCAATTTCTAAACCAACAACCCGATCCATCACTTCGCCGCGGGCAGTAAGCATTACCACCGGAACGCTACTGGATTGGCGTATGGTACGGCAAACTTCAAAGCCGTCCATTTCCGGAAGCATCACATCCAAAATAACCAAATCCGGAGTTTCTTCTTCCAGCTTTTCTAATCCTGCACTCGGCAAGGTTGATGTCAGAACAGTAAAACCCATTTTGCTAAGATAATCTGTCAAAAGACGATTCAGTTTTTCGTCATCGTCGATGATCAGAATTTTTCCGGAAACGGCAGTGGTTGAAGTCATATTGTTTTAAGTTTGTATGGATTCGCAAAGACAAATCGTGAATGAATAAATTTTTAAGATCTACTTCAAAGTAGTGTGGATGCGCTATCGTTTTTCCACCCTACTTTTTATTTGTATCGTCTCGCCAATTTTCATTGCTCTAAATTTTTCATCCGGAAGTCCGGTATTTGCCATAGTATCTGCCAATAATCCCGCTGGCTCTAAAAAAGGTTCAAGCGTTAGTTGAAAAGTTCCCCAATGAATCGGAATTGATTTTTGCGAACGAATTTCTTGATGAACCAAAACTGCTTGAGCCGGATCAAGATGCTGATTAAGCATGAAATATCTTGGGCCGTAAGCACCAATCGGAATCATTGCCAATTGAAACGGGCCTAATTTGTCTCCGATTTCCTTGAATAGTTTTTCGTCGAATGCTGTGTCTCCGGCAAACCATGATTTAAAATTTCCAATTTGAACTGCCCAAGATCCCCATAAACTTTTGTTGGTGTCCCAAGGTGTACGCTTCGACCAATGCACGCTTGGAGTAAAAGTGATTTTCACAGTAAGGCTCCTTTTTTTGAAAATTTGTACGGTTCCCACCAATCCAACTCAATCACTTTTTCAGTCGCAATCCCGCGCTCCAAAAACCACGCTTTCAAGCCCAAAGGCACTAACCACGTCACGGAATCCCCAAACATATCGACGGTTCGGGAATCCAAATGGTCATAATGATTGTGCGAAATAACAACAAAGTCAATTTCCGGCATTTCCGCAAAAGTAAGCGCCGGCTGCATGAAACGCTTTGCCCAAAAATCAAACGGCGCTGCATAATCAGTCAAATGCGGGTCGGTCAAAAAATTAATTCCTTGATATTGCACTAAAACAGTAGCATGTCCAATCCACGTTGCACGAGGTACATCCGCAGACGAAGCGAACCTTAAATCGATTTGTGATAACTCCACCTCTGCTAAAATAAATTCAATGTCTCTCTGAGCAACAGAAGGAGTCGGCCCTTCCTTGAAACGCATCGACAACCACTGAAAAATACTTGCGCTTCTTTTGGTTTTAAAACTATTTTTTCCATGATGCACTTTATTCGAATCATATTTAACATTGTCGGAATAATTTGTTAGCAGCATATACACACTTACCAAGGTAACAATGCCCAATGTAATGAAAATAGAGGTTATTTTCATTTATTATTCTTTATTTTTTCAGCTCCGGCAATTTTATCCAAACGCAAATGCAACTGCAATTCCAGTTCATCTTGTGGATCCGCTATAAGACCTCCGACAACTAACGGCACATCCACATTTAAAGCTGAAAATGTGGTTTTTAGTCGTCCCTCGACCAGAAGAAATCCGGCTTGTTTTGAAAACGACAACGCAAACTTCACTGGAAAAATTCCTCCTGCAACTTCCAGATGTCCGGAAACTTCCGGCCGTTGACCTTCCATCATTTTATCCCAAGCTGATTTTTCGAGCCATTCGGAAACGAAACGAATATTCGGAGTGAGATCTGCTTTGAGAATTTCTGGAATGTCTCCGTCGCGAAATGCGTTGCCCGAATCCAGTGTTTTCACTGGAACACTGACTTCAACTTGAGCCTTTTCTCCGGATTCTTCCCAGCGCATTTCTGCTAGAACATTACAGCTTTTGCCAATCACATCCACATCGGCAAAAAAGAACATTGTTTTTACTGTTTTGTAGGCCAGACAATGCTCTTCCGGAGCAAAAACGGGTTCTTCAGGAAAAACTAAAGGTGAATTCAGAAGTAGTAAAATGCCAGTTGTAATAATTACGAAAAGCTTTTTCATGCTTGCTGTTCAATGAATCGTGAAAGAAATATACTTCGACATGTAATCAGAAGGCGGGCATGCAATTCCGCCCTACCGTTTGAATGCTCAATGCCAGAAACCACCTCGATGTCTACCCCAGCCGCCTTTTTCAGCACGTTTACGACGTTTTTCCATTTTCTACATTATTTCCGCCCGTTGTTCCGGTGTCAGTGTGGCATGGAATTTTGCAAAACTATTGGCGAATTTTGGCAATTTGGCTCTTAACTGTTCAAAGCTTCCAGTTAATACTGCTTCCAATTTTTCTGCATCAGCGGTCTCGCTTTTCATTTGAGATAATATTTCATCGTTAATCATTTGCCTAATTTCCTGCAAAGATTCTTTTTCTGCAAACAAATCTTCTGCAATTGGCGCGATTTTTTGCGATTGTTCGTCGCTGAGCCCCAATCGATCTGTCGCAAGCTCACTGGCACGTCTTGGGCTCATCTCTTTATTTCTGCAGCCTGCAAGTGTCAATGGAATCGTGACGACTACCAACAAACCCAAAATTATTTTTCTCAAACAATACCTTGACCTGTATTTACGATTATTCATAATAATTCTTTCAGTACTGAAGTTTTAAATGCTGGTGAATTCAAGTGATTCCAATTTTACAGATAGTTTTTTGGAAAAGCTTTTCCCGGCAGTAACAGGGTGTATCAGTTTGTATCAGTATTAGTGATTGATGGTTTTTCTGAAAATAGGTTTGAGGAATGACGAAACGTATTTGTTGTATCTTGAATTTTGGACCCAAATTTCATCATTAATTTAATTGTATAATTGACCAAAGCACTTGAGATTGTTAAACTATAGTATCCTCTTTTTTTAGAACTTGGTATTAAACCAATTTTTTTAATGAAGGGAATCTATGAGAATTGCAATAATTGTCTTTGTTGGTATTTTTTCTTATTTTGCTGTAGTACTGCCGGGATATTTTTATTTTGTTCCAGGAGGTGCTGAGGAGATTTCAAATTTAAAAACTTTGACAGAATTGCCGGTGAAAGACGCTGCCAAATCTTCAACAGAACTTAACATAGCAAATCCTGGAGACGCTCCGCCCCCAAAATGATCCGTCACTTATTATAGTTCTAATTTAAAGAATTTCACTCAATTGACGTAAACTTATTTTACTACATTATTTTTCATTTTATTTGACAATCGGAGGGAAAATGCCCATTCATCTTTCATTTAAAAACATTCGAAACTCAAAAGCTGTTTCCGAGCACGTACATCAGGCTTTTGAAGAATTGATAAAAATTACTGACGATAAATATCCTTTTCACGTTAAACTGAACAAAGTTGCAGATAAATCTTATCATGTTGGCATCAATTGCAGTTACAGAAGCAAGCAACTTTCCAGCAAAGCCGACCATGAAAATCTTTACAAAGCCCTTTCCAAAGGAGTTGATTCCATGAAATCCCAGGTAATCCGTAAAGCCGAAAAAGTCCGCGGCTGAAAATTTTTCAACACGGAGAGCTCGACTGCCGTCTCCTGTTTTAGATTCAAAAGCTTCATGTTTGGACTTGTTTCCCACCATGTCAAATATCTTCCTGCTGGAGTATTGGCCTTTACGTTTATATTGTTATTCTGCATAAATACTCAACTTCATGCAGCCTGTCGTGGAGAAGGATTCATGGGTGTTTCCACTAATGATCCAATCATGTCATGGGTTGATATAACTTTCTCTCCAGTTTATTCAAGTGCTAGCACATCCGGAACACTGGGATGTAAAAATTGGAATATTTCACAATTCTTAGAGCAGTCACGGATGCAATTCCTTCAGCAGTCCCACACACAATTGCTGGTAGAAACAGTACAAGGACATGGTCCTCATCTGGAGGCTTTGGCAAAGCTGATGACTTGTCCGCAATCGTCTGCAGAAGCGTTTTCAAATATGATATGGGAACATCGTCAGCAAACAGTTCAAATTTTTGAAACAGCAAAACAGACTCCGGAGTTCTTAGCTGAACTCAGGAAATGGATTGCGGCTAATCGGCAATTGCGGAACAACTGCAGTCTGTCTTAAATGAGGGAAAAATAATGCGCTGGAAAATAGTTCTGCTTTTGGCAATTGGAATATCACTTTGCAGTGAAACCCTATGGGCCTGTCACAAAGGCGGACCCATGGGATTTGCTACTAATGATCCGGGAGGTTTTTCTCTCGACATTACACTGTCTCCAACTTTTACCGGTGCAAGTACACAGGGTACATCTGGTTGTAAAGACTGGGATTACGCCAAGCATCAACGGATTCAATATCTGGAAACTCAGTGGACATTTTTAAGTGAAGAGGCCTCTCAAGGGAAAGGTGATAATCTGATCGCACTGGCACAAATGATGGGTTGTGCCAAAGAAAGACAAGCACAGTTTGCAGTTTTACTCCGGCATCACTATTTTTCCCTCTTTAAAAATACAGATACCCGCAGTAAATTTTTACTGAAACTTGAAACTCTTTTAACGCAAAATCCGTCACTCTCTTGTTCTGGATAAAACAACTTTTAACTCAAAAAGCTAAAAGTTTGAAAAATAACTTTATGATGTACCTTGTAATTGTTGGTGGAATTATTATGGTTTGTTCTCTGGTTTTGAAAATCATTGGTGTTACATTTTAATTCTAAGATTTGGAAAAAGTTCCTCTCAATAATTTAAGCATCTTTTTAGTTAAAGCACTTGAAATCCGGTTAAGGTTTTTTACACTTCAGTTTTATATAATCATCAAAGATAGTTTGCATTCAGGAACAAAATGGCCTAACCCTTGTATTATTTTGTCTTTATTATAACTTTATAACCAGAGGGTGCTGAGATTTACTCTGTTACTTTAACTGACATTAATGCCAAAAAATGGAGGGTTGAATGAATTGGCTAAAACGAACTGTAAGCATTTGTGCACTTGCTGGCAGCATATTATTTGGAGGCATAACTAGTGTGCGTGCGGAAACTCTGCAAATTGTCTTTTACAATAGTCTCTGGGGTGCTGCAATCGGCGGTGTTTCTGGGCTTGCTATCTGGGCTTTGCAGGATGAAGATGAAGAGGATAAATTATTTCCACAATATGTTGTAAAAGGTATGGCCTTAGGCATGTTCGCAGGAATGGGAGTCGGAATTTTTGAGGCCCGCTCAGACGGAGGCGTTTTCATGAGTGATGGTAATCCAAAGGGCCTGCTGCACTTAGATACAGATATACATTTGCTAACCTTGCGTCCGGCAAAACTTTTGCCTCAACCTGAATTCAATGCTGAAACTGTTTCCCCTGAATGGCGTTTAGATTTGTTTACCGCATCTTTCTGAACCACACATGAACTTGATGATCACCGGTGGTGCGGGCTTCATTGGAGCAAATTTGGTTTTGCACTGGCTGCGTCATCATCCTGATGATTTGGTCGTCAATTTTGATGCCCTCACTTATGCAGGCAATTTGGGCAGCCTGGAGGACATAAAAAACCTGCCAAACTACCGCTTTTTCCACGGTGATTTGCGAAAAACCATGGAAATTTCAAAGGCTTTTTCTGAACATAATATTGAAGCAGTAATTCATTTAGCTGCAGAATCTCATGTGGACAGAAGTATTCACGGTCCTGCTGACTTTATTGAAACCAATGTAACAGGTACCTTCAACCTTTTAGAAACAGCACGTGAATTTTGGGTTGATGAACTGAGTAAACATCGAATTCTTCATGTAAGCACTGATGAAGTATACGGTTCGCTTGGTTCCAGCGGAAAGTTTCTGGAATCCACTCCATATGCCCCAAACTCTCCCTATTCTTCTTCAAAAGCAGCAAGTGACCACCTTGTAAGAGCCTGGCATCACACTTATGGAATGAATGTGGTCACAACCAATTGTTCAAATAACTACGGTCCTTATCAATTTCCCGAAAAACTGTTGCCGCTGCTCATAAATAATTGTACTCAGAACCTTCCCATACCTGTTTATGGAGATGGGGGAAATATTCGGGACTGGTTGTTTGTTGAAG
>ENA-UPTF01000661-UPTF01000661.1-marine-metagenome-genome-assembly--contig:-NODE-661-length-23480-cov-5.612016_pt1 | contig 23480 bp, 26 predicted proteins | sample MGYA00238166_ERZ767019 | MGnify/ENA primary metagenome ERZ767019 (study PRJEB28930, sample SAMN06266391) | marine metagenome | isolation source: Sea water from 250 m depth | place: Atlantic Ocean | study... | reverse complement strand
GTTGATTCTTTTTCAGTTTCTAAATCTTTAATTTTTTGGCTGATTGAATCTAATTCTTCAACTAGTTTTTCTTTTTCTGTTGAGAGTTGAAGGATTAAGTGGTTATTAGTTTCAATTGATTTTTTTGTGTTATCGAGTTTTTGATCAATAATGGAAGATTTTAGATTGTTTCGTTCATTTTCTAAGTATTGCAAGCGTAATTGGTCGTTTCTTTCACCCTCCAAAGAATCGATTTTTTTCTTAACCTCGCCGATTTTTGCCATTGCAACTTCAAGTTTTCTATCAGCAATATCAAGTTGTTTTAATGCATCTTCCTTTTTTTCATCGAATTGAGCAATACCAACGACTTCCTCGATTAACATTCGTTTTTCGTCTGAGTCTTTATCAGCTATACTTGTTACCATGCCCTGTGGGACAAAATTTAATCCATCTGAATTAATTAAAGCTAAACGTAATAATTCCGACAATGTGCCTTTTTGTACTTTTTTACCATTCAACAGGTATATACTGTCTCCGCCTGAACGAATTTCTCTAGTTATAGTTACACGGTCATTGTCAACTGAGATTTCACGGTCAGTATTATCAAGAGTGATTGTGACACGGGCAGAAGTAGAAGGATTTTGTCCAGCGCCATCAAATATTAGTCCAGCGAGTTTTGGAACTCGCATCATACGAGGTCGATTTTCTCCAATTGCAAAGAGAATGGCATCAATAATATTACTTTTCCCAGATCCGTTTGGACCAGTAATACCAATGAATTGACCTTCAAAATTTACAGTAACAGGTCTGGAGCCAAATGACTTGAAACCTCTAGTTTCGACTTTTTTAATATATACCATTTACATCAATCGGATTGACACTATAATATGTGTTAATAGTTTTTACAAATATTTCATATATAAATCCGGACAATGAAATAATATTTACTGAATAGAAAGGAAATTGAATTATTTTATACAATATCGAATTATTTAGGAATAAAATGTTATTTTGAGTGTCTTTTAATGAGGATTTTAAGATCTTTAATGAAAGTATCAATGTGTTTGCGATTTATGTGTGGCATTAAGACAAAGCGAATGTGCGTTGGAAATATAGAAATCGACCAACCTTTTTGTCGAAGATCTTTAACAATTAAGTTATGATTAGAATTTATTTTGAATCCAACAATATTGAGAACGGGTTTGTTAATTACTGAAATATCATATATTTTTAATAATTCATCAAAAAGATAGTTTGTATTTTCCATGCAACGAAGAGCGATTTTACGGTAACCAAGTTGTCCATGTAAATTCAGAAGTGTCCATAGAGTAATAATTGATGCACCAGGACTTGTGCCAAGTAAAGTAGGTCTAGGTTCGGATCCACCAGATAAATAACCAACATTAGTTTTTATATTGTTAATTAGATTTTTGTTACGAAAGAGAATGCAACTTGATGGAATAGGAGCAGATCCCATTTTATGAGAATCAAGACTAATAGAAGTAACTCCAGGAAACTTGAAATTATAAAGGGGCAAACTATATTTGGTATTTTTAAGAAAAGGGATTATAAATCCTCCAAAAGAAGCGTCAATATGGAGTAATAAAGAATTATCACGTGCAATATCAGATAATTCAGGAATCGGATCAATCAATCCAAGTGGAGTAGTACCTGCCACACCAACAACCATGATTGTATTGCGATTTATTCGTTTTTTAACAGAATTAGAGTCAACAATACCGTCAATACAGGGTATTTTTATCAATTTAATGCCAAGAAGATTGGCAGCTTTATCGAGAGAATGATGAGAATGAGATGGAACTAATACTTCAGGATTAATTTGTTTTGAATAGTTTCGAGCAGACCACATAGCCATAATATTCGCTTCAGTACCTCCGGAAACAACAAATCCACTACATCGAGAATAGAAGAGTAGTTTTCCAATTTGATTGATGATTTGTTTTTCTAGTAATAAAGTTCCTTTGAATAAACCGGGATCACCGATATTCTTTTCAAGAAATTTAGAATAAATATATTTAGAATAAGAATCAGGTTCAGTGCACATGGAACCGATGATTTTTCCTGAAGTAAACGTTTCGTCAATAGATAATAAAGAATATAATTTTTTAGATATTTCATTTTTAGTCAGGCCATATTCGTTCATTAGTATCACATGAATTATAATTTATTTTTTTTAATTAAACCAAGATATTTTTGTAGTCTTTTTAGTTCAGATGACTCCATAGACCAAGAATGTTTAGAAGTGGGAAATTTATTTGAGTTAATATCATCTTTATAATCACCAAGTGCTTTTTGTGTTTGCGTTTTTAAGTCAGCGTATTGTTTAACGAATTTAGGATTTAATGAGTCATTAAGATTTAATAAATCATGTAGAACAATAATTTGACCGTCACAATAACGACCAGAACCAATACCAATAGTAGGAATTGATAAAGATTCAGAGATGATTTGCGATACTTCTTCAGTAATCATTTCAAGAACAATGCAAAAAGCACCAGCTTGTTCAAGTTCATGTGCATCTTCTATCAATTGCTTTGCTGAAGAATAATTAGATCCATGGACTCTGTATCCGTCCCAAGATTGTGCCATTTGTGGTTGTAGACCAATGTGTCCCATAGTAGGGATACCTGCTTTTGTTATTGCGCGAATTGTTTTTGCAACATGCCTGCCTCCTTCAATTTTAACTGCTTGCATTCCTCCTTCTTTTATAAAACGACCTGCATTACGAATAGCATCGTCGACAGAGGCATGATAAGACATGAAAGGCATATCGCCGACTAGAAGTGAGTCACTAGCGCCACGTGAAACTGCTTTAGACATAAGAAGCATTTCTTCCATAGTAGCAGGAGAAGTAGTTTCATAACCAAACATGACCATTGCTCCAGAATCCCCAACAAGAATAATATCAATTTCAGCGTCATTAGCAATTTTAGCAAATGAATAATCATAAGCAGTAATTGCAGAAATTTTCTGAGAATTTGCCTTCATATTCGATAATTTATGGACATTCAACAGTGACACCCGTAAGTTAGTATTAAGTAGACAAATCTATTAATCTTTTAGACATGAATTTGAGAATCAATTGTAATTGTTTTTGATTATTAAAGTTGGTCACTATCTTTTGGAGATCGGTAGAAGAGAAATTTGACATATTTTTTGATTGTTTAATCATTTCAGGAAGTACACGAATTAAGTTATCAATAATACTAATATCAGACATAATTGAAGTGCGTGAAAGCGGGTTTAAATCAACGGTAATCACTGTTTTATTCATTTTTTTCAAGAATTCGGTTCTATCCCCATCTTCTAAGGGGACAAAAATTACATCGGATGAAAATATCCCTCTTTTATCAATAAATTTTCTGTCGCTTTTTAGACCAGGAACATGAGTAAGGTATTTTTTGTTTTCGCCATAAATATCAATAGCACCGTGTTTTTTTAATAATTGAGAGATTTTTTTTACTCTAGTCGGACTTTTATGAAATAGATTAATTTCAATTTTAGAATTAGTTAATTTAGATAACTTAACAATTTCCTTAGAACATAAAGCGGCAGAGTTTCCATTAACAGAAATCACAGAATCAGAAAGTAGTAATTGTGCAGTGGCAACACGAATTGTTTTAAGTGAGATTTTATTGGTGTTTTCTCCAAGAATATAATCAAATGCTTCGCCACGTCCATGAGCAATTAAACCATTTTGAGACAAAATACCAGATTTAAAAGAATCAGACATCTTAGCACGTATCTTAAGAGAATGAGCTCGAGGATGCTCTTTAGGAATATTATGTCTAGTCAACGAGTTTAGCTCCTGAATGATTAATGGGGGAGAACATAATATAACCTGGTAGATTATATTTGAGAAATAAATTATAGAATTCATGTGTTTCATTAATGTTAAGAATGGAGAAAAGAGAATTACCGAATAAATTCATACTACAAGTCATATTGAATCTATCAGCAAGTTTCATAAATTTATAGAATTCAGACGGAAAGAAGTTAATTTGTAAAGAGAAGTTTCTAGATAATTCTAGAAACTTGTCAGGACTAGGGTCGCTAGTTAAATATTTTAAGGAATTTTTACCAGCAGTATTAATCAATTTAATCAGCTTCTGGTTATTGAGAATATTAGAAGTTGGCAATGGTCCTGAGGTAAAAGAAACCACTACTTTATCAGTACCAATAGGAATTTTCGTAACTTTGCCAATTCCTGGTGCACCTGGATGTGATCGAATTTGCACGCCTCCATAATATGTTCCCAAAACAGTTCCCAAACCGGTTTTACATTTAATTTCAGCAATGTGTGCTTTTTGAGCCGCTTCAATTTTAGTAAAACCAAGATCAAGTAATTCGTTAAGTGCATAAGAAAGACTCAGGGCAGATGAACCACTAGAACCATATCCAGATAGAATAGGAATATTAACAAAATGATTAATTGCAATTTCATGTTTGCAATTGGATTTGTTAATCATTTGATCCACTACAGATTTAGAAACTATAGCGTTTGGATATGGAATTCCATTAATATTTATTTTTAATTTAAATTTTTTAGAAGGTAAAATATCAACAGTAGTTTTAATACCTTTTTCTAGACAAACACCTGCTCCCGTTGAACCAGTTAATAGTTGATTTTTTGAATGATTTACTTTAAAGAAGCCTGTGATGTAGCCGGGAGAAAACGAAGTAACCAAGATATAATAATAATATACAGAGGATATTAATTAAAATTAATCAAGATTTGGTTGTATTTTCGAAAATGTTAAAACTAATAGTAGTTATTTCCTAATATGCAGACTAGTAAGCAAAATTTGGGTCGACAAAAAAAATTCATATTTGTTACTGGCGGAGTACTTTCCGGGATTGGAAAGGGAATTGTTACAGCATCTATAGCAAAACTACTTGATTTATACGGAATATCTACGACTTGTGTGAAAATTGATCCTTATCTAAATGTTGATGCAGGTACAATGAATCCATTTGCACACGGTGAAGTATTTGTGACAGACGACGGTGGAGAAACGGACATGGATATAGGAACTTATGAGAGATTTTTGAATAAAGAATTATCAAAAATCCATAATCTAACCACAGGTCAGGTATACTTAGACGTAATTGAATCAGAAAGAAGAGGCGATTTTCTTGGTGAATGTGTGCAAATTATTCCGAATATCACAAATTCAATAAAAGAAAAGATAAGGCGCGTTGCGGAATTTCAGGAAGATGGAATTGTTTTAGTAGAATGTGGAGGAACTGTAGGAGATATTGAAAGTTTGCCTTTTGTAGAGGCGATAAGACAATTAAGGTTAGAGATTGGTAAAGAGAATTCAATATTTATTCACGTAACGTTAGCGCCGATAATGGGGCCCGTTGGAGAAGAAAAAACTAAACCAACACAACACAGTGTACAAGAATTAAGAAGAATAGGTATACAACCAGACATAATTGTAGTAAGAAGTGAGAAACAATTATCAATTACATCCAAAAAGAAGATTTCATTATTTACAAGTGTAGAATTAGAGAGTATAATTTCCAATCCTGATGCGGAATCAATTTACAGTGTTCCTGAAAATTTGTATAATGATGGAATAATAACATCAATTATTGATAAACTAAAATTACCGTCAAGAGAGATGAATTGGAAGGATTGGAAGGCAGTTTCTAAGACATTTAGTAAGAATAAGAAAACAATCAATATTGGAATGGTAGGTAAATATGTATCATTAACAGATAGCTATGTTAGTGTAAATGAAGCTCTATCGCACGCAGCGGCTGGAATGAATTGTAATATTAATCTTGAATGGGTTGAAAGTGAGGATTTTGAGAATGATAAAGAGAATTTAAAGAAATTAGACAAATATGATGGAATTATTGTACCTGGAGGATTTGGAAAAAGAGGAACTGATGGAATAATGTTAGCGGCAGATTATGCAAGAAATAATGCAATGCCATTTTTAGGTCTATGCTTTGGGTTCCAACTAGCATTAATTGCATTTGCAAGATACGTGTGTGGATTAGAAGATGCAAATTCGATAGAATTAGATCCTAAAACAAAAAATCCGATCATCAACATATTACCATCTCAAAAGAAGATTAAAGAAAAGGGTGGAAGTATGAGATTAGGAGGACATGATATAGAATTAGTAAAAGGTACGCTTGCGCATAATATTTATGGAAAGGACATAATTCGACAACGACATAGACACAGATTTGAATTTAATAAAGAATATCAGAAATTATTTGAAGAGAATAATATTACATTATCGGGTTTTAGCGATGATGGAAGACGTACTGAAATATTAGAGATTTTAGACCATCCATTCTATATGGCCACCCAATATCATCCAGAATTTCTAAGTAGGCCAGGTGAACCTGAACCAATTTATAATAATTTCATTAAAGCAGTAATTGAAAAGAAGAATTCGATTAAGAAATAATCAGTCGGTTGTAGAATCAAGTAAGATAAACAATTTACCGTAATATCCGAGGTTAAATTGGATTTGATTTCGAAATTCATTAATGTAGCCTTTTTCCAATCTTATTTCAGAATTTAATTTAATTTTTTCAATAATTGAGCCCCATATATTAACAGGAATAGAGCCAGAATCGTCTTGGACAGTTATAGTTGTAACTTTTTCTATGTTACCGGATTTTAATGAAACATCACGTGTTTGTCCAACATATGTTACAACTCCTCCAATGTTTACGTTTTTTTGTTCGTTTTGAAGTTCAGAAATTCTCACAGTGTTTCTCGAACCAATTCAATAAGGTATTTATGAAATATCACAGTGTTGGAAAGTTCTGGATGGAAACAAGTTCCAATAATATTCCCTTGTTTAACGGCCACAATTTCATCATTCAACTTAGCGAGAATTTCGACATTTGAACCAATATTTCGTATTCTAGGTGCACGAATGAACACGCCTGTGAATTTGTCCAAACCAAATTTTGGAATTGGAAATTCAGATTGAAAAGACTCGTGTTGCCTGCCGAATGCGTTGCGTTCAGTTTCTATATCGAGAGAACCGAGCAATTTTTGAGAGGTATTTGAAGAATTTTGAACAATTTGGTTGGATAAGAAAATTAATCCTGCACAAGTACCTAAAACAGGCATGCCTTGAGTAATTTTCTTTTTAATAGAAGAATGGAAATCAGAAATATTAGATAATTTGCCAATAGAAGTACTTTCACCTCCAGGAATAATTAATCCGTGTATCGAGTCAATTTCTTCAGGGTATTTAATTACACTAACAATTCCATCAATAGTAATCTCACGAAATGCAGATTTGACAGAAGCAACGTGTTCTTCAATATCGCCTTGAATACCAAGAATGCCGATATTAATTTTTTTCATCATATGCCACGATCCTGCATTTTGAAATCTAGATTATCTCCAAGTCCAATCATGGATTTTTTTTCGTCAATCATTTCTTGTGCTTCGGCAACAACTTCAACTTTATCATGAAAAGTAGTAGCAAGTACAATAGCAGATGCCCGTTCCAAAGGATCAGAAGATTTGTAGATTCCTGAACCAACAAAGACTCCATCACAACCAAGTTTCATCATTAGTGCTGCATCAGCAGGGGTTGTTATTCCACCTGCGGCAAAATTAACAACAGGTAGTCTACCAAGACGACCAGTTTCAGCAACTAGTTCATAAGAAGTATTGAGTTCTTTGGAAATACGAAACAATTCTTGTTTATCTTGTTGCTGGTAGAAATACGATATTTTTGCAATGTCTTGATTGATTGCACGCATATGTCTAACAGCTTCAACAACATTTCCAGTACCGGGTTCACCTTTAGTACGCATCATAGATGCTCCTTCTTCAATACGACGAAGAGCTTGGCCTAAATCTTTAGCGCCGTCAACAAATGGAGTGGTAAAATCCCATTTCCAAATATGAGAAGAGTCATCTGCAGGAGTTAAGACTTCTGATTCATCAATCATATCAACACCAGAATCTTCAAGTATGGTAGCTTCAGATATATGACCTATTCGACATTTAGCCATAACAGGAATAGAAACGCTATTAACGACATCTTTGATGATTTTCATACCTGCAGTTCGTGCCACTCCGCCAGATTGACGTACTTCAATAGGTAATTTATCAAGAACCATAACAGCTACCGCGCCAGCTTCTTCGGCAATTTGAGCTTGATTGACATCAGTAACGTCCATAATAACTCCATGTTTAAGCATATGAGCAAAACCACGTTTCAATAAAATAGTACCAGTCTGAGAATCAAGATTATCAGAAAGTTTTTGAGCCAATAAAGGATTTTGTGGTCCAACTAATGAAATCATACTTATTCAATATTCTATGGACATAATAAGTAAAAAGTATTTTTTGTTAGTAAACTGAATGACTAACTTAATTAGAATTTTTCTGTTTTTTCCCAAGGGACATTTTTATCACCAAAATGTCCATAAACACAATTTTTTGAATATTCTGTAAAATTGAATAAATCAAATTTTCGAATAATTCCAAGAGGTGTTAGATCTTGAGAGTTAGTGATCAAATCAGAAATAGATTGATTATCTCCATTAGAATCAATATAGAGCGAAGTAGGTTCTTTAACACCTATAGCGTAACTTAATTGTATACTGCACCAATCTGCGAGTTCACTTAAAACAACGTTTTTGGCAATCCAGCGAGCCATATATGCAGCAGATCGATCTACTTTAGTTGGATCTTTACCTGAAAATGCTCCGCCGCCATGGGGTGCATATCCTCCATATGTATCTACAATAATTTTTCTTCCAGTAATGCCAGAATCACCTTGAGGACCGCCAATGACAAAGTTGCCAGTAGGATTAATTAAAAATTCAGTACGATTGCGGTCAATGAGATCACCGCATGCTTCCAGAATTGCGGTTTCAGCATGTTCCTTTGCAGAGTTATTTGCATTGTTAGAATGTTGAGTTGAAACTACAACTTTGTCGATGTATGCAGGAACGTTATCTCTATAAACTACACTTACTTGACTTTTAGAATCAGGACCCAAGATGTCAGGGTTTTTATCTCGAAGAATTCGAAGATGTTTCAATATTTCATGTGAATAATGAATAGGAGCGGGAAGAAGAGAAGGTGTATCTTTGCATGCATAACCAAACATTAAACCTTGATCTCCTGCTCCGAAATCATCAACTCCCAATGCAATATCTGCAGATTGATTATGCAGTCGGTTATCAACTTTCAAATGTTCCCAATGAAAACCTTCTTGTTCATAACCTATCTCGCGAACTTTGTTACGAATGATGGATTCAACTTCTTCATTATTGGGATTAAAGTTTTTAGTTTCGCCAAATACAAGTACATAATTAGTAGTATTAGCAGTTTCAATACCGCAACGAGTAGTTTCATCTCCTGAAGATAATGCAGCGTCCACTAGTGCATCGCTGATTTGATCAGCAACTTTATCAGGATGACCTGAAGATACTGATTCAGAAGTAAAAGTAAAATTATTAGTCATTGTAAAATAATGTCACATCAAAATATCAGGTCGGATATTGATAAACAAAACATTATTTCCGCGTATAACAACTTTACCAAAATTTGCAGATAATGATCCATCGGCAAATTCTTCGGCGTCATTTAAAATAACGTTCATGTAAGCATCAACATTAGTCATTTTACCACGATATTCAATGTCGTTTTTTAATCGAACCATAACATTTTTGTTAACAGATCTTTGTAACTTGTGAAGTGGCTTAGTTATCTTTGTATCCGAATTGTCATTAAAGTTATTATTCATCTAAGAAAAAAGCACGTAAACAAAAATAAAAAGCTTGGTATTCTATACATATTGTATATTTAAGGAAGATTCAGATGAATGACTATTTTACCAATATTAGTGGATTTGAATTATTAGATAAGGAAAAACAAAGAAAGATAACAAGCCATGAAACAGGGTTAGAGGAACTTGATTTGGTGACGTATGGTTTTCCGACAGGGACAATTACAGATTTGTTTGGGCCAAATTCGTCAGGTAAATCGCAGATTTTATTCCAAACAGCAGTGAATACATCAATCAAGAATAACAAGGTTCTGTTCATCGATTCGTCTGGAAATTTTCGACCCGAAAGAATCGTTCAACTTAGTAAAGCAAAAAATCATGACACTAAGCTAGTATTGGATAATATTTACACATACAGATGCAATTCTTTAGATAAACAATTAGAAACAGTTCCAATGATTAAAGAGTTCATTGATAAAAATAGAATAACATGTGTAATGATAGATGATTTAACAAGAAATTTTACCGAACATAAATTTGAGTTAAAGAACGAGATGCATAATATATTAAGAGGCTATATTAGAGAATTATCAGATTTAGCATGGAACAGAAATGTTGCAATAATAACTACTAACACCATACGAGCAAGAATAGATGATTCAAATATGAAAGAACGTGAGACATATGATTTTCTAATAAATAGATTAATTCATCTAAAAGTGAGTTTAAAAAGAATGGATAACTTATGGTTAGCAAGAAATAATGATGGAAAACAATGTATTTTTAATATTTCAAAAGAGGGAATAGGTAAAGTCTAATGGTAAAAGAAGCAATTAATGAATGTGTGGAAAAAATCATTGCAAAGGATTTTATTCGTGCAAAAGCAATAATATCTGAACATCTAAAGAATTCAACGAATGAGAAAATAGTAGGTTCTACTTTTGCATTAGAGGGTATAATTGCAAAGTATTCAAATAAAAATCAGAACATGGCTGATTCAATAGAAGATTTCAAAGTTATGAAAAAAAGTATTAATTCAAAATTATCATCGGTGTGGATAGATGATTTTGAAAAGGGTTATTTTTCAGTATGGAAAGTATTTACAAAAAATGCAGTAGAAAAGTTAGAGAAAGAAAGTATTATAGATAATCCAACTGAAGAGGAACAAGCCGATGAAGCTGCCGAGTCCAGTAGTAAATAGCTTAAGACGTTCGCCTTCCTTAATTTTTGATAAAAAGATTTGACGGACTATAGCAGTACTAAGTAGATACATAGAGATTCCAAAAAATATACCCATATTAGCGTCAGGGTTATCAGATGTAAAGCCAAGAAGGCCAGCAGAAAAACCTGAAATTACACCAAAAGCGACTCTGATCCAGAAAATTACATTAAATACAAAGTTAGAATTGGACATATCAACAATTTAATATAAAAATACAAGGAGATATAAAACTATATGAATAATATTATTTGGGATTCGAATGGAATTATCATCAATCGAACTATTCAAGATAATTTCTGTATTGAATAAGGAAATAGAATCAGATAATCTGTATCTGAACAATATCTACCAAGTAATGAATGATTCATATTTATTTAGATTACATCAAGTAGGAAAATCAAAAAAATATGTTATGATAAACCCAAAAATTGGAATATGGGCGTCGAAGTATGATATAGAAAAAGATGAATCAACAGGATACGTAACGTCACTTAGAAGAAACTTATTGAGGGCAAGATTAATCAAATTTGAACAACCTCCAGGAGAAAGAATCTGCATAATGCATTTTGAAACGAAAAAAGGAAAAAGAAAAGTAATTTGTGAATTCTTTAGAGAAGGAAACATAATTGTGGTAGATGAAAACAACAAAATTTTATCATGTTTAAGAAAATTAAAGGTTCGTCATAGAGAAATATTTCCTGGAAGTACATATGAGTTCCCTCCATTAAAAGCTGCAAGCATAGAGAATTTTCAGAAAGAGGATTTAGAAAAAATTCATGAGAACGATTTAGAAATAGCAAAATGGATTGGAAGAAACTATTCTTTATCAAAGAAATATATTGAAGAAATACTTGAAAGAATAAATATAGATAAAGAAAAAGAGTGCAATAAACTATCAAGTAATGAGATTAAAAAATTAGAAAATGAGATATTAGAATTAGTTAAAGTAGTGAAATCTCATGATTTAAGTGTCTGGATTGCAAAAGATGAGAATTTAATTGAAGATATTTCATTAATAAATTTAGAACATAGCAAAAAAAGTGATTATCATGAATCAGATTCATTGATGGATGAATTAGACAATTATATAACCTTGAATTTATCAAAAAATCAAACAGTTACCAAACAGGAACCAATTAATAAGAAGATAATTGAGTTAGAAAAATCAATCAAATTACAGGAAGATGCATATAAGAAGAATAAGAATAAAGCAGTAGAATTAAGAGATTTAGCAGTAGAACTGAGTAAAGCAAATTCATATAATGAGATTTTAGATGGAAGAGAGATAGAAATAATCAAACACAGGCACAATATAATAAAGATACCATTTATCGATTCAGAAATAGAGATAGATAAAGAAATTTCAGCCATAAAGTTATCGTCTTTGTGTTTTGATCATGCCAAAAAATTAGAAAGGAAAATTGGATCAATAGAAATTGCTTCATTGAAACTAAAATCAGATTTAGACAAGATTAGAAATAAAGTAAATAAACAAGAAGAGAGTAAATCGTCAATAAAAATAAAAGAAGAGACATTATGGTTTGAGAAATTTAGATGGTTCGTCTCATTAGAAGGGGATTTAGTAATTGGAGGTAGAGATTCGCAATCAAATGTAAATATTATAAAGAAATATGCAAAACAGAATGATTTAGTTTTCCATTCAGAGATTGTTGGATCCCCATTTTTCATCATAAAAGATGGAGTAAGTGATACAACTATAACTGAGACTGCTACAGCAACTGCATCGTTCAGCAGAGCATGGAAGTCACAGAGTTCTGTTGATGTTTATTATGTCAAATACGAACAAGTAAAGAAAGGAGCGCCCAGTGGAATGTCTATGCCAAAAGGCAGTTTTATGATAGAGGGTAAGAAGACTATATTAAAAAAAGTGAAATTGGAATTAGCAATAGGTGCAGTAATGCATAACGGCAAACATACAATCATGAGTGGTCCGATAGATGCAGTAATGAGAAGGTCTTTAGCACATGTAATAATACGACCAGGAAAACGAAAAGCTTCCGATATTGCAAAGCTAATAAAAAATAAACTTATTTTGAAATTAGATAGTGATATATCAGAAATATACAAAGGAAAATCAATTGATGAATATTTACGAGTATTACCGCCTGGAGGGGCAGAAATAGTAGATAATTAGGAAGGAAATAGACATGGATATGAACATAATAAATGGAAGGGTGTGGATAAACGGAAATCTGGAAAAAACAAGTATATCAATCAATAATGGAAGAATATCAAGACTGACAAATCAGGACAATATTCAAGAAGCTGATGAGACAATTGACGCAAAAGAGAACATAGTTTTTCCTGGATTTGTGGACGTACATGCTCATCTAAGGGATTCAAAATTTTCTTATAAAGAAGATTTTAGTTCAGGAACTAAAGCAGCAGTAGCAGGAGGATTTACAACAGTTTTAGATATGCCGAATACGGACCCGCCCATAACTAATGTAGAAGAATTGAACAATAGGCAGAAACTAGCAAGGAATAATATTTGTTGCAATGTGGGATTTTATTGTTCACCCATAAATGCAAATGACATAAATGAATTAAAAATAGCAAATGCAATTGGATACAAAATATACTTACATAAACCATTCGAAGAACAAGATTTATCAGATAAAAATTTGATCAAGATTATGAAGAAGATAAAAGAGAATAATGGAATATTAGCTATACATGCAGAAAACCATGAGTTGTTTGATGGAATTGTTCATACTATTGAATCAGAGATTCAAGCAATAAAGAGAATTATAGATTTAGCAAAAATAACAGAATGTAAGATACATTTTGTACATGTTTCGACAAAAGAGGGTTTGGATATAATAAAAAAGAATAAAATAGATTTAGATATTTCGTGTGAAGCAACTCCACATCATACAATTTTAAACACGAATGATATAGAAAGTACAAGATATTATTGCGAACCGCCTTTAAGAGACAAAGAGAATCAAGAATCAATACTCAACAGCGTGATAAAAGGAGAAATAGATATGATGGCCACAGATCATGCGCCACATTCAGTACAAGATAAGGTAGAGGGGAAGCCGGGTTTTTCAGGTTTAGAAATAACCGTGCCTGTAATGATTGATTTATACAAAAGAGATAAGATTACTTTAGAAAGAATATATGAAATTTTAGTATGGAATCCAATTAGAAGATTTGGAATAAAGAACAGAGGTAGGATAAAGGAAGGTTATAATGCAGATTTAGTAATCATTGATGAAAACAAGGAACAAGTAATTAATGCTAACAAGTTCTTTTCGAAAGGAAAGAATTCGCCATTTGACGGGATGAAAGTATCAGGATCAATTACAAAGACTATAGTAAATGGCAAGATAGTATTTGATGGAAAGGACATAATTCATTCAGATATGGGAAACATATTACAAAATCAAGTAGATTTTCAATAGATTTGTTTGAGTGATTAGATGAGGAAAAAGAAAGTATATTTTCCAACATTCGGATCAGGAGTAGGGCATGCAAGTAGAGCGTCTATAATTGCGAGTTCTTTAGAAGAGGATTTTTCATATAGATTTAGTTCATTTAAAGATGGTTATGAATTTCTAATGGCGAATAAATTTCAGTGTAAAAAGATTTATCCTTTAGACATATCATGGAAGAAGAATGGAACAGTTTCAACAACAAAAACAATGATTAGGTCTCCATTTTTATCAGGAATTTTTTTATATCATCTTAAAGAAGAGTATAAATTTTTGAAAAAATATAAACCAGACGTAGTATTTAGTGATTCGAGATTATCCCCAATATTATGTGCAAATAAACTAAAAATTCCATCAATAGTAATTTTGAATCAGATTAAGCTATTAGTAGAAATTAGAAATAAAAGAAGAGAAAGATTAGAAACAATTAATGGTCGGCTTTTAGGAAAGTTGTGGAATTATGCAGATGAGATATTTATTCCAGATTTACCGCCCCCTTATACTATATGTAAAGAGAACATACAAGGAGTAGATTCAATAAAAGATAAGATAACATACATTGGATTTATAACAAAACAACGAGAGGGTAAAAGGAAATTTTCAATAATCAATGAATTAGACATAGATAAGGACAAGAAAACGATATATGTACAAGTAAGTGGTCCAAGACAATCCAGACTTGATGTATACCATAAAATTATCAAACAGATGGAACCAGTGAAGGATGAATATAATATAATAATTTCAAAGGGAGATCCAAAGGGCAGGTCAATACCGAAAAAGAAAGAATATTGGACAGAATTTGAATGGTGTCCGTGGATAGAGATGTTTGAGTTATCTGATTGCGTAATAATACGAGGTGGTCATTCTAGTATTGGGAATGCAATATCAGCAGGTAAACCATCCATAATAATTCCAATAGAAAACCAGAGTGAACAAATACAAAATGCAATAAGAGTGAATGAGTTAGATTTAGGAATTTATATGAAGAATGAGGGAGAGTCCTTGATTGGAAATATTCAATCAGTACTAAACGAGAATAGATTTAAAAACGCTATAAAGAAGTTCGAAGGATTATCAAGTGAATACAATGGAATAGAAATTTGTAAAGAGAAAATTAGAAAATATTCATAATTATTTTTTATTAGAAAATTTTTTTTCTAATTTAATAAAATCATCGTAATTAACAATTTGATTAAATTTATCAAAAGTTACTAACTGATCTTCAATTCCAACTGAAGTTTGATGTTTTTTAAGGTAAGACAAGGAATCAAACATAGCTTTAGTAGAGGAATATAAGGATGTTAATGGAAACAGAATGATTTTAAATCCAATCTTTTTAGCTTGTTTCATTGTGATTAATGGAGTACGTCCTCCTTCGAGTTGATTTAACAATAAAGGCAGCTTGACTTGTTTTGCAATAAGTTCAAGTTCGTCGATTTTATCAGGAGCTTCTATGAATAACACGTCCGCACCTGCTTTATGATAGCGTTTAACTCTATCAATGGCTTGATCAACACCTTCGATAGCAAGACTATCAGTACGACCTACAATAACCAAGTCAGATTTTTCTTCTTTACGACTTTGTGATGCAGCTTTTATTTTAGATTCCATTTCATCGATTGGAATGACTGCTTTACCTTTCATATGCCCGCATTTTTTTGGCCATACTTGATCTTCCAGAATAAGTCCAGAAGCGCCAGAACGAATATAGTCTTTAACAGTTCTCATGGTATTCAAAGAATTTCCATATCCAGTGTCAGCATCAGCAACGACAGGAATGTCAATGGAATTACAAATGTTAGAAACTCTTTCTTTCATTTCAGAGAAGCTTACCAAGCCAATGTCAGGAACGCCGAGTAGAGTTGCAGCAGTGCCATAACCTGTATGAAAAACAGCCTCAAATCCAACTTGTTGTGCAATTTTTGCACTTAATGCGTCATATATTCCAGGCACCAATATTGGTTTGTTGGTTTCAAGAAGTTTACGTAAAGAGGCAGGTTTACTCATAACCTAGATTAACGTTGGTCACTATTAATTATAACATATATTAAACTAATATTTTATAATACAAGGAGAATATCTAGATAGTTATGGAATTCAATGGAGATAATAATAATAGGCAATCTAGAATCCCACAGACTACATGGACAATACGATTCATAGTAATAGCAGTCGTATTTTTTGTATTGCAGAATATTCTTGGGCCAGAGATTTGGCAATATTTTGCATTCTTTCCTGCATTAGTAATAAAATGGCCGTGGACTTTAGTAACATCAATATTCCTCCATGCAGATTTTAATCATTTATTATTCAATATGTTTGCATTATTTTTCTTTGGGTCTTATCTTGAAAGATTACTGGGTAGTAATAGATTTTTAGTAATATTCATAGCAGCTGGAATAGTCGGAAATCTAGGATATTTTGTTACAGCTCCGAATAACATGATTCCTGCAATAGGTGCGTCAGGTGCAGCATATGGATTAATGGGAACATTGGCAATACTTGCTCCATTTATTCGGGTATATGTTTGGGGACTTTTACCAGTACCGATGGTTGTATTGACAGCAGTTTATGCATTGCTTGATGTAAGTGGATTATTCATTTCCCCAGGTTCCAATATAGCTCATGGAGCCCATCTAGCAGGATTATTAGTAGGGTTAGCATTTGGATTATACTTACGTCCTTATTTTGGTTACAGAAGACAAACAGATATAGACTTGTAATTATTTCTTCGTATAAGCTCTATCTCGCCAAATGAATTTAGAATTTGAATAAATTTTGAATACAGACACAATCATACTAAAAAATAAAATAAGATTAGTAAGGGGTTGAAACAAAACATAAAATTTTGAATGATGTATATCAGTAAATTCAATGAGATAGGACATTGACATGAATACAATTGTTAAGAGGATAAGAATTGAATAAGGAAATTGAAGAGAATTTATGAAAATAAGCAAGAAATAAGGTAATACAAGGCTAGTAAATGCTAAGAATATTGAAAGTAAACCAATAATGAAATGCGATTGAATAAATGAAGCAGAAGTAGCACGCTGTATTGCATTGATGTTATTAGAGTAACCTATATTAGAATAAGTAGTGACAAGATTGTTGGAACGTACAAGTTTCAGATTAAAACCGGATTTTTTAATACGCTCACCTAAAGATTTGTCTTCTACAAAAGATGATTTAACACTTTCATGTCCACCGACTGAGTCATAAATTTGTTTTTTAATTAGGATAAAACCACCAACAAGATATGCAATAGGAGTACGTTTTGAATTCAACAACAATGGTGAATACAGAATATTGATCATAGAGATCAATATTGGAAGAATAATTTTTCCCCAGAAGTCCGAACATATCAATTGAGGAAACATAGTAAGTACATCAAGATTGTTTTGTTGCATATATGAAAAAGATGAGATAACAGAATCAGGATGATGTTCAGTGTCTGCATCAATGAATAATAAAATAGAGCCATTAGAATTTTTATATCCCTCATGGCATGCGTAATTTTTTCCAACCCAACCTGGATTGTCATGATTTATTTTCATAATAGTGAATCGATCGTCTTGTTGACAAAATTGTTCTGCAATTTTATATGTGTCATCAGTAGAATTATCATCAACAACAATGACTTCGAAATTACTATAACTTTGATTTTTTATAGATTGTAAACAACGTTTGATGTTGAGATGTTCATTTCGTGCAGGAATTATGATTGATATCAAGGGTTGAGAGAAAGGTTTGTCTTTTAAGTTTAGTTTATCAATTTTGAAATAGCTAAATATTCTAAAAAGAAGAATAGCGAACCAAGATAATGCAACTATAGGAATAACAATTCCAACGAATGTAGATAGTATCACGTTATTATCAAGAATTTGAATTATTTATCTAACAAGGTTTATTTGTTACCATAGTACAGTGGTAATTATGAGTGAAGAAAAATTTCCAGTATCTGGAATAGCATGTGATTTACAAGGAACTATAACTGAGTTCGGCAAAGGCGCTGAAGAATTATTCGGTTATACGAGAGATGAATTAGTAGGCAAAGGAAATGTCGGTATGTTTCATATAGAAGCAAACTTACAGACTCTAGTACCGTTATTGCTCCAAACCGCCTCAGAGAAAGGCGAATGGGAGGACGTAGTAGAATTAGTACGAAAAGACGGGTCACATTTCAAAGGAAGATTAAATGTCAAGCCATTAATGCAAGATGGTCAGCAAGTTGGCTTCATGGGCAAAACAGAATTCGTTGAAAACATCTAGATAAGAACAAGGTGATTGATTGAAACTAGAAGTCTGGGCAAAAGAATTAAGAATTCCGTTTCTCAGTCTTCCAGCAATTTTTGTGCCACTAGGAATAACTGTAGCTTTACTGGACGGTTATTTCAATTTAGTTTATGGTATACTAACGTTGATTGGAGTTGTATGCATACATGCAAGTGTCAATGTCCTGAATGATTATTTTGATTTCAAGAGTGGAATAGACACAACTACAACACCAACACCGTTCAGTGGTGGAAGTAGAGTATTACCAGAAAAACTTTTAGAGCCAAGGAGTGTTCTAATTGGCGGAATTATTTTATTGGCAATTGGATCATTAATAGGATTGTATTTCCTATATGTATTTAATTTCCCACCATTACTAATTGCTCTTATTGCAATTGCAATTATTACATCAGTGGCATATTCACCACTGCTATCAACAATCGGATTAGGAGAAGTTTTTGTATTTTTGAATTTCGGTCCGTTATTATTTACAGGCATATATTACATTCAAAGTGGTGGCTTAATCACTACAGAACCAATTATTGTTGGATCAATTGTAGGATTAATGACTACAGGAATACTTTACATTAATGAATTTCCAGACACAGATGCGGATAAATCAAAAGGAAGGTTTCATTTAGTTGCAAGGTTAGGAAAGGAAAGAGCTGTAGGATTATACAATATCATAATGGGACTAAGTTACGTCATCATAGTTATAGGAGTAATTTCATCATTTGTAATTGGAGTAGGAATTCCACCTACATGTATTATAGCATTAATCACTTTTTCATTAACACCAAAAGGGAATTTTCGAACCGCGTCAAAAATTTTAAGTAAAGAATATGATAAAATAATGGAATTAATTCCTGCCATGGGAAATACTGTAATGACAACAATACAAACTGGAGTACTGTTATTGGTAGGTTATTTAATTTGGTATTTCTTATCAATTTATTTCCCTGGAACAACAACAATTCTTCCTGGAAACATTAGCTAATTTTCTACAAAATTAACAATAAAGATTATATCGAAGAAAGCGTTTCTAATTACTATGAGGCAGTTTAAAATTATAGCAGAGCAATCTAAGAAGGCATTTGAAGAAGAATTAAATAAATTATCTGAAGATGGATGGGAAATAAGCCATTACGGAAGTTCAGTAAGTGTCGGTTCAACACGTTCCAATACGGTAGTGTTATTTAGTGCGGTATTAGAAAAAGAAAAAACCGCATCAACAAAGAGAAAGTCTAAGACTTCATCAGGCAAGAAAAAAGCATCTGCAAAAACTGTTAGTGATTCTAGTCCAAATACGAATGAATTTTAATTAGATTAGCCTTCAATAGGAAGATTGTCTCTAGTACTCCAATCGGCAAAGGATCGATCGTAAATTTTGACATTATATCCGCATATTTGTAATGCTACAAAAGTATGAGATGCTCTTTCTCCAACTTGACAATAACAGATTATTTCTTTATCTTTAGTAATTCCAGATTCTTCAAAGAGACTATTCAAATGTTCAATGTTTTTAAAGATATATCCGTCGTCACCTACCGCGGCTTCCCAGGGAAAGTTTTTTGAGTTTGGAATCCTACCAGATTTAGGTCCTGCTGCAATAATTCCGTTAAATTCTTCAGGACTGCGAGTATCAACCAATATAGAATTAGAATCTTTGATTTTAGACAGTACATATTCATGATCAACTTTGAAGTCAAGTTGAGATTGATTAATAACAAAGTTGGAATTTTCAATTGTTTCGACTTTATCAGTTACGGGGTATCCCAATGACATCCATTTAGAGAAGCTAATATCTAGAAATTGTACTGAGAGTCCATAGTATGCAAGTGACCAGAATAGGCGTGCTGCAGTAGCACCACCTCTATCACCACATATTACAAGTGTGGATTCGTTATTAATACCAAGAATACCTAATAATTCCTCTATTTGCTCTTTAGAAGCCAAGTCAAAATATGACGTAGAATCAGTGAAACTCAAGATTTTATCATAAGGAACTAGTCGAGAATTAGGAATATGAGCAGAATTGTATTCACGAGGAGAACGAATATCAAGAACTACAAAGTGAGAATCGTCGAGATTTTCTTTCAACCATACAGAATCCAATAAAATAGACATTATTTTTTCCTCAAAATAAATTTCAAGTGATTGTCTTCTTCTTTAACTTCAATGATTTCATGACCTACACGATTAGCCCATGCTGGAATATCTTCTTTAGATGCAGGATCAGTCGCGGAGATTTCTAGAACTTGTCCACTTTCCATTTTAGAAATGAATTGTTTAGTTTTAAGAACAGGAATCGGACAGACAAGACCTTTAACATCAAGTGATTGATCGATTTTCAAAAAAAGTTCACCAATTAAACAATTAATCGTTGTTATTTTTTATGAAAATTTTGAAGACGCCTTCATCAGTCTCTTCTGAGCTAAGAACTTCGTGTCCATCTTTTTTAACAGCTGAGGGGATGTTTATTGTAGAAGGTAAGTGATCAACTGTAACTTCCAATATGTCTCCTTCGTCTAATTTTTTAAGTTCTTTAACAGTATTAATCACTGGCCAAGGACATACTTGTCCGACAAGATCAAGTTTTTTACTTTGTTGTTGCATAATCATTCATTTCCTATTGTTAATTGGTTCAATAGTATATCTGATGCAATCATGTCATTTACGTCTTTCGAGATTTTTACAGTTCCGTTTCCTTTTCCAAGAATAGTGCCAATAACACGTGGATCATAACCTGTTGATTTAAGTTCAGAGCTAATATTTGATATAATATTAGGAGAAGCAATTACCGCTACAGCTCCATTAGTGCCTGCAGTAGCATTATCCATAAGAAAGTTTTCAGTAGCATATTTAACAAATTCAGGATAACGCAAAGGAAGATTGTCAAGAGATATGTCAACACCTGCATTATTAGCATGTTCTTTGAATATCATAATACCAGGACCAGATAAATCGCCAGTAGCTAAAACATGTTCATTAATGTCAAAAGAACTGCCAAATTCAGGCAAATACTTGTTGATAATCTCTGCAACCTTCAGATTAGGTTGATTCATAGTACTAATAACAGAATCTTTGGCATTTTGAACGTCATTAAGAGAATAACCAGTTTTTTCCAAGTCTTCAAGAAATGTTTCGTCAGCAACACATGATAGGAATACATTGATGGGAGCTAAATCTCCGAAAGGTCTAGTAACCAAGATTTGCATTCCAGCATCTAGAAGATTAAGTTTAGTAGGAGGTTCCTTTCGCAGTGTGCCAAAAAGTGTAGCGCCAATCAATAGCTTTCCACGTTGTGGTGATTCTGAAGGAAGTAATTCTATGCCATATTTATTAGAAAAGGTTTTCATATTTTTAGAAATGTTATTTTGAATTTCTTCATTTGGCGCATCGACAACTGGAGAAACTTTGAGTTCTTCGTAACAGCCAAGAGAAATTAGATCGTTCAAGGAATTAGATATAGCTACATTAGTTTGTTGTTCAGAAGATGGGTCGGCAGTTGGATCGATAATTTGAATAGTATCGTTATTAGAGAGGCACCAGCCATCAGATCGCCCTTCTTCATATGAAATAAAATCAAATAATGCGAATTCAGCTTCTGGAAAACCGGTTATAATTGAATGTCCTTTTCCAACAGCAAATTGAACGTCGGATTTAGATATGGAGGTATAAAGAGTGTTCAACAATGCTTGGAATTTTTCTTGTTTTTCAGCATTTTTCTGGAATACCTGTAACAAAGAGATAGCACGTTTAGGATTAATTTGTTTCAAGTCGTCGAGATCAATTTGTGGATTAGAAGGATTGTAAATTCTACGAGTTATTGTTGGTCCATCTCCAGTTAAGGGAAATATATCAGCGTCAACGCGCTCGCCTAGAGAGATTCCCATTTGTTTGAGACTAGGTTTCAGATTATGCAAGCTAGGATAAACGACAGTATCAAGATCTACTTTGACAGCACATCCTGCCACCCATCTAAGCGGATCCATGCCCATTTCTCTATATTTGGAGACATTGTCCCAAAATTCCTGTTTTGTACTCATGTGTGAAACAATTAATCGGACGTCGAAAGATATATAAATATAACGGCATTATAAAATAACGATATAAAATGTCAGACACAAACGTGAATCGAAGAGACTTTATCAAATATGTCGGGGGAGCCGCTGTAGGTCTTGGAATAGGAGGAGCAGGTTATCTTTCTGCTAATTCCCAAGTAGGTACAGTAACAAGTGAACTTGAAGAGGTAAAAGAAGAACTTAAAGGACGAGGACATTTAGGCTATGTCTTTGGCGCTGAAGGATCAATTTCAACAATTGACCTAGGTCGTGGAAAAGTCTTAGCATCATCAGGGCCAACTTGGATCGCTGAAGCAGGAAGTATAGATTGGTGTAACCATTATCCTGATGCAAACGGAAACATATGGGGACTAGTAAGAAAATCTGGTCAAATAGGTTCTACAATTGCAGTAAATCCAACTACAAATGAATTAGTTCATGATGTTCCATTAGAAGGAAGATGGAGGATAAGATTAGGAGAAACAGATGAAGAAGGAAAATATGGATATATGTTAAATGGATATATTGCAGACAAATATGATTCAGAAAAGTTCAATGCATCTAGAGATGAATTTGAAATTCCATATAATGACATTGATCCAGGAGAAATTCATAAAATTGATCTTCTCAAGGGAGAAGTAGTCGATGTATTACCAGTTCCAAAATTCTGTTGTGACGTTGCAATAGCACCTGATGGTAAATTGTGGCTTGTAAATCAATT